>OGCN01000749.1_pt1 | contig 50172 bp, 62 predicted proteins | sample 1570181 | NCBI WGS metagenome assembly OGCN01 (sample SAMEA4370584, study PRJEB24528) | human gut metagenome | reverse complement strand
AAGATATCCGTATTCGGTTTGTATTGTGGAAATCTTTGTTTTTGAGTTGCCATATTATACGCAAGCTCCTTTTTCCCTCAAAAATACAATCGTTTTCCCAAAGGCCGCACTTCCCCGAGCCACCTTTTCAGCTGGCTTTTCCAACATTTATTTTTTCCTTTTCCTATGCGATCAGACGCATAAAGGATGCTTTTACTGATTCCTGTTTAACACTTACGTACAGCATTGTTGTGTCTGACTTTGCGTGCCCAGCATAAGCTTGGATTTCTTGTAATGGCACACCTCTGGCACCTGCATCCGTAAGTAATGTTCTTCTAAATTTATGCGGATGCGCATGTACTCCTGCTTCCGCTCCAAGTTTCCGGAGCATGTCTTGTATTGCCTGCCTTCCCAGACGATTATACGGCTTCCTTCCTCTCACAAACAATGCCGGATTGTTATCGTCTCTACTCTCCAGATATTTCTTAAGATGATAAACACAACCTTCTGTAAGATACACTTTACGCTCCTTCTTACCCTTTTGACCGTAAATGATTATTTCTCTGTTTACAAAATCTACATCATCCCGATTAAGAGCTACCACTTCGCCAATACGCCCAGCCGTACTGTATAAGAGCTCCATGATTGCTACATCTCTTTCCGTTTTCGCTACATCTTTAAGATGTTCCCGCTCTTCTGCAGTGTAAGGTTTCTTGATTTTCTGCGGCACTTTTACACGTTTTAATCTTCTGGCTGGATTCCTGTTTATGTAGCCTTCATCCGTAGCCCAGCTGAAGAATCCGCTGATATTGTGCCGCAAAGTTTCAAGGTAAGCCAACGAAATTTTCCTCTGTTCCTGGTATACAGCCAAATAGTACCTAAGATCATTGGTAGTTATTTCGTGAATTTTCTTATTAATTCCCTGAAATAGTAGTGTAATGCACCGATTGTACGCCAGTAGTGTAGATTCGGCGCAGTTTTCCAAACGCTTACTAGCTATGTACAGCTTTAGAATTCGCTCCCAGTGTCGTTCCGAAGTAACCAACTGTGTGCACTCCTCTCTCACTTCCATCCCATGAAGATTGATTGCAAGAACGTTTTCCAGTTTCTGAAGCTGTTCGTCAGTAAGGCTATCCTGCATTGCTACAATTACATTTTGAATCAATTTTTCGGTCATAAATGAATACCTCCCTTCCTGATTCCATTATATTTTCTGGTACCAGGAAGGTCTACCCTACAAAGTGCTGACTATATAATATGGCAATCTTGGAAGCCATAATACTTTTTACAAAAATCTTGGGGACGATAATAATCCACTCAGTTCATATGATTTAACATTAAAAGGTGGAGCAAAATCCGATAACGAAATATCATACTTAATATTTATCGGAGATCGTGGATACAGTACGTTTATCAAAACACCTTCCTTGTATATCGCTAGTGGAGGCGTAACTTATGCAAGTGTACAAAGACTTATACTTGGAAGTAACAGCTCTATTGAAGCTTCAATTACAAAAGGAAATCCTTTTACAGTTAGTTTTACAGGATTTGCACCAAAATCCAGCTTACTGATTTGCATACCTCTTGTAAGAGCTTAGGAGTAATTAACTGTACATATTAATAATTATGCCTGTATGACATAATTTCCTGTGATATAAGCTCTTGAAAGATTCGCAGGCTTATATAATTGCATTGTTTGTCCGTTGGGATATAACCATAGGGAGCCAACAGTATCAAAGGGACCTGCACCACTTTTTACATCTACAACTGCGTAAGAATAATTAGGGTTAAAATCTTTAAAATCTTTTGTTATTTCAATTTGTTCCGTATTAAGCGGTAAGTTTTCAAATGCGCCGTATACACCTACCGTATTTACAGTCCTTTTTAGGTAAAGATATCCGTATTCGGTTTGTATTGTGGAAATCTTTGTTTTTGAGTTGCCATATAAATAGTTAAGCGCCGCCGGAAGTGTCATCTGTCCCGCATCCAGGGCAAATGCCTGTGAAGCGAGTCCATTCAAAATCTGCTTCGTCAAATCCTCCAATGTAATAATCCCACCCTCATTCGTGGTGGGATCGATGAACATCAATTCTTTCCCTGCGGGAATCTGTGTTACTTTTGTGAGGCCGTTTGCGTCCTGGCCGTCTTGTGGTAATGCCATAGCTTAATCTCCTTTCTTCATACCGCATCTACATTCAGATTGACAGCTTTCCCTCCGATCACAAGGAGTTTGCCGCCTACTATGAGCGCTGCAGTCTTGTATGTGGTAAATCGTCCGATCACCACACCGCCAAACATGTAATCTTCATTCTTTACTTTGATACTGTAGCCGTAACCCAGGAAGCTCTCACCGCTTTCAGTCTTTTTACGCCAGGAAAACCATGCTGCTGGATAATTCTTTGTGACCTCGCTTCCATTCTGGTACACAACTGCAGTCACAGTTGTTGTGCCGTCTTCGTTGTCATGATAGCGGACATTGTACAGAAGCGAATTTCCCACCAGACCGTGGAGGTCTGTAGCTGTCTCGGACAGATTCATCTTCAAACCATCCACGCTTGTCTCAATGTTGGCTACTTTCTGGTTTGTCGTAACAATGGCAGCTTTTGCCTTGTCTGCGGTGTTCTGGGCGGCTTTGATATCATCAGGCAACCCTTCCGCATCTGCCAGGAGCATGACGGTCTGGGTATCCAGGTTCTGGGCTCCTGACGCATCATATAAGGTACAACGGATCATGTTCACGTCAGCTCCGGAGGGAGCGTATATCTTCATGATCTCAGCAGATGAAGAACCATACTTCAAAACATAGGTCTTTCCATTGTCTTTTGATTCCTCAATCTGAAAAATTCCGGAATAGCTGCTGATGATCCCATTGTCATTCTTAAATGCTGAGAAAGTCACACTTTCCGGAATCAGAGTCTTTCCGTCCTTTTGTTTCCGGATCACCTGGCTGCTGACACGAAGGTCATAACTGAGACCAATCTTTCCGTCCTTTGCCTTGCTGATGGAAAATCTCTTGGTGATCCAGGAGCCCATTGACTTTACAACAAGCGTTTTACCGCCTACAACAAGCCCTTTTCCACCGACCAGAAGAACTTTCCCTTCCAGTCCGTAAAGCCCCGAAATATCCACGTAGCCGTTGTCAGAAGTCATTGCTGTGACCTGATACGTTCTGGTTTTCGGGTTCCAGGTACCGCTTACACCTTCAGAAACGTTCACCGTAATCTGGTCAATATGATCGGAAACATCCGTATCACCCAGATACACGGAAAAAGTGGTATGACAGCTGCTGTAATCCCCACCGGAACCATCCGTATAGGTATGGACCACATGCGCATCATTGTCCAGGGAAGCCCCGATTGCATCCAGGGTGGAAATCCCGGACAAAGTGTCCAGGGCTTTCTTCGCCGCGTCAGAAGCTGCATTTGCCGTGTTGCTGGCGGCATTTGCGGTACTGGCGGCATTAGATGCAGTCGTAGAAGCACTGACAATGCTGGTATTCATCTGGCTGTATAACTGGTTCAGGCTCTGGTTCTGATCGTCAAACCAGATCCGGCTGCTCTTGATACTCTGGGAGCTGCCATTGATAGCCGACACCACCGAAGGGATATCCAGCTTAGTGCCGGCAATAGCTGCGTTATCCGCCACCATCTTATTCACGATCAGACCATCTGCAATAGCTCCTTCTTTCACACCTGTGGCATCCAGCAGAATCCCTTTTCCGGTCTTATCGAACAGGGAAAAGGTAAAATCACCGTTTGCATCCCTGCCAGCCTGCATCCGGACAGTTCCGTCTGCGTCCCTCCACTGCTGGGTTGCCCCCTGGATCTTAATCCCGCCATCGTCAGATGTAATCATAAATTTATTGGTGGAAATAGTGCCGCTTAAAAGATCCCCGACCGTGACCGTCTGCATAACTGCAGTTCTGATCAGTGCAGAGTCAATCACAGCATTCTGGGAAGTAAGGTGGATGTTCTGCAAATCCCCCACACCTGCACCACCTGCAAGCAGGGTTTTGATATTGGCATAACTGGAATCCAGGATACTGATCTTTGCATTGGCGGCAGTAAAATTTGTAGCAGTCAGATCCCTGAAGCTTCCAAACTCTGCATCCAGGTTCTGTACCGTTGCATTGACCGCATTCAGATTCTGGATTGTTGCAAATTTCAAATTGGCAGTATCCACATCCAGCTTATTGATCATTGCGTGGTCGATCATCACCAGCTGTGCATAATACCGCTCCATTTCTTTTGTGGTAGGACCTTTCCAGTTTGCATTTGTTTCATCTTCTGACAAACCCACAGCCTCCACAGAATCCGTAAAACCGCCATCATACTCCCTTTCCAGTTTCATCAGCGGAACCTTGTAGGAGCCCCCTTTTCTGTCTTTCACGGTGAGGACGTCCCATGGATCCAGCCGTGGGTCTCCCATCATCCGTAGGGAGCCTGGCATATAGGAAAAACCTTTCAGGGAATCCATCACTTTGTCCAGGGTATCCTGTGTCATAAACGGATTGGAAAAGATCACTGCCCTTGGCCCGTCTCCGGATGAAACAGAAACATCTTTCCCCTCTTCGTCCTGGCCAGTGTAGCAGGTAAGCTTTTCCACCTGGAACAGGTAATCGTTATGTTCAAAAGAATCCCAGTATCTGCCGGTGCTGACCGTATACCCGCTGTCCACGTAGCTGTGCAGTTCAATCTGTCCGTTTCTGTTACATACCGCAAAACAGCCATGAATCTGTGCTGCGTAAGAAAGAACCTCCCTGCAGCTGTAACCTTTCGGAACCTCCATGGAAATGCCAGAAAGACCATCTGTTACAACCATCACCCCTGTGATTTCCTGGATTCTTTTCAGAACAGCCACCGTATCCGTACTGTCTCCGTCCATAGAGAATGTACGCTCTGTTTTCATCATCCGGTCATAGGCTGTAAACTCAATCTGTTCTTCATTTCTGGATGGTTTTCCAGGCGTGAAATATCCCATGGGGATGTATTCCACCAGACCATTCACTTCCATTCCGATCTGGACCAGGAGCTCATGCCCCTCAATGGCTTTTCCCGGATCCGGAATTGTGATGGTAACGTACTGGCTCACTGTGGAGCCAAGGGAAAAATCATCCTCCCCTTCTGCTCCGCCAGTAAACTTGATACTTTTGGCATTTGTTATGGATACATCATCATAAGTGATGAGTGCTTTAAAAGTTCGGGAATCCTGTAGTACCAGGTTTCCAAAAGCTTCTGAAGACTGATACACAGGACCACCTCCTACTCAGTCATGATCTCAAGTGTTTCCAGGTCAGCCACTGTCAGGGCATCATAACGTGGATCATCACATTTCTCAATCTCTTCCTCAGAAACAGTATGGATACCAACCTCTGTCTCAATCGCCAGAAGCTCATCCAGGTCTTTTGCAAAGCCCTCTTTGTCCTCGATGGAATACTGCCCGTTTTCAACCAGGAATTTTCCATCTTCACCTTTTGCTGCGTATTTTTCAAGCAGTTCCTGGCGCTCTGCGTCATAGGCGTTAGCCGCATCACTGACTGCTGCCAGGTTCTTCTTGATCGCATAGCCAAGCTTTACAGGCAGCCGCTTCTCCCTTAAGGAAGCACAGCCATTGACAAAATTTAATATGTTTTTATTTTTCAGTTTCATCTGCGGTACCTCCTGTTACACGCTCGTCCTCAGCTGCATAGACAATCTGGTTAAATGCTTCAATATCTTTTCTGCATTCTGCCCTGTTTGCCTCGTACAAGTCACGGTCCTGGACAGTAATGCTAGTACTCGCATTCCCGGCTTCCGGGATCTGCGCAGACATGTACACAACAGGTCTGTCATTGATCATGCTGTTGAAATTCATAGATACTGATTTTGTTCCTTTTAACATTTTGTTTTCCTCCTATTTTTGAATCAGGTCCACAGCCACACCTTGGTACGTCTTCACACCTTTATGGTAGGTATATACAGGGTAGGCTGGAGCGCCTGCATAAAATCTTTTTGTTACTTTGGCATTTGTCCCGGGATCCAGGAAAGTCACATTAAAAAAAGCAGGGGAAACGGCTTTATCAATCACCACTGCCTGCTCTCTTGTCAGCGGCGGCCAGCTGCATTTCAAAGTATATTTAATCGCAATCAGGTCTCCCACCATTTCGCCATTGGCTGCACGTCCGGTATTTTTTGACCATATTTTTTCTTTGGTCACGGTAAGACCATTCAGCTTAAGACCTGGCATTGGCACTCCATCAATTTCAATATCTGAAGATGTTTTTGTAGTAGTTGTTCCACTACTTACAAAGTCACTCAACCGACCACCTCCTAACTAAATACCGGTTTCCCAGTAGATTTCTGGTACTGCTGTCCCTTTTTTCGGACAATTTTAAACAGCTTGTCTGCATCACCTTCCAGGTAAATATGGATCTCTGCCTCTCTGGCTTTGGACTGCGATCTGCTCTCCAGCGCTTTGACCACAGCATCATATACACCGGCACGAATGCCTTCGATAATCTGGTTATTGTTGGAAACGGCATTTTTGCTTCCCATTCGGCCGACCAGCTCAGGACCGCTCTCGCGCGCCATGAACATTTCACCGCTCTCTGGAAAACCGCCTTTGGCATACCAACTCAATCCAAAGCTTGGTGTAGAGAAGCTCACAGGGCCTACGTTGTGTTTATTCCAGGATACGGAAACATGCGGTAGCGGAATATGTACGGAACCAAATCCACTGGCAAAATTCTGAATTGCATTTTTTCCGGTATTGAACAAATCTGGGATTGCATTGCTGATCTTATTTGGAAGATCCTGGAACCAGTCCCCTATGCTGTCCCATTTTTCACTCAATCCATCTTTTAAACCAGATAAAACATTTCCGCCAGTCTCAACCAGCCAGTCCTTGGCATCTGACAGCTTGTCCTTCACCCTTCCTGGAATTTTTCCAATCCAGGTTAAGACAGAACCGATATTATCCTTCAGACCTTTCAGGAGTCCTGAAATAATAAAGCCACCCTGTTCAGCCATGACTGTCGATGGACTGTGGATTCCGAATGCATTTTTGAAACCATCGATAAATGGATCAAAGATATGCTGCTTGATCCAGGTACCGATTCCCTTCACACCATCAACAATACCTTTAAAAATACCCTCGACTACATTTCCACCGCACTCTTCAATCTTCTTCTGGAAATACTGCTTTGCCTCCTGCACTTTTTCGCTGATTACGCCTCCCAAGAAAGCCGCAAGACCTCCAAAAGCCGCACCGATCAGTTCAAAAGTACGGTCTGCGATTCCATTCCAGTCAATTGCCGCAAGACCTTCCCAGACTTTTTCTCCCAGCTGGTACCAGTCAATCCCTTCAAGAGCAGTTATTCCAAAATCCAGCAGACCTTTCAAGCCATCGGAGAATGTATCTCCAATGCCAGCAAAGTCAACCGTCTGGATCGCGCTGTTTACAAATTCAGACAATGCATTACCGGTTCCGATCCAGTCAAAATTCTCTATTGCAGTATGAATAAAACCTATAACTGTATTAATCCCGCTTCCAAGCGAATGCCCTACCAGTCCCCAGTCTGTTGTCTGGATAAATCCGTTCAGTCCATCCGTAATACCTTTTGCAATATTAAAGACCGTCTCATTGATCAGATTCCAGTCAAGACCGCCAAGAGCCCCATTGATACCGTTTCCTACGGCATTTCCCAGGCTTCCCCAGTTGAAATTCTCAGCAAAGGTATTAGCAGTTCCGAATACCGTGTTGATTCCCTGGGATAGCGTATTCCCAACTAAATTCCAGTCCGTAGCCTCTATGAAACCATTCAGGAATGTAGCTGTGCTCTTTGCAATCCGGTTGCAGGTATTCTGAATAGAATCCCATGGAATGTTCTGCAAGGCTGAATTCAGCTTGTGTCCAACAATTCTGCCAATTCCGGTAAAATCAGCATTTCTCCAGGCTTCCTTGATCTGCGCTGCAAGTGCTTTCATTTCGTTTGAAACATTCAGTGTCTCAAACATGTCCTTTCCAGTAAGACCACCAGTACCGGCACTGTCAGAAGAACTGGAACCGGACCTATCATCCAGTTTATTGATCTGGTCGAACCCAAGAAGTGTGCGCTGCAGCTTTTTATTTGCATCATTTGCCTTGTTGGCACTCTTTGTGTTCTTGTCAAGACTTGCAGCATAATTCTGGTTCAGCTGTTTGGCTTTGATAAAGGTACCGGCGCCGGTCAAAGCACTGGTAAGCTGTCCAATTGCATTTACCACAGAAATGATTTTCTGAATTACTGCATTCAGGATTGGTGCCACAATATTCAGTACCGGTGCAAATGCTGCTGCAAAAGCATTTTTCAGCTGAGTCAAAGAAGACATCAGCATGGAAAGGCTGTTATTGGTATCCCCGCTGTATTGAGACAGATTTTTGAATCCATCCACCAGTGCACTCCGTAGCTTGTTCACCAAGGCAAACAGACTTCGGATTCCCAAGGAATACTTCAGCAGATTTTTCAGTCCGCCGCCAAAGGAACTGCCATTGTCTTTTACTCCACCGGTGAACCGGTTTAGAATAGGAATTCCGCTTGTGAATTTCTGAATCAGTGCACCGAATAAACCAGATGTACGTCTGATCACACCGCCTACTTTTGAAAATGCAGAGGTGACTCCGCCAAGGATTCTTACCAGTCCACCCCAGCCTTTCGAAACCGCTGATGCACCGAGACCTGCTACTTTACCAATGCCTTTTAGCATTTCTTTTGGAAATGAATATCCTCTTTTATATCCGCTTCCTTTTTGAAGTTCGACTATTTCAGACTCTTTTGCATCTACTGCTTTACTATATCTCTTTACTGCTGCCTCTGCATTTTCAATGTCATATGCTAAAGATTTCCAAGATTTGCTTTCTGTCTTTACGCCCAAGGCTTCCATCTTTTCGCGTTTACTATAATATTTATTAAGCACTTCATTAGCTTCTTCAAGACTACGCTTTAACTCATATAAGCTCTCAGTTGCATCTTTAAATTCCTGAGTTGGTACTTTTATTCCAGATTTCACCTGAAAGTCTTTTACCATTCCCTTTAAAGAAACAGAGGACATTGTTTTTCTGATTTTCTGCAGCATCCCCTGGATCTGCGATGTACTTTTCGCAGTGTCCTGTTTGGCACTGTCCAGTGCTTTTTTCAATGGGCTCTTATCCGCTGTCACGGTAACCTTTAAGGTTGCAAGATTCTTATCGTCTGCCATTCATTTCACCTCCTCAGGGCATAAAAACTGGCAGTCGGGTTATAAGCCTAACTGCCTTCGTCTGTTTACTTCTGCAATATATGCTTTTCTTCGTTCCCTATAGTCTTCCATCTGCTGTTTCAGCTGGTTCTCTTCCCAGGACTTTTTCTCAATCTCAAAAAAGCTTGGATAGTAATCCCAGGGATGGGGCATTGCCTCTTTATCACCAGCAACAGGTGCCAGGATATTAAGTGCAATCACTTCTGCTATAATGAAATCGTCCTGAATTTTCAGCTTACGTTCCTGCTCTTTCCGTCTGCCGTAGCTTTCCAGCATGTCTATGATCTCATTTACAGAAGAATTCCAAAACAGGTCAATGGAAATACCTGCATCAAGGGCATATGGGTACAACTCGCTCAGAAACTCTGAGGTTGTCTTTATTGGTTCTCCAGCTCCTCCATGATGCTCTGAGCCTGTTTCTCCGGGAAAAAACCCGAAACCACCAGGGTAGGGATTACCACCTTTTTAAACAGATCAACCTGGTTTCCACCTTCCTCTGTCCAGGAATCGTAAATCTTCTGGATATCCGGGTAATCAATCCCATGCTCCCAGGGCTCCATAGCCGCCTGAATAATAGTCAGCATGACCGACAGGGAGGGCATGTCTTCCACCAGGTTCATAATATTCTGGCGATACTTGTTCTCCAGCTTACCAATTGTAGAAGCTTTCAGTTTCAGTCTGTAATCCCTGCCTTTTACTGTCCAGTACCAGAAGGGCTTGCGCTTCTTTTTCTCTTCATCCAGGTTTACAACCTTTTCCTCTTTCATCTCGTCCTTTTCGGACACATCATTTAATCCGCCTAAACTCTCCATGTGCTACCTCCTTATGCCGGATCCACGTATACAATATCAGACTGCACGATCATAGTCAGTTCGAACTCGATCACACCGTTGACGCCTCCACCAGTACGTTTTACGGAGACCTGTGCGTCATACTGGATTTTGGTGCCATCTATATCTGACTCTTCAAAACTTAATACTTCTTTGTCCTCTGCCGCCTGACGCATAACACGATACGGGCTGTCCGCCTTAGTGTTATCGTACTTGTACTTATACACCATATCTGGTAAGTCACCAATTCCAAGCTCATACATCTTATGAGGGTCTGTAAGAGTTGTATTTTCTACTTTTTCCGGCTCTGAGCCGAGCTCCGGAATCTCTTTCAATCCCGGAAGATCTTTATACGCGGAGCTTGTTTCAGATTTCTTTTTATATCCTAACTTTGCACCATTTGCTAACATGCTTCGATCTCCTTTCTTAATTCAGCCAGTATACCTGGTCTGAATCCATATCAATAATTCCTTCGTACCTCATCTGCTTATGCTTCATGCCGGATGGATCCGGAACATCTGCACAGCCGATACGCTTTAACCCGAGAGCGGACACAGCCTTATCTACAGCAACCGCAGTTGGTGAGGTATTTTTAAGATCCCAGATATCAATGCGGTACCGTACCTTGGATTTATCTTCTCTCATTCCTTCCGCACTTCCACTGCCTTCAAAGACGCTGTTGTCTTCTTCGGTAAACTGAATGGTTGGTTCATTCCCTGCCCACTCTTTCGGGTATGTATCAGACACATGCTCTGAAACAGTGAACAGTGCCGCGAATACTTCATCTTTTACATTTTTCATTTAATGCTCTCCTTTATAGCAGCTGAAAAATCAGCTTTCATTCCTTCCAGAATCTGATCCTGACTGTCTTTTAACGCCGGATACATGAACGGATAGGCGGGCTGTCCAGTGCACAGATAAAAGCGTCCGTCTGGAGTATCCATGTAAAACCAGTGGTATTTCTCAGCCACACGCCTATCCACCTGGCTTTCATGGATCCACCAGGGATTCTGCGTATAGGCTGGTGTAATCTCTGGTGAAATTCCTGCATGGTTCTCCTGGCCTTTCGGTCCGGTACCAAATTCCAGATAGGTCGCATAAGGTTTATTTGTCCAACAGACGCCAGTTGCCGTATCACCGTTATCCTCCACCTCTGCATAAATGCTCTGCCTGAGTTCCCCTGTATCCACATGTACATTCATAACGGCTGCGCTTCGTACAGTTTGGATAGCATTTCCAACTGCCTTATTCAGATCTACATCTGCCAGCTGATCCAGCTTTATTTCCAGTTCATCCAGACCTTCCGCGCTCATGTCCGTTCCACCTCCAGCGTCAGAAAACGGTATGGTTTAATTGCAACAATCCTGTAATCCGGCTCAGTATTCTCACCAACGAACAGGCAGATTCCATCCAGTTCCATCAGATCAGTACCATTATCCAGAATGTAATGCAACCGTCCATTTTCATCCGGCTTGATGGCATATCCTCCATCAATTTTCACATTACGGATGTAACCAAGTCGCTGTCCATACTGCTGCGCCTGGACTTTCCCGGAAGCAGACCAGGATTCCCCGGAAAAAGAACTGGCAGCACCGTACTCTTCGTAAGTGCTGCCTTCATTATCTTTCTGTACAGTACGTTTGCGGTGGTAATAGGTTTTCAGTCTACTTTGCTTTAGTCTCATAGGTTCTGCCTCCCACTCTGGCTAGCCGGAAACGGTTCAGTACATCATAAATCTGCCTGGGAGCATTGTCGAAAGAATAGGACTCACCACCTTCACTTCTGCCTGTCTCGCCCTCTGTTCCCAGACGGTTCAAGGCAATCACAGCAAGATCGCGCACAGCTTTTTCAAGCCCGGTAACAAGCCTGGTCCGGTTGGTATACCCCAGAACAAACGCTTCCGCCTCGTCAATCAATACTCCAATCAGTTTCTCATCATTGTTGCCGGTAAGGATTTTCAAACGCTCTATGGCTTTTACTTTCTCTTCATCCGTCAATCCAATCACCCTTTCAGGACACCAAGCAGTTCTTCTTTGCTCAGACTGGAATAGCCGGAAAGACCTTTTTCTTTGGCAACAGCCCGGAGCTCTGCCAGGCCCATGCTGTCAAGGTCTCCAGGAGCTTTTGCCTCCGGGGATTCCTTTTTGGAATCCCCGGAAGTCTCTACCAGCTTATAGCCATCTTTGAGCAGCTGCTCGCACTTGGAAGCATCCACTTCACGTTCTACATTTTCTCTGATCACTCTCATGCTTTTGCCTCCTTGATATTCACATAAACGGAATCCAGTTTGTTTTCCAGGATCCAGATATCATGGAATCTACGGTAATCCAGCTGCCAGGCATTTAATTTCTGGTTTACTAACGGATCAAAGATTCTCATGACATCCTGTTTTGTAATCGCAATCGGTGTGGTTACTGGGCAGATAAAGAAGTTGATATTCTTTGCAGTGGCTCCCTTTTCATAACCGCCCTGTTTCTGTCCTTCTGATTTTCCATCATTGATTTTGATAGAAGTATACATACGGTTAGAGGATGTTGGAATAATCGGCACACGATCCACAGAAGGAACCTGTGTGTCAATACCGCCTTTAGAAAAGGTTGTCGCGGTAATCTTTCCGGCAAGTTCCAATTCCAGCTCCATGATAAAATCAGTAGTTGCCTGGCATACAAGAGGTCCGGTATAGTTATCCTGTACCGCCTTGATACCTTCTTTAAAAGCTCTAAGCGCAGAAGTTCCAGTGGCTCCCGGAGTATAGCCGTAATCCACCATTCCTGCCTTTTCAGCTGTGATTGCCTCTGTAGCTACTTTAGAGATACGGTAAGCGTCGATCTCCGGCACTACGTGCATTCTCTGGAACTCACCCATAACAGCAGACGCTGTTGGAATGAAGTTCGCCTCGTTAATATCCATTGGATCAAGATTGAACAGACGTCCACGATCCTGAGTCATTGTTTTAGTCTGATATTTCAGAGTAACAGAGCCCTGTGTATATCCATTGTCCCTGTCATAATCTCCCATTCCCTGAAGGGCCATTGTCGGGATTTTTACTTCATCACCACCATTATAGATCACACGTCCTGCATTGGCGTCCATCCAACCGGTGGTTGCTTCCTGTACTGCTACCTTATCCAGCATAGTCATAAATAAGGTTGCAGCTGCTAATGTGTTAATTGCCATACTTTATTCACTCTCCTTTAATTTCTACCCATCATAATGTTATACACCTGTTCTTCCAGGGCTTTCTGTGCGTCACCGCCAGATGCTTTTTTCGGAGGCTTGCCGCCTTTCAGCTTTTCCTCCACTGCAGTTTCTACAGCCCTCTGGAACACTTCCTTGACTTTCTCCATGGATTTCTTGCAGGTATCAGCGTCTGAATAATTCAGCACCTCTGCAAGCTCTTGGGGAAGCCCGTCACTGGCAAGGGTGTTCTTGGCTTCTGCCATCAGTTCCTTGCGTGTGATTGCTGCCTCTCTGTCGGTAAGTTCCTTTTCTCTTTTCTGCTGCATGTACTGCGCTTTTTCTTCCTTGGTCATCTTTGCCAGCTTCTCGGCTTCGGAAAGCTTATCATCCGCCAGTGCCTGCCACTTCTCCTGGGCTTTTGTCACTGCCGTATTGACCGCCTTCTGGACACGTCTGTCAAACTCCGCCTGGTTGCCGCCTGTTTTCAGGAAGTCATCAAAAGATGGAGGGGTATCTCCACCAGCTCCACCTTCACCGCCTGCGCCCTCGCCAGATCCACCGCCATTGCCGCCATCAGCCCCAGCGCCGTCTCCTCCTTCTGCAAAAAGCTGCAGGTTCATTGGTACTTTACAAAATGCTTTTACAATTCTATTTCTCATGTCTATCCTTTCCGCCCAGCCTATTCCCTTTCAGGGCCCGGGCCATTCGTTTCAGATTTTCTAGTTTACCCTCGTTTCGGAGCATAAAAATAAGACGCGTCACCCTGCGTCCCAGAGGGAGATAATTGGATCACCTATTCCTTTCTCTGTGCGGTCTTAGCTGGTTCCTTCACGATTTCAGCCATACCTTCCTTCACCAGGTGATCTGCTCTGGCCTCGTCCACATCCAGGACGGTACCAGATTCGATTACCTTGTGCAGACGTATGTCGCTGTAACGCTTGATTGCTTTTACTTTCATGGTTCTCACCTCCTCTTGCACCGGCGCAAATTTAATCATTATGCGTGACTTTAAGTCCCCATTGTGGAAGAAAGTTAATTTCATAATGGTACTTGTCCACATCCGATCCGGAAATATCTTCGACTACATACATAGTATAATCATTCAGATATACATAATCTTTCTGATACTTTCCTTCTGCAGTCTCAATAATTACTTCCAGTTCACTTGAAGAGTTATTTTTTAGCGCAAATGTTCCTGTCAGTTCTAACAGAATTGTATCTGTTCTGGCATTCAAAACAGTAAGTTTTCTAGTTACATTGAAGTTATCTGCCTCCTGTGAAATGTTCGCACTCACCTGGTCAGCTTCTGTACAACCAGTAGCTGCAAAACACACTAGGATTACCAGTGCCATTAATAATGCAATTCTTTTGGTTACTCTTCTTTTCATTTTCTTCATCCTCACTTTCTTAAAAATAAGCACAAAAATAACACGTCTTACGGCGTGCTATCATTATTTTTATAACTGTATTGATATTTTCAAGTAATAAAATACCACCGGTCATTTTCTAACTGGTGGTATTAGTCCATGTTTAATCGTGTTCCACAATTATTGCAACGAAAACATTTTGTTGTTTTATAATCGCCTATAGGAACCATTACTCCTTTTTTGCAATGACTACAGACTACTTCTTCGCCATTTCTCATTTTTATTATTCTTTGAAACAATTCCTCAGCCTTGTTCATGTCACTACCTCCATTTATAATCCGGATAATCTTCCTTAACTGATTTAATTATATCACGCAGCTCTTCACCAGTCAATTTATCAACACCTTTTCGATGCTTTGTTTCCTGCGCTCTACACACACATTCAGACCACTGATTACCACCAATATCGTATTTATGATGTGTAATTTCATGTACCAGTGTCTCGGCTGTTTTCTGTACTGTAACTGTTCTGGTCGCATAGATATAAATATCATTCCCATCTTGCAATCCCAAAACATTTTCAGGTGCATCTACTTTATAGCACATATTTATGTTTAATTCCGGATGCTCAGAAATGTATGAAACAGTTTCTTTTCCAACTTCTGTTTTGTTAAGATTGTTCATAAGCCTTCTGACCGTAATGGTGTCTTTCTGACCATTGTTTAATTCAGTAAAATGTTCTGAAAACTTTGACTGTCGAGATTCTCTCTCCTGTCCATATTGTCTCTGATCAGCTGATGCATTCTTACCTGCTTTCTCCTGCGCCTCAGCTTTGGCATTCCCTTTCACATATTTTTCATACCACTGGTCATATGTCATATTCGCTGGTACTTTCTCTATACGGCCTGTAGCCGGGTTATAGGCGCTTCTTTTCATCCGGGCGAGAGTTTTTTCATCAATAATACTAATGGTTGTAGAACGGCACCAGGGATGCATGGGCGGATAGTTCTTTCCCGCTTGCCTCTCTGACAGTAAAAAGACTTTTCCATCCAGACTCCGACAGATCTCACTGGTACGTAAGTCCAGGGTTGCGAGATACCGGTATTTCTCTACGCTGCACTCCTCATAAGCCCTGGCGGTAAGCTCACCAGCTACAAAGCAGCTCTCTGTCCTCACCAACCGTCTTGCCTGGATAGCTCCCGCCCCAAACTTGTATTCAATAATCTGTGCTGTTTCCCGATCAGTACGGCCTGTGAGAAGACTGACCAGCATTTCTTCTTTCAATGTCTGCGCCAGATTTTCTGTGTTCTTCCAGATACGCTTTGAGTAATGCTTTCCAGACCAGTTCATCCGTAGCACCTGATCAACCTGTTTCTGGCTGATATGGGAAAAGCTGAAGCCAAGACCGGTACGCTTCTGGACATTGTAAATAGACTGGTAATAAGCCCTTTCTCCCAAATCACGGAGGAAACTGGTGTCAAACTGCCGCTCCTGGTGATAGACATTTTCCATCAGCCCGTCTACCTGCTGTATAACATCCTGTAGTCTTTCAAGCCTTGCGCGGTATGCCGGAGATTCCAGTTCCTGGACAAGCTCCTGCTTGGTCTTTTCAGAATAATCTTTATTCTTCAGTGTCTGCAACAGTTCATCTAAAGAAGTCTTATCCTGTAAGGTATCCAATAACCGGCGGGCTTCTGCCTCTGACAATTTGTGCTTTGTCATATACTTTTCAAATATGTCTTTCGCAGCATAAGTCAGATTCATAGAAGCACTTCTATACACTTTTGCAATCAGATCAGCTGTGGCTTCCGCGTCATCCAGGTTCTTGTATAAGTCCCAAACAGCACGTCTTTCCCAGTAATTGCTCATTCGGCATCATCCTTTTGAGATTTATCTGATTCCTTCTGATCCGGATTACCATCTTGTGGTGGTGTGTTCTCCTGCATGCCAAAGACCTCCTGCTGCCGTTTCAGGTTCTCTTCTGTCTCTTCGTCCAGAGCTTTCAGTTCCTCGTCCACATCATCCACGAACGGTACCTGGGACAGTAGTGTTTTTCTGCTTACTTTTCCCCACAGGTTTGCCACAATCTGGGAGATCTCCAACAGATTCTTCGGCAGTGCCCTGGTAAAAGTCATTGTGATTCCGGCCGGATCCACACTCTTACCATGGAGCGCCAGATAATTGCAAAAAATCCGAATGCGCTTTCTTAAACCTTTTCTGTAATATCTGGTCTTTATCTTGGTGATGTTCTCCATTCCCAGGAGCTTAAACTCCATAGCCACACCAGACACATTTCCACCAAAGGATTCATCCGACATACAGGGAATATGGGAAAACTTGTGGATATCCTGTTCAATAGCCTTCTTCAGAATCTCAACACCAGATTCATCAAACGTCCTGGTCAAGTACTCTGCCTTCGCTGTGTCCGGCATTTCCAGTACCTTGTACTTTTTCAGCCTTTCTTTTGCCTTTTTGATGTTCTGATCTTCCTCTTCTGTACCAGGCTCATCCTCATCTGAGAGCAGCGTACCATAAATGGCAAGGATGGCATCAATAAACTGCTCCTTGTCTGTGATACGGTCGCTCATCAGCGCGTTGTAAGCGTCGATCAGAGGAATCTGAAGCTCAAAGTCACCGATTGCCAGCTTATTGTTTAGATACTCAATAATCGGGATTTCTCCCAGATAATGGGGAACTGGCAGTTCTGTTGTCAGCTGTGGTACTTCATTGTTCTGGATGTCCAGCTCATACTTGTAATTCGGCGTCAGCACGGTTGCTATGTAATGCTCCGGTCCCGTCCCCGAATCATCTTTCCGGACATAATAATAGACAGCAAAGAGCTCGTTTTCCTCTATGCTGTCATCTTTTACCATGAACGTATTTTCCGGGGACAGGTTCTTGGTCAGTAGATTATTCTCATTTTCTTTCACATACACATATTCGTAAGCCAGGCCATAGATGGAAAGATCCAGACCATTATCACCGTCAGTCTCATCCGCCCCTGCTGTCTCCAATGAATCTGTCAAATCCTTTATATCAGCATCTGACTTATAAGTAACCGGATTTCCGATAAAATAACTGCTGGCTGTGTCTGAAATGTCCTTTGCATGGTTGCATACCAGCCTGTTTTCCCGCTTAGCATCTTCCAGGATCTTATGTTTGCCCTGGTAATAAGCCATGTTCTTTTTCAGATCTCCAACCAGGCTGATGTGCTTACTGATCAGCTGACGGATGATCCTTTTATCCGGTGCCCGTTCATCAAATTTTTCTCTTGGAATTGTAAATATATACATCGTTCTCACCTACTTATTTCTCGAAGTCTCGCTACCTTGCTGCCAAGCACTGTGCTCACAAAGTAACGTACAGCGTCACAGCTGTGATCGTGCTGCTTAACAGGCTTGTCCTCCCCACGTTCCAAGGCTTTTTCATCCCAGATGTAGGAAGCAAATTCTTTTATGGTTTCTGTACAGGAGCTGGCAAATTTCAATAGTTCCAAATTCAGCAGCATTCCTACCAGCCGGATTCCGTCCAGCACATCATTATTGGCTTTCAGAACCTTGTACCCGCGCTTGCGGAGCTCTGCAATGAAGGAAGCTGCAGATGGATCCACGATGATTGCTTTTATCTTCGTACCATCCAGCCATTTTTTTAAATCATCTGCATATTCAGAATCTGTTTTCTGTCTGCCCTTGTCTCGACCAGAATAGTAATATTCCCGGATGCAGTACCAGACTCCATCCCTGCCTTTGTTCCAAAGCAGGAAGACGGTTGCATTCTGGGTACCATAGTCACAGGAAACATATCGGTTGCCGTTGATCAGAAGCTGAAAGAAATCCTTGATATCGCGGACATGCCTGGCTTCATCAAACATATCATAAATAACGCCCTCGGCTGCTGCCCATAATCCCAGGATGTAACGCTTGAAGAATACGCCAATGTACATGCTGCGGTACCTGACTTTTACCTCTTCATCCAACGATAGATTGTCATCCATGGTGAAATGCAGATACAGAAGCTCTTTTAGTCCGGGATCTTTACCTTCTGCTTTTGCCTTCTGTCGGATCTTTCTGACCTGTTCTTTTCCCAGGTAGCCCGTGGCTTTATCGATCCAGTTGACCTTGAACCAGTGATACGGCCCGTCCGGGTTACAGTTAAACCAGAACTTGGAGCCTTTCACAGAGCAACGTCCTGTTGCCTGGTTGACAAAGGATTCCGGCATCAGTGCAACCTCATCAAAGAACACACCAGCCAGTGTAATACCCTGAATAAGATCCTGAGAACGTTCATCTTTACCGCCAAAGATGTAGAAATAATTTTCAATACCATTCTTCCGCACAACTACCAAGTTGTCTGCTCTGTGATCCGTGATAGAGTAACCTCTTGATCGGAGCATGAGCTTCAGCCAGAACAAAACATTTCGCCGGAAGGAGCCGATTGTCTTTCCGCACATGGCAAAGTTCTGACCTGCAAAGCTGCTCATTGCCCACATAACAAAAGACAGCGACATGCTGACAGTCTTTCCTGATCGGATAGCTCCGTCTGCTATGATTCCATCTTTGTCATGGACTGGGGATTCTTTGCACCACCAGGTCAGTACCTGTTTCTGCTTCTTTGAGAATGGAGAGAAGTGAAATGTCTGGCCGTTCTGTCTGGTTGTCCGGTTCTGCTTCATCTGCTGCAGGTGCTTCTTAAGGCTGCTTAGTTTCTCATACATCCTCATCACCCCAGACATTTTCGGCAGAAGCATTCAAGGCTTCCAGGAAGCCGTCATCTGTATCATCCTCGTTCTGTCCATCCTGTTTCAGAAGCTCCAGCTCGAACTTCATAGTTTCAAGCTCCAGATGTGCATCATCATAACCAAATTTATGCAGGGCTTCAATTGCCCTCTGGCGTCTGGCCTGGACTCTGGTCAACGCATCCTCGATGGACTGGATCTGACCAAGGATTCCTTCGTATTCCCTCAGGAGTGTTGGCTTGCCTTTCTCCATTCCAGATTTGTACTTTGTAACAGACATTCCGGGAGGTGCTTTTTCAAGCTCATCCTCCCCTTGGTCATCTTCCGGATCCGAAGTCTGCTCCAGGAGCTTCAGGGATTCAATCCGCTTTAACATACGCCGTTCCCGGACAGTCAGCAGCTGAATCTCCTGCAGAAGCAGCTGCTCTTTATCTGGCTGTACTGTCTGGATCAGCTTCTGTTCATCTGGTTCTAAGCAATCAAAAAAGAGAGTCTCAAACTCTCCTGTCTTAACTGCATTCTTATTCTCCGGCGGACCGGTTGCATTTTGATTGCCTGGCTGACCGCCCTTTTTCCTTTTTGCAACGTTGCGTTTTTCTTTTGCAACGTTGCAATCCCATTTATATCTATTTTTCCAACTTCGAACAGTACCTTCTGGCAGATTCAGCTGACTTGCAATCTCAACTAATTTCATGCCTTTCAGACACATAGCCTTCGCCTGTTCAATTCTTGGATCCGGCGCTCTGGCCATGTCTCATCACCTCTATTCGTCGTTTTTGGGTACAACAAAAGCAGCCCCGGGGAGCTGCTCCTATCATATTTGCTATTTATTTGTTTTTTCTTGTATTATTTCTTCATCAGTTCTTCTATGTAATAAATTATAATACGAATTTTTTGTCAAGTTTCTAATTACTTCTTCTTTTAACTCATCTGACTCACAAAATTCACGTAATAACTCATCGCATTCTAGTAAGCTTCCATTTACAAGCTGTAAACTAATTCCATTTGCGACCAAATTTCCTATAAAATCTTGAAATAATTTAGTTCCCTCTGGAGTTGTCATATCAATTTTATCGTCTTTTACATTTTGTAAATAATTTCTATAACAATTTACTAATGCCACTACATTGTCTTTTCGTGTTCTCTCATCTTGAAACGTACATGTTATATATCTTGACATTCTTCTTGCAATTTCGCGCGCTTTAATTCGTCTTTGCTGTAATACTAATTGATCGAATTCCGGTCCTTGATTATTAAAAATTTTCTTTCCTAATCCATTAACCATTACTTCCATTTGCTGCATCATTGTGTTTAAACGCTCGATAGCATCATGAACCTGTATAGTATTAGCATCTTCTCTTAATGACTTTAAATAGGCTTTAAACATATCAGACCATTGTTTTCCAAGAAAGTTTTTTATTTCTCCCGATTTTTTAAACTCAGTTATTGAAATATTGCCAACAGCCTTTATATCACGTATAAATCTAAAAACATTAATATCTTTTGTTGCTCTAAACTTTATTTTACAATTTTGAGATTCAATTGCATTCACATTTTCTTCATATATTCCATATTCAGCATATACAGACGCATCTATAAAAGCAAAAATCGGAATTGCCTCATCAATTGCTGTTTTAAATTCTTTCCTTGTTATAGAAAGATATTCTTCAAAATCATCCTTATTCTCTCCAGACGCAGGACTACCATAATTACCACCTATGATCAAAATTACCATATCAGCACTTTTCATCGTTTCATAGCAAGATTCGTCCAAATGTTTCCCTGGGGTATATCCTATATCTCCATCTTCAAACATAATAGGTTCAAAATCATGCGCTTTAATATAATTTGATAAATCATCTCTCATATATTTTAAATCATAAAAAGTGGAACTAACAAATATACGTGGCTTCATATGCTTATCTCTCCTCTGAACCTTTTTCAACATAATACACCATCCTTTTTCTTTTTTCAATAAAAAGACACCTAACCATTAATAGTCAGATGTCTTTCCAAGAATAAAATTGTGAGGAGCTAAATCGGAACACCAGGACTCGAACCTGCGGCTCGGCTTAACGGCTCATGCTCCCTCCCGATCGGGGAGGTGTTCCGGCAGTGCAGTGAGCTCCCTCACACATGACTGCCCCAGGCTCATACAACACGGAATCGAACCGCGTACCAATGTGTCAGACTGCACTGTAATATCATTTCGGCTCTGCTGTGGCCTCAGCAATTCCCTGGCTGATATCTGCCAGAATCAACTGCCAGGCTGTGACACCTGGCAATCACTTAATAAGGAGCTTTATGAAATCTTTTCACCAATCCCAGTCTAAATAGTACCATGGAAAAAGCGAACATGACCGAACATTTTATAATTTTCCTAAATTATCTTTCAAATATCTGTCATGGCGAATCCGGCAATTATCTTCTGTATATTTAATCCGCCGCTTCGGAAAACGGTAATTCATATTAATGGCGACTGCTGCCCAGGTCATGTCATCCAGATAGTAAAATCGAAACATCATTCTCAGATCACTCTTTGGAATTTTCTCGATAAAATCATCCACTGCATTTACAGCTTCCTGCAGCTCATCTTCCAGGATATGTAGCTTTAACACCCTCTTTTTTATCATGTTCTTCACCTGGTCTGCTTCCGGAAGGGGATAACCGGTTATCTTGATTGGCCCTATGGTTCCATCTTTTCTTGTGCCTCTGACTGTGTCTGATACAACACCTTCTGCTTTGATTCTTTCCAGTCTGTGCTGGTCCCGGTCTATCCGTTCTTTCAGGTCACGGATTTCCCCCTTTATCTCCAGGTATTGTTCCAGAATGTCCCTGTCCATCGGTACCACCTCCTGCTTTCAGTCGTTCCAGTTCCCAGTATGTTGGTGATCTGGTTATGCCGTTTGATAACTGTAATTGCACTACATGAGGATATAATGCTTTTATCCTGGCTTTCACCTTTTGGGTGATGATCTTCCCGTCACCAGAAGCATAGCTGGTTTGTATGATCTGAATAACATCCCCTCTTTTGATTCCATGTTTCTCTTCCAACCGCTTCTGCTGCCGCTCCCACTTCTCTGCTTCAGCTATCGCATATTCAGCTGTGGGATCCTTGTATTTTTCTTTATTCATTTTACACCTCTGTTTTTAATCATGCAGGAGCCAGGCGATCACACCGAAGGCTCCGATCAGCACGCCAACACCCATTGCAACGATTACATCTACCATTCAATCCCACCACCTTTCGCAATTTCTACTGCTCTATCTATTGCAACCTTTTGTCCTCTTTCACCCTCCCAGCATTGGCCTGTATAGCTACACGTTTCACAAGAAATGTTCGCACATACATCATATTCTTTTAATTCATTCAGTTGCTCCACCACCTTGTCCACATCATAGGCGGTTGGCTGCTCTTCGATTTCCCTAAGTACACATGCAACACTTTCGTTAGCATCTATCATTATGCTATCTGAATCTTTTACTTTTTGGGTTAATAGATCCGCATCAATCAATCTCATATTTTTTTACCTCCCAGCTCCTGCACTCCCGACAGCGAATCTTACTGCTACATAAAGTGCCTTTTATCATTGACAACCTCGGGCAGGTCGGGTGGACATATACAATCAGCTCACCAACTCTGCCGGTACTGTGTTTACAGGTTTTATATTTTTCTGCCATGTTCAGCTCCTTTCTTTCGTTTCTGGTAGATACTCCGGAAAATCAAATATTGTCATCTGTACTTCTGGAGGATTTTCCCACTCAACACCTATGTAATCTAACACACGTCCCCAGCCATATTTCTCACCGGTTTTCGGATCTGTACAGCAGCGATACATCCAGAACTCCCACTCTTTCGGATTTCTTTCCCGAAGTTTATCAAACCTGTGGGGACGCTGTTCCAGGTGAATTCCAAACCCACACATGGAGCATCCGGTCCGCTGTGCGCCTGTGGTTCGAAGAACTGCGATTGGATCAGTAACAATCTCTCCGTAGATTTCCGGAACAATAGATAACAATGGAACATACTCCTTAAGGCTTCCATCTTGATTCCTTCCATAAGGTTGCGCATGGAATCTTGCTTCAAAGAAATCCAAATGAGCGTGATACCATTTGTCCATTTCAAGTGCCAGTCTTAAAATATCCGATCTCATGAATATTGCAAACGGCGCGGATCTGATCACTGTCTTGCCATAATAATTACAGCCATGGTCTATCAAGGCCTCTTCCCTTTGTCCGCCTTCACTTGCCATCATCCCCAGATATGGCACACTGTTATGTTTTTTCGCCCAGTCATCACAAGGCTTTTCTTTCAGCCAATTGCAGCAGTCATTTGATACCGGAATGTCCGGATCTGGCTTGCCATAATTCACACCTTCGTTCTCATTCTCATAGCCGCCGAATAGTTCCAGCCATTTCTTCGGTAGCTGCATCCGGCTATTCTTGGCAAAATGCCCCTGCTCTCCGCATTCACCTGTTATAATGGCATGACGGACAGTTTTATTATTTTCTGTAGGGTGTTGCAGAGTATTGATTCTGCCAGCTATCTTTTTGCTGATAACCGGAAATCCGACTTCATTAAGCACTTGTACCTTGCTCTTGTATGACCGTACAATCTCAACTCCGAGAGCTCTGTGCACCTTCTGGATGCTCTTATCCTCCACCCCAGAAATAGATATTGCATGAGGTTCGATCCCGATACTGCACAACCAGATATACAGGGTTATACTATCCAATCCTCCCACGCTTACATGTACATTCATGTCTCTGCTAAGGATTTCCTCATAGAACTGCCAGGCTTTGATTGCCTGTCTTTTAAGCTTAACCTCATAAGGCAGCCTTTGACGTGCCGTAAATATAGCTCTCTGCTCTTTCTTCTTTTGTTTCCACTCTTCCGTGGATAATTCATTTCCCATCTTTCCAAGAAGCCCGGTATACCCTTGCCCCGGCCGGAGGCTGGCTCCTTTCGTTTACTTTATGTCGCTTGTCCGCAGCGGAATCCGCATATTGCTTTACATCCCATGCAGCATTGCTCTCTGCAAGGCTCGATATCGTTGCCTTCCATTATTGACTGTAGGATCAGGCTTTTCGCGGTAAACATCCTCTCACATCCTGTGTCCGTCATAAATTCACAGGCATAATCATTTATCTTTTTTCCCTCTGATCTAGCAATACATGCTTCACAGCCAATAGAATCTTTCAGCGTACAGATCACATATCCATCCGGAAACAGTTGTATAGGAGCAGCTATACAATCTTCTATAGTACAGCCAGTATATTCAACATAGTGCTCACACTTGCGCTCTGGATAAAAAGCACCTCCCCTACACCAATGCTCCTGCTCTCCTAGTTTATTCCAGTTACTCCAGCCAGTACGCGGCGGTTTATCCGGGAATGCTTTATTGTACGGGTTTGCTTTTGCCCGGAAATCATCCCAGCATTTTCCATACACACATCTGTGGGACCACCAAAGCAGACAGGTCTTGCAATAACAATCCTTACAGTACATTTGTGGGCTTGGATTTTCTGATATTTTCAAGAAGTCCGATAACTCCATCTGGCCTTCACAACTATAATTTTTAAGCATTTCTTCTAAGTCTTCTTTCAGCCCAGAAACTTATTGATAAAATACTGCTGTCCCTTTCCGGTGACTTTTGTTGTTCTGGTGACTCTTACGCTTCCATCCGGATTAGTAATGGTGGTTTCTTTTACCTCAAACAAGCCCATGTCTGCTGCCTTCTGGGTTGGCATGTTTCGACTGGATCCGGATTTTATCAGATAACCGTTTTCTCTCATCCATTCAAACAGGCGTTTCTGTCCTGTCTGGACACCATTCTGGCAAATGAGTTTTGCAAGGTCTCCGATCAGAATTGATGTATTGCTGGCTGATACGGCATCTGCAAAAATGGTTTTCGGCTTGTCCGCTTCAATCTTTAACCTCTGCTCTTCAATTACCTTGTCTCTTTCCTCGATTTTCTTCTGTGCCACCAAGACGGCCTTGGCCATCAGCTCATCATCAGAAAGATGTTCTTGGCCAGCAATGTAACCACCGTTCTTTCGGATAGATGGAAGAACTTCCGATGTCACCCATTTCTTAAATCTCTTTGCTGATGCAAGCTTACTGGACAATATAAGACTGTAAAGACCAGATTCTTTGATAAGCCAACCACCACGCTGTCCTAAACTCGACGCTGATTTGTCGTTGAGTTTGTCATCCTCATCAACATGCATTGCAATAGCTTTGTTAGGATCTGCGTACCCAAGAATCACCGCCACATCTTTACCAACAAACCACGGTTCATTCTCAATAATTACAGTTCGGATTTCTCCAAACTCTGCATTCTTAAAAATCTGTAAATCATTCATTAACTCTGTTCTGTCCCTCCTGGCTTTTCTTTAACAGCTTTTTTTCATATTCCTCAAAGTCATATTCCCTCTGTGGAAAGTTATTGAACCGGTTCTTACTGCCCTTTGCTTCTGTCTTCCTGGTTCTTGCTTTTTTCAGAGGGTAGAAGCTCTTCCATCCGTTCATAGCGGATTTCTTTACAATGGCAGTCAGCTCCTCTGGCTTGTCAGACATGGACAGGAGTTCTTCCCTCAGAAGCTGTACCTGTTCCTTTGTCAGACTGTCTCCATTGTTCTGTCTTATCTTCAGGAATAACAGGAAGGCATCATTCAGAGAAGAATCTTCAAAGTATGTACCCGGCGGAGCCGTATATATATACTCTCCTTTCTTTTCCTTTCCTTTTGTATCATTTTTCTCGGAATTATCTTCATTTTTCCTGGAATTATCGGGATTATTCTCGGAATTATTTAAAGAAGGGTTCACTTTAATAAAGGTCTCCGTTTCTTCTTCCGGAAGGAGCCAGAAACCCTCTACTGTGATCGGATTTTTCAGTGCCCTGGCTTTTACCATTGCCTGATATCTCCGCTGTATTCCGGCAGAGGTCAAGACCTTGTCCGACTGGAAAAGTGTGTTATCAAACAGTGACCGTTCCAATAAGAAGTTCAAGACCTGCTTCACCTTATTGCTGTCCATGCTCAGATCATCTGAGACAATGAACTCAAAATCCTCATCAATCTTTAAATAATATCCTGCTTTGTATATCTCACATAGAATATACAGATATAAGGTAACCCCGTCAGCCCCATAACGGGCTTTCAGGATCTTTACCTTCTTGTCTGAGAAGAAATCCACATCCAGGCGAAAAAAGCGATTTCCTTCCTGTTTCCGCCTTGCCATATATGATTAAGCCTCCAGTTCTTCCAGACAGATCTCCAGTCTTGGTCTTTCACTGTACTGTTTTCTTACCTGCAGCTCCACGACCTGTGTATCATCCCGGTATGCCACCTCATTAAGGGCATCCAGAACAGCTTTTACGATGTTGTCAATATCGGGCTTCTTTGTAGGAAGTAGCTCCCCGCTGAGCATGGCTGTCTTTTTCACCTTTGAACTGCTCTTTGGAATCTCATAAAAAGCCTGGATCCTCGCTTTGATATAGGCTCCATCTGAGAATCTCTGTTCCCCAGCAGCCTCCATATAACGGGTAGCAATAAAATTCTCATACAGGACCGTTTTATCCGGTGTTGTGCTGCTCATAGCCTTTTTCTTGGCATTATAGTAAGTACGCGCCCTGGCTTTTCCCTGAGGCTTGCCAGGCACTGTGAAACAAATTGCTGTCATAAATATAAGTCATCCTTTCCGCTTCCCCAGCCTGTTTAAGACCAGGGAAGCGTTCTATCACGCGATAATAGTTAAACGCTTGTAAAGATCTTCCTCGCTCTCAAGGTTGCGCACAAAATAATCACGGATTTCTTTCATTGCAACATTCTTCCAGAGACCACCTTCGGCTTCTACGATCTTGAATACCGGAGCACCACCAGCGTCCTTGATACGGAAAACAAACTCACTTTCCGGCTGCTTCACTTCCAGGAAGGTCCTGTATGGGATAAGGGTAACCGGATTCGGAACCAGAACATCTGCTTTTGATGCAATCCCCTGCTTAATGGTTGTCTTCTGGGTAACGCCGTCATCACCATAATTGGCTGTTGTTTTTGCCTCAACATTTCCAGATACTTTCAGGATAGCTTCCAGATCAGTGTTCTCTTCAAAGTTTGCCTGCATTTCAATGAGAAAACGCTCCTGATCGTACCACTCATCATAGCGGAAGCGTGGAGTCTCAGCCCTGCACACAAACAGGCGCTCTCTTTTTCTCTCTGCATTCAGACCGGAATACAGTTCTACTTTTGTCGGACTTATCACATGAATGATCATGGACTCTCTGAGTTCCTTGGTGCAGCTCAAGATATAATCAATCATGCTGCTTAAGTTGGACGCCTCAATTGGCTCCGCCATAGGTTCATCGTCATATCTGCTCAGGTCCTTATCACAATAGGTCTTGCCTGCAATCGTGACAACTTTCGGTTCCATTGCTTCTGCTTTTAAATCTGTGATGTACTTGATTGCTTCTTTGATCATCTTTCTTCCTCCTTATGCCTGTCTAGCTCTTAAATCAATTACATTGTCTGAATGTTCCGCCTGTTCAATGATCTCCCCAGTGGAAGGATCAACCTGGCGCGGTGTTTTTTCCCTCTCATCAAAGGAATCCGTTACCTCCTCAATGGTCATCTGGCCTGGGATCTGGCTGCCAATCTCAACAGCCTCCACTTCATTTGTACGGATGTTTTTGCCCATGCTGAGGGCTGTCACAGCTCCAAGAGCCGGTGCCAGGGTGGATTTTGCCTGTACTCCCGTAGTAACAAAATTCCTTGCCTCATTCGGCTTAAATTCGATCACAACAGTGATCCTCCGCTTGGCAGTTGCGTCTGTGTTCGGATCCTGGATGTTCTCCGTCACCTTCTTCAGCTCCCTGTTGATCTGTTCCGTAAACGCACCATTTGCGAATTTTTCCATGTCAATATGCTGCATTTCTTACTCCTTTCCTACCTGGCAGCATGAACAGGTACTGCCAGGTATCAACGTATTGTGATATATAATGACGCATTTCCATGATAGGAAGCACCACTTGCTGTTTATTCTGCTGTGCCCTGGTTGTTTACGGCTTCTGCAGTTTCTGTACCATCTGGAGCCTCCTGGGATACTTCCTGGTAATCAGCATCAATAAGCTCCTGTTCGTTTGCCACCTCGGACATATCTACACTGAGCTCGGTCTTCACACTCTCATCATTGGAAAGCTGCATTACAAAGTCAGATTTCAAAGGCGCATACTTCAAACATCTCTTAATGACGGTTTTCTTTGCCATCTCCTCATAGTTTGTCTTCCATGGACTGAATCCACTGGAAAAGCTCTGGCTGAATCTTCTGGCATGATTGTCAATATCTTCTTTACTCATCACTTCGAAGCCATATCCGCCGTTCTTTGCCTTCCAAAGTGCATACACAAGAATCAGTTCTCCCCTGTCTTTAATGGCAGGCTTATGCACCAGTTTCGGCTCAAGCCCCAGTTCATACTCAAACACATCCTTCTCGTAAACACACTGTGCCTGTACAGTCTGGATGTTGTCGTTGCGGTAAACCATGTCGATCAGACCTTTATATCCAATCTGGAACTGACATTCCAGCTTTCCATGATTCTTGTATGGAATCAGATATGCTTGTCCCAACGGTGTGTTTGGTTCCAGACCGAGCTGCGCCGCATTCATAAGCGCACCAAGGAAAGACATCTGGCTGCACTCCTGTAGCTTCGGAGTAGTATTTAAGGCGGATAACGCCATTCTGGTAAAACGTTCCGGGGTGATCACCTTGGGAAGGGCTTTCTCAATCTCCGGCTTCATGGCCTTGATCATGTCCGCAATGCTCATGGACTTGGTAAGCTTTACTTCCCCTTTATTTCCTGTTTTCTCTGCTAACGCATCTTTTACTCCCATTCTCTCTGCCTCCTGTTATGCAATCTCTTTTACAGTAAATCTTCTGCTGGATGACTCTTTGGCATATTCCTTATAGATATCCGGATGATCTGCCTTCAGCTTTTTCGAATCTACCCGGCTCGATACTATGGATTTCCATGTAATTGAGTATTTATCAGAATCAGCCTTCTCCGCATCTTCCATAAAAAGCTTAACTTCCTGCTCAATCTGCTTTTTTTCCTGGTCCAGCTTGTCCTGAAGCTCCAGGATCTCTGATCTTCGTTTCAGCTTTTCGTCGAACCCGATCAGCGGAATGACTTTCTCCGGATCTGACTTTCCATAATATTCTGATAAGATCTTTTCAGCAGCCTCACTGCCATCTGGAGCAGGCATTTTTCTGGCAAGCACGTTGTTATTCCAAAAATCCGTCTCCACTGCGATCAGCATCTGGATAATGCTCTCATCACGCTCAATCTTTCTCCACACGAATTCCCTGCCAAGGATCACACAGGCAATATACCAGACATCAGCCCCAGTCACAGCCATATAGTGGTGGCACTGGATTTCATAGGATTCCGGAATATGTCCATCTTTCCATTTATCTGCAGAATAGGCGGAAGCTGTTTTACACTCCAGTCCTGCGTTCTCTCCTACAATCAGCCGGTCTACGTTGGCCAGCATGAAAGGATTTTCTTCCATGTAAAAAATAGAATTTGCACGGCGCACTTTCTTTCCGGTCTCTTCCATAAACCTGCGTGCTACATACTCCTCCAGGTCGCGTCCCTGTCTCATGGACTCATTATCCGCTTTTTCGGTAACTTCTTCCTGGGTTTTATCCTGGTAAACGGAAATCGCGGTTGCATATGGATTTAAGCCACAGATACTGCCCGCATCTGATCCACCGATTCCTTTTTTACGGTATTCCAGCCAGGTTGCATGGTCCATTCCTGAAGTAGATACTAATCTGTTTAATTTCATCCTTATCTTCCTTTCTTTAATTCACGTAATTCTTCTATAGATCCAAGGTCTTCATACTCACCCAAACGGTCTGCCACTGTTCCAAACAGTACCGTCTGCTCCTGCTGCCACTCCAACCGAAGAGAAGAAGCCCTGCAGCCAGGGATCCGGTATCCTACTCCATTTGGATTAGCAATTGTAAGTCTGTTTCTCATGCCTTATTCATCTCGCTTTCTTTCTGCACCACATCTTCTACCATTGAATGCATAAAATCCCGTGTGGTTACACTTTCTGACTCTTTAATGCTCTTATCAAGCATATGATACAGTGCATGTAATACAGTCTGAAATTCATCAACCAGCACGTATGTGCTTCCCTCTACTGTTGCCTTCGTTGTATTTCCCTTTTTCTCAACTTTAATCATTGACTTTTCCTTTCTACCCTTCTACAATAAAAGGGTGATAAACTGTTTTTGTCCATTGGACGCCGGATCCTGATGAGCTGCTACTCTCAGGATCCATTTTCTTTTAACAACCGTGTAAGATGCTCCCTGGCTGCTTCGTAGTTTTTAACGGATTCTTTCATCATTGCTTCTTCGCGATAGATATCATAAGCAGTCATTTTGCTTTCTGGAGGTTCCTCCACCCAAACCCGGCATGGATATCCAGCTAATCCTATTTCGAAACTTACATGGATTCCGCTTGCTATAGCTCTCTTTGAAAGCTCATACAACTCATCTATCATTTTTTCTAAAACCATGGTCTCCTCCTTTCCGGCTTGGCTCTTCTTTTGGGCTACATTGCGCTCATTAATTTTTCAGTAATGAGTGAATCCAGATTACAACTAAAATTCCTAGCGCGACTAATTCACCAACGCTCATGTTCTCTTCCCTTCTGGCTCTGTCCCCTGTATCAGCATCCACGCAAACACTGATAATGCCATTGCTCCTGCAACCTGCAGTCCGTCCCACTGCCAGAACGGCAGGTATGTAGCAAGGGTGCCTATGATGACAGATATGATTATGTTACGCTTCACAGCTTGCCTCCTTTCTGCTGCCTTACCCGGCAGCTTTCTTTCTTTCGAAATTATATATAGCCATTGCCAGATCAACTCGCTCCGCTTCAGTTTTCAGTGCCCGTTCCTTCGTCACCTGCGCTTTTGGAAGCTGATCTATCCTGTATGGCACGCCGTCTATGATAAATCTGCGAGCAAATTTGATTCCTATCACAATCACCTCCCCTGCTACTATGGTATGGATTATGGTTGTACGGAGTTACTCTGTCGAACTGTGTCGAACTGTATTTGTTGACTTTGCTTGCTTTCTCTCCTATTCTGTAATTACAGGCACCGCCATGCCTAGCAAACTAACAAGGAGGATCTTATGAAATACAACCCATTTTTTAGTCCAGAGTTTCAGGAAACTATGAAAAGAATTTCTAACATTCATCTCGAATGTGTGCGAAACGTTTTGCCCAATGCAATGACTTCACAAATTCAGCAAATACAAGAATCCTTAACAGCTCCCTGCAGAGAACTCATTCAGTCATATAGTTCTATTATGAGTTCATCACTTGCTTCTCAGATTTCCCAATTGTCTGAATCTCTAAATTCAACTATTCGCGACAACATAGCCACTGGTTTGTACAGTGCTCTGAGTGAATCATTTAAAAATGATTTTTCATATCGCGAACTACAGCAACAGATTTTAAATCTTACTCCCGCACTGCGTATTCCTTCCAAGCCGCTTGATTATCCCGAAGATCTAGGTGGCCTGCCAAAAGATGATTACGTAATTGTTGATGAACAGGCGGTTAACGCTTACGAACTGCCCGATTCTGTATACATCCCTATTGGTAACAGTCGTATAAAAATGCCTACATCTTTTTTGTTGGAACTTATTAGCTTAATTGTTAGTACAGTTCTTACAATTTCCATTGCTATTGCTCAGTCCAATTCACCGCAGCCAGAGCAAATTAAGCAAGTGCAGATTGAAGAAGCACAACTTGAGCTTCAGCGTGCCCAAAACGAAATGTTGCAGCAATTGCTTCACAATATAGATGTATCTCTTTCCAGTGAAGCCGAAACTATCAAAGAACTGCAAGAAACTGTCGAAGAGCTGCATAAACAGTATTCACAGACTCAAGACACATGCTCACCTGTTGAAGAAGGTACTGATAATTCCAAATCGACCGAAGACACTGATAACCAAAAATAACCGTCATTACGATCGTTGTCACCTGCGTAACAAGTAAAGCTATTCTTAATTCCTTTACTTGTTTTTGCAGGTGAACAATTTCTTTTTCCATTTTACCTACGCTCCTTTCTCTCTTAGCTCGTCCAAAAAATCTTTAGGGAATCTTTTGGACTGCACTAAACTCCCCGAGGATTCCCTTAGCTTCATCCAGTACAATTTTTGCTTCATCGCATGAGAGACCTGCTTCGGAGAATTTGTTTATTATTTCGGAAACAAGTTCTCCGATTTTTTCTCCGTCAAAAACGTTTCCATTGTTTAGCTGGACGCTTTGAAAATGCATCTCAGCTCACCTCCTTCCGCTCGTCTGTTGCAAACAGATAGTCAAGTGTCTTGTCCGGGAACATTAATTGTTTTATAAGCACACATTCTTTTAATGAAAGAGAACTCTTTCCGTTTAACTTAAAAGAAAGTGTCGTTGGTGTTACCCCTAACATTTCGGCCATCTGCAATTGGGTTATCTTGGATCTTGCCATTTCAGCTTCCAAGTTAGGAAACATTCCATCACCTCCATCTCTTTGTTACGAATTTTCGTGATTACATTTACAGTATATACGAATTTTCGTGATTGTCAATATGTTTTTCTCGAATTTTTGAGATATTATTTTTAATTTACGTATATTTATATTGATTTTTCGAGATTTTAATGCTAATATAGCGTTAAAGATACAGAGAAAGGTAGGCATTATATATGCAAGAATTAGAATCTAAGATAAAAGAATTAATAATATCCAGATATGGAAGCTTAAAGAAATTCTCAGAGAAAATAAATATGCCTTGGACTACTTTAGACAGTATCTTAAAAAGAGGAATTGCAAATTCTAACATCACAAATGTCCTTAAAATAACACGCGAATTAGGGCTTGACGCTGAAAAGCTTGTCGATGGAGAATTATTATTTGCGTCTAACGAACCCACCACTCTTGCAGCTCATTTTGATGGCGAAGAATACACCGAAGACGAGCTGGACGAAATTCGCCAGTTTGCAGAATTTGTGAAAAACAAAAGAAAATAAATATAAAGGGGGAATACACATGGCATTGAAAAAATGTCCTGAATGTGGCAAGGAATTTTCTGACACGGCCACAGCATGTCCGCATTGTGGTTATGTAGTCAAAAAGAGCACTACTGCATATGGAAAAGATCTTGGAAAAGGCATCAAAGAAGGCCTAAAAGGATTAAACACCGTAGCAAGTCCCAAAAAGAAAGCAACCTGTATCAAATTATCATTAATACCTTTCATTGCAATTATAGTGATGACAATTGGTGGAACTCAAAATAACGATATGCTTATAGGAATTGGCGGTTTACTTGGTTTATTATCTGGGGCATGTAATTTCTATGTTGGCAGGTTCAAAAAGGGACTTTTATATTCTATTACATGTGGAGGCTTTTTAATTGGTTCCATATTAGATCTTTTCAAATTAATTGTTACCAACAATTTTAAAGATTCTAATAATTTTCCTATAATTTACTAAACCAATTAATGCAAGGTGTTAAAAAGCGCATCTGATCGGATGCGCAGTACCTTGACAATATAATATATTTACCCAGGGAACTGGGGGACGTGCTCTTTGCCTAATCCGGACACCTTACGGAGGAGGTGAAGTTTATGAGCGATTATGAGACATTTATGATTATGTTGACTTTTGCTAATTTAATCGTAGCCATACTTACATATGCACATAAAAAATAGCCGTCCTAATCTTTGGCGAGATCAACGGCTATTTTTTAGCTAACTATATTCGCTGGGTTGGGTGAAGTGCAGTCACCTTCCAGCTCCCTTGTTAAATATATTATATGTCACTCTGAAATATTTGTCAATTTTCTTTTTCTTGAAGCAGCTGTACAGATTTTTGTACACGCATTGAGATATACTAGAGCGGGAGGTGTTTACATGAGCACATATGAGGAATTACAAGACCAGGCCTGCGCGGACGGTATAGACGTAATGGACTATAATTTTAATAGTCCCAATATAAAAGGCTTATATTGTAACAGCACTGTAGCAATCAATAAGTCCATTTCTACCCAGGCTGAAAAATCCTGTGTCCTGGCAGAGGAGCTTGGTCACCACTACACGACTGTTGGTGACATTATTGATCAGACTAAGGCCAGCAATCGTAAACAGGAATACAGAGCCAGGCTTTACGGTTACAACCTTAAGATTGGACTAATCGGGATTGTTCATGCCTATGAGGCTGGATGCCGTAGCTTATATGAAATGGCGGAATATCTGGATGCTACAGAAGAATATTTGAAAGAAGCTCTGGACTGTTATCATTCCATACATGGGGTTTATGCTACCTTGGATAATTACATAATCTTCTTTGAACCTACATTTACGGTAATGAAAGCAGTCAGCAAAATTGAAACCAGATATCCAGAATGACTGGATACCATAAAAAATTAATTGAATTAAGGATGCATAAATAAGACTAGAAAGGAAAGTTTTACATGAGCGTTGTATTATCATACGTTGACACTACAAAAGCAATTATTGCCAGTGATGGATTAGCAACCTATAAAAATAAAAGAACAGCACATAGCAATGAACAAAAGATAATCCACTTAAACGATAATGTACTGTTAGGCTATGCCGGTCATTTACATTCTTGTTTAAGAATCGTCAGCTTACTCACCAATGCAAAACCAGAAAATCAACCTATCGTAAATGCAATGCTTGTAGAAGATACTAATACCTTCATCCAGAAATGCATTGCATCTTTCGATAATTTGGAAAGATGTGGCTTTCTAATATGTGGAAAAGGGAAAAATGGAGTTCCATGTTCTGCAAGTACTTCAAACTACGCTCCTGATGTGTTAAATTATGCGATAGCAGATAATATTCTCTACTACGCCCTATATCCGGAAGAAGTTCCTCGAAATGTTGATTTATTCAGGAATCGTATACTGCAATGCCCTCATGATATTCGCTTTGCCATGGGACTGACAATAGACGATGTTGCTAAACTTTCCCCAACTGTCAATACTCAGCATTATTTTCAGGAACTTCGTTTTTAAGTTCCGTTGCATTTAGAATACCACCCTTAGCAATAAAATTTTCGCCAACATAAATATCTTGATTCACACCTATGTTTGCGGATGTATTAACATCTTGTGTTAATTTTTCAAATATATCATTATTCATACTTATATATTCTCCTTTTTTATAAGTTATATTAATGATAGCATCAAAAAAGAATATAGTAAAGTGTTAGTTGCACATTAAACAATAGTAACCCACCATAAAAGAAAGGATGATTACCTTATGTTGTATCCATTCATGACACTCAACGACAACACGGAAATTGTACATTCAGAAGCAATTGAAAAAGACGGACGCGAACAGGTAAAAGTATGTATAGAAAAACCTGTCTTAGACGGTTTTCATTCCGCTACTTGCTGGCTTCCTGATTACAAATGGGAAAAAATAAATGGCTTCTCAGAAGAGGAAATTAAATATTTTCAAGATTACCTCTCTTCTGTTGCACATATTATCATGCAACTAGCCCGCGAAGGCGGATTCGAAGGAGGAATGGATAATGCCTCGAGTTTTTAAAATCGGTGGATACATTGTATATTTCTGGGTAAATGAAAATGATCCACTGGAACCAGTGCATGTGCACGTGTGTGAAGGAGTTCCGTCACCTACTGCTACTAAAATATGGATTACCAGGAATGGCGGATGTCTGTTATGCCATAATAAGTCAAAGATTCCTTCAAGGCAGCTTCGCACAATCATGCAGACTATCGAAGCGCGAAAGAAAGATATCCTTGACCTCTGGTATGAAACATTTGGACAAATTAGCTATTATTGTTAAACTTGAACATGTAAGTAACTCTTACATGTTGAGGAGGAATATCATGTTTGAGGAAAACGAAATTTTATATGCAGATTCTTCAAAAGAGTTACTGAAAATACAGGACGCAAAGGTTATTGGTAGCAAAGCGCTGCTTCTCACTTTTTCTTCTGGAGAAAAAAGAGCTTTTGATGCTACCGTTTTAAAGGGAACTGTATTTGCTCCTTTAAATGATCCAGCCATTTTTAACAATTTCAAAATTGTCCATGGAGTTATTACCTGGATGAACGAAGACATTGACTGTGCTCCTGAATACATGTATGAGCACAGTTACGCTTACCTTCCCAATGTAAAAGAAGTTGAACCAGATGAATTTGATTTAATGCTATTAGAAGAAGCTAAAAATAATCCAGAATGTCATGAATTCATTTCCCAGGAAGATCTGATGAAAGAACTTGGAATTAACAACGATTAAAGAAAGGAGAAATTGCTATATGGATCATGAAGAATTCACTAAAAAATTGAACGAAATTAAAGAACGTGCTTTATCATATTCTTCCCCAGAAAATGAATCTGAATACACAGAATCTCTCTTTGAATCAATTAAACATATTGATGATAATGGTAATGAATTTTGGTATGCCAGAGAACTTTCCAAAGTACTTGAATACAAAGATTTTAGAAATTTTGAGCTGACCATATATAAAGCCATGGACGCATGTGAAAATAGTAATAACCTTGTTGCTGACCATTTCGGTGAGGTCACCGAGATGGTTCCCATTGGCTCTGGTGCTCAGCGTGGCTTTAGAAGTTATAAACTCTCTCGTTATGCTTGTTACTTAACTGTCATGAACGGTGATGTATCCAAAAAAATCATTGCGCTAGGTCAAACATATTTCGCAGTAAAAACCAGACAACAAGAATTAATTGAAAATTTTGATGATCTTACCGAAGATAAAAAGCGTTTAGCAATCCGTAATGAAATGATTGCTCACAATAAATCCCTTGCAGAAGCAGCAAAAATGGCAGGTGTAGAAACGCCACAAGAATATGCTGTTTTTCAAAATAAAGGCTATCAAGGATTATATGGAGGACTTGGTGCCAAAGAAATACACGCTCGAAAGGGATTGAAGAAAAGTCAGAAAATATTAGATCACATGGGAAGTACTGAATTAGCAGCTAATCTTTTCCGCGCTACTCAAACAGATGAAAAACTTCGCCGGGAACATATCGTTGGAAAAGCAGCTGCCAATAACACGCATTACGAAGTTGGTAAGAAAGTCAGACAAACAATTAAAGAACTAGGTGGTACCATGCCAGAAGATCTACCAACACCTCCTAAAAGTATTAAACAAATTGAACTGGAACAATGTAAATTAGAAAAAGAATAAAGAAAAACCGCCCCGGTGTTACCAGCACCAGAGCGGTCAGCACATCCGAAGATGCACACAATTTTTCAGCAAAAATATTGTATCATCTTCGGGGCAGCCATGCAAGCGGAACCTTTGTTCGCGCTGGCTGTTATTTTTGTACTTATTTTTACATAATTATAATCGAGGTGATACCATGACCGAACAAAAATCTGATGATCTGCGCATGGGAGCACTGTATATCCGTGTCAGTACTCATGAGCAGGATGAACTGTCTCCGGACGCGCAGAAGCGTCTGCTCCTGGACTATGCCAAGAGTAATGGGATCGTTGTCCAGAAGGACGCAGTCTTTGTGGAGAGTGTCTCTGGGCGTAATGTGAAGAAGCGAAAAGAGTTCCAGCGAATGATTGCACAGGCCAAGTCTCCGGAACATCCCTATGATGTGATCCTGGTGTGGAAATTCAGCCGATTTGCCCGCAACCAGGAGGAATCCATCGTTTATAAGAGTATGCTGAAAAAGGACCGTGTGGACGTGATCAGCGTGTCCGAACCGGTTATTGACGGACCTTTCGGCAGTCTGATTGAGCGTATTATTGAATGGATGGATGAATACTACTCTATCCGCCTGTCTGGTGAAGTGCTCCGCGGCATGGGCGAAAAGGCATTAAAACAGGGGTACCAGATTTCTCCTCCCCTTGGATATGATGCAGTCGGGGACGGAAAGCCATATAAGATCAATGAAAAGGAATTCAAAATTGTCTCTTACATCATGTCCCAGTATGATGATTACTGCCAGGACACCACTGCCATTGCCAGAAAATGTAATGATCTGGGCTACCGGACCAAGCGGGGAAATCTGTTTGAGCGGCGCAATATTGACTATATCCTGCGCAATCCCTTTTATTCCGGCATTGTAAACTGGAATGGACAGACTTTTGAGGGAACCCATGAAGCACGTTATACCACAGAGCAGCTTGACAAGCGCATCAAGCTTATGGATGCCAGACGAAGACCTGCCAAACACCGGAATGCCTCCACCTGTAAGCACTGGCTTTCCGGTCTGATCAAATGTTCCATCTGTGGCGCCACCCTTTCCTATACCGGCTCCGGAGCCTGTCCTTACTTTCAGTGTTGGAAATACGCAAAGGGTTATCACAAAACCTCCGTGGCCATCTCAGTTAAGAAAATGGAGCAGCTTGTCATCGATTACCTAAAGCAGCTTCTGGATGGCGCGGATTTCCAGTATGTTCCCAAGACAACTGCGCCGGTGCAAAATGGAGAACTGGAACAGCTGAAACAGGAACTGGCCAGACTTTCAACCCGGGAGCTGCGCATTAAGCTTGCCTATGAAAATGAGATTGATACTTTGGAAGAATACAAAGAAAACAAGATAAGACTACAGAAACAAAGAGAATCTCTTTTAGAGAATATCAAAGAACTGGAAGCACAAAAGCCAGAAGATCCATCCAGGGATAATGTCCTTTCGCAGATTCGAAGTGTGTATGATGTTCTCCTGGATCCTGCTGCCGAAAGTAGTACAAAAGGGAACTTTATTCGAACTATAGTCGATCAGATTGTATTTGACAAAGAGGCTAAAATGGTGTATTTTGATATTATCATCTAAGACATATCAATTTTTCACAGGTTACGATTGTACTATTTCTTAATTCAGATTTAACTTTTTTTCCAAAAAACAAGTGAATTTTATCTATTATAGGGTATCGGACTCCGGTGGCCCGGATGGAGAAATCGGTGCTTCTATGCGCTATCTCTCCCAGCGCTTTACCATGCCGAACCGAACCTCTGCAGCTGTGCTTAATGATATCGGTACTGAAGAACTGGCACATCTGGAGATGGTTTCCACCATGGTTCACCAGCTTACCCGTGACCTCACTATGGAAGAAATTGAGAATTCCGGGCTGGGACCATATTATATTGACCACACAGTTGGCGTGTGGCCACAGGCAGCAGGGGGTGTTCCATTTAATGCCTGCGAATTCCAGAGTAAAGGTGATCCGATCACGGATCTATTTGAAGACCTTGCAGCAGAACAGAAAGCACGCTCCACTTATGACAATATTCTCCGTGTAGTACGAAATATCCCGGAAGTTGCTGATCCTATCCGTTTCCTGCGTGCAAGGGAAGTGGTACATTTCCAGCGATTTGGTGAAGCACTTCGCTCCATCCAGGAACAATTGGATGCTAAAAACTTCTACGCTTTCAATCCAGGCTTTGACAATCCCTGCTCTGCAAGCTGTGCACCTGAAGCAAAATAGCATATGCTGCTGGTCATAAAGATAACCGTAACAGCAATACACATCTCACAGAAAACCTTTTTTAAACACGCTCTAATACTGCCCGGCAATTGCTGGGCAGCTTCAAAACAGTAGTCAGCAGGCTTTTTCTCCCCATGCCAATTGTTCGTTTACTCAACTTCAAAGTCACCACAAATATCCTCTGGAACTATATCATCGGATTCGTGCATAATACTTTTTCTTTCATACCCCTTCATAATCAAACGCCGGTATAAAACTTTCCTCCGCGGTCTCCCCTTCCTGAAAATAGCCATTTTCAATTCCAAGCTCAATGGCAGCGTCCAGCACCTTTTCATACTCTCGTCTGGTCACTTTCCGATTCAGTTCCGGAAATTTCTCATTCTTCCAGACAGGCGTATATTGGTTCATTACGCTGATAAAAATATCCTCCCCATAAGTCCGGTACAGATATTTCAATACTGCAATAGAATTTTGGGTATGCCCTGGCAAAATCAGATGACGAACAATTGTCCCGCGTTTTATATATCCATCCTCCGCAAACTGACAGGGACCGGTCTGACGCATCATTTCGGCAATTGCACTCTGCGCCGCCTGCGGATAATCCCTTGCGTTGGAAAAAGCAGCAGCCAATTCAGGCTCCATATATTTCATATCTGGCAGATATACATCCACATAACCATCCAGTTTCCGGATAGTTTCCACGTTCTCATACCCACTGGAATTGTACACGACTGGAAGATTCATTCCCTTTCCTCTGGCCAGCTCCAACGCCGAAATAATATGCGGCACATAATGCGCCCCAGTGACCAGATTCAGATTTGCCGCCCCTTTTTCCTGCAATTCCAGAAAAATTTCAGCAAGCCGCTCCACTGAAATTTCTTTTCCGGAATCCCCAATGGCAATATCCCGGTTCTGGCAGAAACAGCACCGCAAGCCGCAGCCAGAGAAAAAAACAGCCCCTGATCCTTTTTTTCCTGAAATACAAGGTTCCTCCCACATATGAAGAGCGGCACGGGCAGCCCTTATAGTACTGTCCATGCCACAATATCCTCTTTTGCCCTCCAGACGATTCACATTACACTTCCGGGGGCATAAGGTACAATTCTTAAATAATTCTTCTCGCATAAATTACGAATTCTCCTCTCTGATCTTCCCGGTCAGTTCCCTTCCCCCCTGGTCATACCACTCTTCCACAAAGGTATCAAAGTAATCCATGGGCTGCTCTCCCATGATCATCTGAATAAAGGCATTTTTCTCCAGGGAAGCAAGCATGTTGGGAATCTCTCCATCCGAATCAACCAGATATGTTCTGCGCACCGAACTATAATGGCCGTCAACCAGCACGCCCACTGCTGAAATTCTGGACTTGTACGCAGCCCAGTCCTCTACAGTTACATTTTTCCCGCTCAAATACTTCATACAGGCATCATAGTAAGACTTCTCCAGTGCGCTTAAATTACTTGCCTTCTGCTTGCCGGACATTACTCTCCTGATATCCTTCGTAACATTATAAATTGCCTCATTATAATCCACATTAATAACCAGCGGTCTGGCTGTAGGGTCCACATTCAAAGCAAAATAGCTGTTGATCTCATCCGCATTTTCCTCATCTTCGAACCGGCTGTAATCAAACAGAACACTGATAATTTTCATTACAATTTCCGGATGTTCGTAACCCTTTCTCACAACCACATATTTGTTGTCCCGAAAAGAAGCATAAACGTTATCTTTTTCCTGGTATTCAGCAGTAAGGTAATAAGGCTCCCAGTCTGCTTCCGGATCATTCTCAGCCACATCCATAAGCGGATTATTCGGTGCCCACCAAAGTCCAAAAAACGCACCGCATTTACCTTCCACTACCAGATCACGGAGATTATTCTGAGCACGCAGGGCAAAGTTCTGATCCAGTATTCCTCTTTCATATAGCTCACGCAAATAAGCAACGGCAGATCTGGTCTCCTCTGTCAAAGAACCATAGACAATTTCCCCGTCTTTGTCCTTGATCCATCTTCTTGGATAAGAATAAAATTTCTCAAAAACAGGTTCCACCGAATAATTCTGACTGGTAGTAGACACAAAATTGGTATCACACACAAGTCCCACAGGATCTTCCCCTTCCTCTGCTCCCATCCTGTTTTCCTGAAAAACCTGGATAATATCCATAGCCTCTTCCAGAGTCTCTGGCTCTGCAAGACCCAGCTGATCCATCCAGTCCTTTCTCATCCACAAAAGACAGGGACCGTGGTCGATTACTGCTTCCGGAAGCGCCATCAGCTTACCATCAAAGGTTCCTGCACCGAGAAGCTGGGGACCATAGCTGTTATACATGGCCTTGATTCTCGGGGAGGTACAGTTTGCATAAACCTCAGTCAGATCCTCCACCATGTCATTTTCCACAAGAACATTTAAAGTCTCCCTGTCTGAAACCACCAGTACATCCGGCAAAGTGTGATCATTTACCAGCACATTCACATACTCGTCGTAGCGATCCTCCCGCTCCATATAGGCATTTTCATTCTGCACGTTCAGAATCTCTTTCAGATATCTGGTATAAGCGCTGTCTTCGTAGGTATTTCCTGCTGGAAGATTGGAATTATTGGCACCGCTCATCTGTCCTAAAGTATAAGTCACAAGCTCCGGGTACTTTCCATACGGAGTTGTGGAAGCTTTTTTCCACAATCCGCTATCTGTAGAATTATCTGTCTGGGATTCTTCTGTTTCTGTACTTTTCTCTGCATCCGTTCTGTTTTCTGCTGTCTTTTCCGTCTCGTTGTCTACAGTGCCTGGGTCAGCTGCATCAATTCCGGAATCACTGCTTGATTCCTCAGAAAGCTCATAATCTGCTTCTTCGTATTCCACACCCGTTGTCTCTTTTCCCATATTTCCAGCTGCGCTATCACAGCCTGTCAATGAACCAGACGAAATCACCATGGAAAAAGTCAGTCCCAATACCAGAATTCTATTTTTTTTCTTCACTTTTTCCACCTTTCTTTCCTGTTGTGTCCTCTGTGTCTTCTTCCGGTTCCTGCAAAAACTTTTTCGTAGAAAACTCTCCGGCTGCCACAGCCTCCTCATCCGCTTTTTCTCTTGGAATTCTCATTTCTACCCTGGTGCCTTGATCAATCTGGCTAAACACCTTGATTCCGTACTCCATCCCATAAAGAAGCTGCATTCTGTCATTGACATTTTTAAGACCATATCCGGAAGCCTTGTAAGTTACCAGCTTATCTGCCTCTTCCTGTTCCATTCCTGGTCCATTATCCTCCACAGCAAGAAGCACATCCTCACCGTCCTTTACAAAAAACAGTTTCAGAATCTTCTCTCCTTCTTCTTTCATGTCCAGCCCATGCTCCAATGCATTCTCCACAACAGGCTGCAGCAGCAATTTAGGCACAATATCTCCTTTCACCTCCGGGTCAATGTCCCAGATCACCTGAAAATCATTGTCATGCATCACCAGCTGGATATCCAGATACGCCTTAATATTCTGAATACAGTTATCCACAGTTACCATATCCTGCCCCTTACTCAAAGCAGTCCGGTAGAACATAGATAAGGACAAAGTAACCTTACTAATTTCCCTCTGATTGCTTCGAATAGCCATCCAGTTGATAACAGACAGGGAGTTATACAAAAAATGAGGGTTGATCTGGGCAGTCAGTGCCTTCAGTTCAAACTCTTTCAACGCAATCTTATTCTCATAAACCTCATGGATCAGACGATTGATCTCGTCCATCATGCTTCGGAAGCTGCGCACCAGAAGGCCAATTTCATCTCCAGCATTGCTGTCCACCGTAACCTCACGGCTCCCCTGGTTTACCCGGTTCATGTTATCGGTAAGCTCCTCGATCTTTCTGGTAAAAAGTCTGGAAAAAGAAAGTCCCAACACCAGAATTATGGCTACACAGGCCGCAATCAGGGGAATCTCGCTGACCAGGATTCCTGACACAGAGCTGTCCACTGCTGATTGCAGCTTATACAGATAAAAAATCCATCCGCAAGCCGCGTTCTTCCGGTTTACAAAAGCATAATCTCCCTGCCCGGACTCCAGAAACTCCCTGGAGACAGCCTCTCCCGAATCCTTTTCTTCCTTTTCACCCAGCATTTCCTTCTGAAACAGAACATTTCCCCCTTTATCCAGGATCATGCCCCCGGATTCTGCAGAAATAATCTTTTCAAAGGGCTGAAAAATCTTATTATAATCCAGTGTAACGCAAAGAACTGCTGTCTGCTCTCTGCCAGTATAAATCCGCCTTACAGCTGCAATCTCCGGTATCTGGCTGTCCACCACCCACTGCACAGACACATCCTCTTCCAGTTTGTCATACCACCACTCCTTATCCACCTCTGACAAAGGCACAAGTGTATACTCATGGCGCACTTTAATGCTTTCTGCAAACAACTGGATCTGTATAATGGCATCATGATAAGACTTTGGTACAGACAAAAGAGGATCTGCTACTTCTGTATATTTTATATACGCTTGATAATTATCCATATTTTTCTCAGTGATCAGATCCTCAATATCCGGGGAATAAGTGAGATAATTCAGAAGACTGGAAAAAACTTCTATCTGGCTGTCGATTCCCTCTCCGGTCTGTTCCAGAATGGAAGACATATCCTCCATTTCTTTTTCCCGGAGCAGACTGCTCATGCGGTCATGACTATACAATACAAGCAGGATCATGGGAACCAGGCTGGCTGTCACAAGAAGAATAGTCAGCTTATGACGATATTTCATATTCTCAAATTTATTCTTTATGACTGCCGGTATTTTCATCCTCTTCACCGGTTCCTTTCCGATAGGACTCCGGGCTGCTTCCATAATATTCCCTGAAACTTCTGCAGAAATAAGAAACATTGGGGATTCCTACCTGTTCACTGACCTGTGCCACCTTCATATTAGAATTACACAAAAGCTCCTTCGCCTTTTCCATCCGAACCACACGTATAAAGCGGTTCAGGTTCATACCAGTCTCTTTTTTAAAAATAAAGCTGAGATAGCCAGAAGACAAATACACCTTCTCCGCCAATGTCTCAAGACTTAAATCCTCCGCATAGTGCTGGTAAATATAATTCTTCACAGAAGCAACTTCATCTCTGGAATCACTCATGGAACGCTCCAGAAACTCCTCGTACTCCTTAATATTCTCCTGGGTGATTGCAAGGATCTGCTTCAGATTGGTACAACTGTACAGCCGCTCTACCTCATGATCCAGCTTCCGCTCCTCAGAGAATTGATTTTCCTGAAAAAGCTCCTGGATCACATTGGAAAAAACAAATTTCACATACATGGCAGAGAAACGGGTATCATTCTCATATTTCTTCACCAGACACTCAAAATGCTTCTTCAGCTGTTCCACATCTTTGCGGGAAATGTCTTCGGAAATCTTCTCCATCAGACGGGAATCCTGTGTCTCCGCATTCACCGGCTGGCTGTCAGAGGCCTCATTATTAAACACATGCACATCTGGATGATAAAATTTCTCCTCCATGGTCTGCTCCAGCTGGGACATAATTTCAGGCAGCGCCTCATGCCCTTCAAACCGGCTGCTCACTGCAAGGTGAAAACTTGCAGAGTAATTCTGCTTCAAAATGTCATATAAATGCTTGGCAACCAGCTGATAATCGCAGTACACATCAGAAAAAAACAGCACAGACTGTCTGGTATTCAGATTCAGGTAAAAGAAATTCCGGTGCAATCCCTGCATCAGTTCCTCATCAATATTATCTGGAACATTATCAAAAAATGCCTTATCTGATTCGATAAGAATCGCACAGTGCCACTGCTCCCAGTTAGATTCATCTAAAATCTCCCCAGCTTTTTTCAACACTTCTTCATTTCCGGAATACAGGTAAGTCTGAAGAAAATACTGAAGAAGAAAATTCTTCCCTTTCTCTTCCTTCTGCTTCTTGGACCGGATACTTTGAAGCTCTGCTTTTACTTTCCCGATAGTTGTATGAAAGGTATCCGGATCAACCGGCTTCAGCACGTAATCCTTCACTCCGTAACGCATAGCTTCCTGGGCAAAAGCGAAATCACTGTATCCACTAAAAATTACAATTGGAAGATTGGGATACTCTTCTCTGACCTTGCTAGCCAGCTCCAGACCGTCCATATGAGGCATTTTTATGTCTGTTAAAAGAAAATCAATCTCTTCACTTCGCAATACATTCAGTGCCTGCCTGCCATTGGCAGCCTCATGGATCTCGTATTCTCCCTCTTCCTGTGCCAGAAGGAATTTAATTCCCTCCCGCTCAATTTTCTCATCGTCTGTTATCAAAACTCTGTACATATTGGTACTCCGATCTTTTATTATATTTAACACCGGGACAACTCTTCCAACTGTCATTTATGTCCGCCTGTCAGAAAAGCCAGAAATTTCATATCGCCTGTTGCTTCTGCCTCTTTTTTTCTGTCTGGCGCACATGAAATCTTATATAAAGATAAAGATAGCCCCTCGCATCTCTGCAAAGAACTATCTTTATTTTAACATTCTGGTATCATATTGAAAAGGGAATAATCTCCAAATTTCTCAGGTAAAAACCGTTCTTTTACCCAAAGAAATCAACCCTTAACTGCACCTGCAACAACTCCCTCGATAATATATTTCTGGCAAACCAGATATACAACAATAATCGGGATAATGTCGATCATAATACTTGCCATCATCGGTCCCATCTGCACATGACCATAGCTTCCACGGAAATACTGGATTGCCATTGGAATTGTTTTATACTTCTTAATATCCAGAACCAGTGTTGGAAGAAGGTAATCGTTCCATACCCACATCAGCTCCAGAATTGCAGTAGAGATAATGGTTGGTTTCAAAATCGGAATCAAGATCTTAAAGAAAACCTGCAGAGGACTGCATCCATCAATCATGGCAGCTTCCTCAATTTCCAGCGGGCTTCCTTTTACAAAACCGGTAAACATAAATACTGCAAGTCCGGCACCAAATCCAAGGTAAACAATGCAAATGGTGTATGGATTATTCAGTTTCAAAGTATCTGCTGTTTTTGCCAGGGTAAACATAACCATCTGGAAAGGAACAACCATACTGAATACGCAAAGGTAATACAGAACCTTGGAAAGCAAGCCGTTTACACGTACAATGTACCATGCGCACATAGAGCAACAAAGCAGAATCAAAACAACAGACATAACTGAGATCACAAGGCTGTACCAGAAGGATTTCAGGAAATCCATCTGTGTGACGCTGGCTATAAAGTTCTGGATTCCGTTCCAGGTCTCAGATGTAGGAAACTGGAAAACACCAGATGTAGTAATTGCTGACTCCACTTTTAAGGAGTTAAACAGGATCATAACAATCGGGTAGATCCAGATAATTGAAATTATAGAAAGAATTATAGTTGGGATAATACTTTTTTTCTTATCTGCCATTATGCCTGCACCTCCTTAGATGATGTTGCACGAAGCTGGATCAATGCGATCGCAACAACCAGTACAAAGAATACAACTGCTTTTGCCTGACCGATACCCTTCCATGCAGGACCACTTCGTCCGTAGAATGTATCGTAAATGTTCAGTGCCAGTAACTGTGACTGTTTTCCAGGATCTCCGCCTGTAAGGGAAAGGTTCTGGTCGAACATCTTGAATCCGTTTGTAAGAGTAAGGAATGTACAAATTGTAACAGATGGCATAATCATCGGAATCTTGATTTTAAACAGGATCTGTGTTGCGGTTGCGCCATCAATCTGTGCGGCCTCAATCAGATCCGGAGATACGTTATTAAGACCAGCCACATAAATGATCATCATATATCCAATCTGCTGCCATAACAACAGAATGATCATTCCAATAAAACCATTTGTTGCAGACAACTTCAGAAGAGGCTGTCCCCACATGGAAAGCAGACCATTTAACAGTGTCTGCCAGATATAACCAAGTACAATACCACCGATCAGGTTCGGCATGAAGAATACAGTACGGAACACGTTTGTTCCTTTGAATCCTTTTGTCAAAGCCAGTGCAATGGAAAATGCCAGCACATTGATCAGAATACTGGAAACAAATGCGAATACAACGGTCAGCCAGAATGCATGACTGAAGTCACCGCCGATAAAAATTTTCTGGTAGTTGGAAAGTCCAACCCAGACTACATCTTTTACAGTTGAAAATTTACAAAATGAAAGATAAATACCCCAGATAAACGGCCATAAGAAACCGATAATAAATGCAGCCAATGTTGGCAGAACAAATACCGGCCACCATTTTTTCAGAGATTTTCCTACCATTTTTCACTCCTCCTTTTCCTGTTATGACACCTTTGCGGAAGGTTATCCGCCACACCAAAACATTACATCATTTTCCCATTAAAATGGGGAGGCTGTATTTCGCCTCCCCACCCTGTTCACCATTCTATATTATGTTCTGAATTTCTTCCGGACATATTATATGCTGTTGGAAAGAAATTTATTACCTGTTACGATTATTCGGAAAGAGCTTTCTCAGTTGCCCAATTGTCAACGAATGCGGAAACTACATCATCCCAGGAACCGCTTCCTGCTGCATATAATGTAAGTGCTGTACCAAGACCGTTCTTCCACTCTTCAGATGGCATTGTTGTGAAGTTCCATGATACAGGTGTAAGACCAGCTGCTGTATACTCTGCATCCTGTTTTACAAATACGTTTGTGGATTCCTGTGCTGTTTTGAAAGGAATTGTGAAGCCCATATCTTCTGACATAGCCTTTGTTCCATCCTCAGAAGTTACACACCAGTTCATGAAATCAAGTGTTGCCTGAATATCTTCCTCGGAAGCTTCTTTGTTTACACACCAGAAGTTCTCTGTACCAGTTGCAAGACCTTCGTTCGCATCATCAACGCCGAAGTAAATCGGAATCATAGCCAGCTCGTCGTCGCTGTATGTCTTGGACAGTTCGCCATATTCCCAGGAACCATTCTGATAGAATACTGCATCACCGTTGATGAACTCGTTACGGGAGTCATCTGCTGTCTTAGCAGAAAGCTCTGCTCCATCGCAGGTAGAATCTGTAATGTAAAGATCAAATACGTTCTTATAGTTATCAAGGTATGTTCCCTTGATTGCATCTGTATCATCGATGCCATCTGCCTGATACTCATAGTAGATTGGAAGGTTTGCAAGGTGTGTTTTGAATCTCCAGTCAGAGGATCCGTCCATACCAGCACTTGTGAAAGCACCTTTTACTCCAAGCTCATCTTTTCTTGCCTGGATGTCATCAGCAACCTTCTTCAGATCATCAAAGCTCTTGATGTCATCTACTGTGTAACCAGCTTTTTCCAGTAAGGTTTTGTTTACGATCAGTCCATAGGACTCGATTACGTATGCGATACCATCAACTGCATCACCGTCTTTTACAGTGTAAGCATCAGATGTAAGCTGTGAATAGATATCAGATCCGGACAGATCATAGCAGTAATCTTTCCAGTTCTTAAGTCCTACTGGTCCATTTACCTGGAAAAGTGTAGGAGCATCGCTCTTAGCCATCTCAGACTGAAGTGTGGTCTCATACTGTCCGGAAGCTGCTGTAACAACTGTTACCGGAACGCCTGTCTCTTCTGTATATTTTGCTGCCAGGTTCTGCCATGCTTCATCCTGCTCTGGTTTGAAGTTTAAGTAGTAAACCTTTCCAGCTGCATCATCAGCCATAACCGGTAATGCCGGTACCATAGAAGCTGCCATAACTGCGCTAAGTCCCATTGCTGCGATTTTTCTCATCTTCATAATTTTACTCTCCTTTTCTTTGAGAACCGTTTCTTAAGATGTTTATATAATACTGATTTTTCTGTTAAAAAACCATGATAAAAAATCAAGAAACATGTTCATTTTTTTAGAGAGTGATATTTGAATATGGACATTTTGTCGCAACTTGTACAAAACATTACAATTTTTATCAGATCCAGACTTTGAATAATAATTCGGGTCACAAGCCAGAACCTATTGGAAAAAGCAGTCTGTGAAACATCTCATATATGCAAAAGAGGACTGCTTGTGCAGTCCCCTTTCTCTTTCCGCATGTGCGGAGAAAAATCATATTCAAGCTTTTCCAACGGATCCGAAGATTTCCATTTTCTCTTTAACAGTAGCCTTGATTGCATCGAAGCCAGGTGCAAGAAGCTTACGTGGGTCATATCCTTTACCCTGCTGATCTTTGCCTTCCTCGATGTATTTACGTGTAGCTTCTGCAAAAGAAAGCTGGCACTCTGTGTTAACATTGATCTTGGAAACTCCAAGGTCGATAGCTTTCTTGATCATGTCTGTAGGAATACCTGTACCACCGTGAAGTACTAACGGCA
>OGCN01000744.1_pt1 | contig 50401 bp, 46 predicted proteins | sample 1570181 | NCBI WGS metagenome assembly OGCN01 (sample SAMEA4370584, study PRJEB24528) | human gut metagenome | reverse complement strand
TTATGCCAGCGTTGTGCTGTTTTACGATAACTCAATTCTTCTAGGTACTAAAATTAGAGTACACAGAAGAACAGTCCGCCGCAGGTTTTACGATAACTCAATTCTTCTAGGTACTAAAATATCAAATTCTAGCACCTATCTACGATAACTCTTCTTCATTATACCACATCTTCTCTGAATAAAAAAGCCAATTCTGGCACAGAATATGTCCCACAACTGTCAATATCCACGCAAATAGTTCCATTCAACATTTTCAAAATAATATCTCTTTGAAGTGAGAAAGAATAATTTTCTCTACCTATATTCTGTGCCACTGCCCTTAGATTTTGTAATATTCCCTCTTTTGAAAATATTCTTCCCATCGGATAATTACTATGAATATATTCCATCATATGTTCCAAATCCGGCATAACAAATACTTGGTCATTAATTATATTAATTCCCTCTATATTCTCATCTTCAACCATAACATATCCTTCAATGCTTGAACTCAAAACAAATTTTATATTGCTTTGTTTAGCAATCCCCATCATATCCTTATATATATCTTCGAATTTATCATACGAAACCAAATGATCTATATTTTCAATAATAACAATTCTTGAAGCGGGCATCTTTTCATTATAATTTTTTATCAACATCAAAAATTGTTGAAGTAATGTATAATTTGACATCTCCCCCAATTTTTTATTATTTTCAAATGTCAACTCACATTTCTGAATCATATCCAGCAAGGCCACCTCTGAGTATTCCAATTGAATTTGTACACCTTGATTATAAAAATGTTCATTCACATTATCAAACAATGAATTAATGTAACTTACAACTTGTGCCACTTCAATCTGACAATCAAAATTTTCCAATTCCTTTGCAAGATATTTTGCAAAAAAAATTGTTTTCGTTATCTTTATTTGATTTAATAGATCACTACGCCCCTTTATTCTAATAATATCATAATAGTTTCTCCCCAAAATCTCACCATTAATCTTTACATTTTCAACCATCTTCTCCTCATATTCCAAATATTTTTCGTGTGAAAAATGCTTACATAATGATTCAATCACATAGTTCTTTAAAACAAAATTAATTCCACATAGTTGTGTTATATCCGAAAAATTCAACTCATATGTTTTTTCATTTTCCTGCACCGTTACTTTCATAAAATCAGCAACCTTTCTGAACCTATTGTTCGCTCCGTTGTATTTTTGCTTCCCACGATTATCTTCATATCAGTATACTGTTTTTCTGTTACAGTCAACAATCTGACATTTCCCTTTTCTGGTGCAATTCCCTCCACTCTTTTTTCCAGCCGTTTGGCATATTCTCTAGTAGGACAGGTTCTTACATACACCGAATATTGCATCATAACAAATCCCTCTTTAATCAATCCTTTACGAAACAATTGATAAATTCGTTTTTCTTTTGCCGTGTCCATTGGCAGGTCAAACATACATATAACTCTCATAACTTGATATTTCACTTATCCTTCCCCCAGTACTCTTTTACATCCGGAAACACTAATTCGTTTGTTCGTCCCATCAATATGGCCGCATAATTCTCCACATACTTTTCAAGTGCATTACACAAATACATGTTCTTTTTATTATATACACATACATGATTTAACATATTAATAAGCCGATGCCGATGCTCCCCGGTAAAAAACTTAGCATCCCCTAATAAAATATAAGCGTAGTAATCAACAAATGGTCGAAACGGTTCTATCAGATCATCTACTAAATTGTATCGATTATACTCACTCCTATGATGAATTCCAAGCTGACAGTTTAATCCATACCCTACACATAATTTGGCTATATATGAACGAATGATACTATATCCATAGTCTAACGCTGCATTCAATAGAATATCCTCGTTCCCCCTGGAAAAGGTTGTTCCCATCAATTCATTAAAATAAATTTTAGCGGCGTGAGCCTCTCTGTTATGTAAATCCCCCGGTTCCACTTCTTGGCAAAAAATTTTCATAGAATTGACTACTTGTTGATTTTTTTCCAATTTTTGGAGTACTCCGTACTGATTTTGTATTTTTGATTTTACAATATCCTCCCAAATCCTATCATAATCCTCGCTCTTCCACGCAATCTGATACCTGATTTGTTTAGATATACGGCTATGATTGTCATACGAACAATAGAAACCAATTGGTAAGTGATTCTGATCACACCAGATTACCCCTATGTTATAATTAGCAAGAGATGCCATTACTCTGGCTGTAACAGTAATACGCATGTTATCGATTACCAATATAGATATATCACTTAGTGGAATCCAAATATCTTTTTCTTCTTTTCTCACAATTAAATTATCTAATTTCAAACGAATCTGTGCTTCATTCTCCAATAGCACTACACGAAATCCCATACTTTACCTCCCTTGTACTCATTCCCAATTTTCCACAAAAAAAGGACACCCGTCGGTGTCCTTGATTTCGGCATAAAGCCTTGTTTTAGTAGATCTAAAAGAATTGAGTTATCGTAAAATCTACACTCTCATGATACTACTTTTATCAATATAAGTCAACCCACAATGAAAATTTTTCTTTATTCGCTTTGTATCTGTTTCCCAATATATCTGTTCTAATCTTTTCTATCAAATTTGTTTTTGATAATCCTACAAGATTTTGCTTTTTTTCTCCAAACTTTGGCCTATCTACAGGTTTCGTTTCAATATAATTCTTTTTATTAGGCATTGTTCTAGACGAAAAGCGTTCTGTAAAAAACTCACCATCTTTTTCATATTGTATAATCTCATTCTTGTAGAAAGACATTTGGAACTCATATCCGTTTTCTTCTACATCAGTGTACACTTGGTCATTCTGTATCATTTTTTCGTTACGAAGAATTTGGGTATACGCATCTTCATCTATTACATACCTTCCTTGAGTATATTTTAGATCGGCGTATTTTACTCCAACAAGAATATACTCCTTTTTCTTTTCATTACAATAAACATCCATTCTAAAAGGATTGATGCCTTCCAATATAACTTTTTTGCTTCCTTTGGAGAACCCATATTTATGAGATATATCAAGACAACTTTTTACCTCACCGTCATAATATTTTATGCACTGTATTTTCGGTCCATTATGTTTCTTTGCATATTTACGAAAATAATCACCGGTTTCTTCCAAATAATCTTGCAACGGATTCGGAGAATCTGCATAATCACTCATCAGTAACATTAGTTGTTCCCATGTTTTAGGATCCTTTTCAAACATCAAAAAGCTATTTTCTTTTCCCTTTTTTATTTTCTCCTTAAACCTCTTTACATCACTAATATCATACAAATCTAACTTATTAATTTTCATTACCTTTCCATTTTTGTTCCGTGTTCCACGAATGGTCTGGTTACCAATGGACCGATTTGCCTTTTTATCCACCTTATGCCAATATTTAGTTTTTTCCTTAGCCGCCGCAATGTTCTTCCTTATAGTAATAAGTTTATTTTGGTACATCATTTCATTGTAAACTTTATTACTCATTACACGATCAAATTCACCAACTTTAAATATCTCGCCGGTCTCTTCATCCACAATCTCCATTTGCATCTTATGGTAAACATCAAATCCCATTTGTGAATAGCACATAATCATCGCATCGACCGCATGATGACTGAATGATTCCTCTCTATCTTTTTCCAATTGCAATACTTTACGAAGTTGACTGGTAAAACTTCCTCGTATAACCCTTACTTTCGTATTTGTCTCTTTCGCCACAAAATAATCTTGCAAGGCATTAAGGACCACCCTTGACGCATACCTCGTATCATTTATATTTCTGGCAATAAATCCCTGCAAAACTTCTACCTTTGTTATGTCTTGCATAAATAAAAGTTTCTGTTTTTTACCAGATGGAATCTCCATAGAACATACAAAATTCTTAAACATTTCAAAATCCCACTCTCTCTTCAATTTGGACAAATACATAAAAGGTGTTTTATTCCCCTTATCTCTGTTTTCTCCTTCGTACACAAGTACTTTATTCATCCTGCTGTCATCAAAAGAAATAGATTTGGGTATAATATGGTCAATTTCAAAAGCCCACTGATCCTTTAGTAATTGTTCTATTTCTATTGGGCGTCCTGAATATATACATTTTCCTTTTTGTTCATTCCATAACTTTAATTTTAGCGCCAAATTTTTATGGTGATGAAAATCTTCATCTTTGATTGTTATTCCGTACTCTGCTCGTATTTTCTTTATTATACCCGCCAATTCCTTTTCGTTCTTTTTCTGCACATCTTTTATTCTTGCCTTTTCCTCATCACTATTTTTATCTCGTGGCATTTCCACAACAATCTGATCAGGATAACCATATTTTTTTATCAACGCATTTAATACATTAACTGTAATCCGAATGGAACGACGGACAACAGGATTATATATATTTTCAAGCAATGTATCCACTGGTATTTTATTCGTATTCACAAATTTTTCTTTGGATGTTTTAAATACATCCATATCCGTCAAAATCTGCATTTGATTTTTCCCAGTGATATACATATCCGGAATAATTTTCTTCATTATCTTAAGGGAAAAAGACTGCCACTTACTGTAAAACGAGCCTCGCTTTTTACGAAATTGAACCAACAACTCTTTTTGCTCCGGCAAAAGATTTATTTTAGCTGTATTAAATGCTTCCATAATCCCCTCTTTTTCCGTATTAAGAGTCAGAATATATGCTATTTCATCTTGCTCGTCCCGTGTAAAATCATCAATGTTCCAACCATTCACAGCAAATTCTTTTTTCATTGCCCTATATTGTTCAAATGTATGAAAAATTTCCTTGTTATTTTTATCGATGCGTGCCCCACTCATATTTTCAATATCCTCACCAATAACTTTGGCAATTATTTTTCTCATATTTACACTATTTGAATTCTTGATCACATCGACAATTTTTCTTCTTTCTTCCTCCGTAAGCTTTCTTTCATTTACAACCAGATTATTTAGGTCATTTAATAAATTAAATTCCTGTGCTGTATATGATGCCCCTGCTGCTCGTATTTCCTCTGGACACACACTACACTTACCAATCAATTTTTCAAATATATTTTCTTCTGTTTTATATTGCCCTGTTTTATCCTTTTTAGTGGTATAAATGCCATAATCAGTTCTGGAAATTTCTTTTCCCGGCCCTTCATAATACTTCCTTTTCCGCGTAAGAATCTGCACATAACTATCCACAAAATCACTGTCTATAAAAGAATGATACGCCATCTGATTTTCCAGAATTGACTTTACTTCTTTTACATAAGCAGATGTTGTAAAAATATTAGATAATGTTACCTTTTCATTATTTTCTGTAACCGTAATCGTTCCTCGGTAAGATCCATATTTTTCTAAACGCTCTTTTTGAATTTGGCATGGAAACAGATCCTGTCCCAATTTTTCTTGATTTATTTGAATTCCCTTTTGATAATCACTTTTCCCACTCGATGCATCATCCAGCGCATCATCCATATACGAAATACCTCTATGTAATAAAGCACTTCTCAATACACAATATAATTCAAGTAGTGACAATTCAGAAGATAATCCTTTTATTCGTGCATCCAAAACATCGACAATATTCTCATCCGGTATCTTATTTCCGTAAGCGCACCATAAAGAGTTATAATCATGAACCCTATTTTTTCTTCTACGGTGTAATCTCTTGATTTGCCTAAAACCTCTTCTGTCTACATTCCTAGATGCATCTGCACTGTCAAATAAGTTAGAACCTGACTCTAAAACCTGATATTCATCATCAACAACAGCCCATCCAACCGATGCAATTCCTATATCTACTCCAATGCGAATCCCCATAATTTACTCATCCTTTCTCTTTTATACGGTATTTTTGTCTAAATTCACAAATTATGAATATATTTTATCATATTTGGTTTACATTTTCATTATATTTTATTTTTTAATTTTGACTCTATCTATTTCTCCCCATTACCTCCCCCTCTTCCCCCATTCTCCCATATATTAAGTCCTAAAAAAAGGACTTCCAGCTGTTACACTGAAAATCCTTTCATTTTTTACATATTAATTTTTGCCAGCCCTTCCATCAGTTCTTTTACCTTATCATCCCCGGTAAGTCCGTAAACGATATTGTAACAGTAGGTGGCTCCGTCAATCATCTGGTTGCCAAAGAGCTGTTCTCCAAGGCCTGTAGCCAGAGCCAGGATAGCCGGATTCGGTCCCGGCAGGAACTCATATTCCTCGGCGATCTTTTTGATCTCTTTTTCTTTCAGATGGATGCCGGATTTTTTCAGGGAAGCCAGTGCTTCTTTCTGGTCCGCCTCAAACTGCAGGGCGATGTGGAAACAGGCCGCCGCCGGCTTTTTCTCTCCCTGGTGTTCAAAGTACCGTCCCAGATAAGCAAATCCCTTGGCCACTGTGTCCGGGCGGAACGCATAGTAAATAGCAGTCAGTGCCGTCTCATGCACCTCATCCCACTGATCCAGCGCGATCAGACTGTCCATATAGCAGAAAGCAATGTGGGCATTCACCGGGTTCCACTTTCTGGCATTGGCAAAGCTCTCCTTTGCCTCCTCATACTTGCCCTCTGACATAAGGTCCATGCCTCGGTTAAGGAAAATGTCTGCATGAGGAATCTCGGAGCGACGCACTGCCTTGTCCGGCTTTACAAACTCGTTTACCATGATCTCCTCGAAAAATTCATAGAAAGAATAATACTGTGCGTCCTCTTCTTCCTCTTCGTCCTCGTCGATCTGGATATCTACCACACGGTCTTTTCCCATTTCCACAACCGCTTCGTTTCTCTCTTCCTCTGATAAAAGGTCATACATCAGACGGCTGCATTCTTTGGCGATCTCGCCGCCAAACTCATGTCCGTGAAAAGCCTCCATCTGTCCTTTCAGGTACTTTAAGTCCTGCTTTTTGTCTCCTGTGAGACGCTCTTTGATCTGTTTTAAGATTTCTTCTACTTCTGTCAACGCCATGTCCTCCCTTTTACTCTGTTGCAGTTGCTTTTTTTTCAAGTTTATAGTAACTGGTGCACATCCGGTCTTTGTAAATATACAGAGGCATCATCTTGCTGCCATCGTCCTTGGTCCGGTAGATGAACTTGCCTTTCCTCTTATAAGTACCGGCAGCTGCATTATCTGTGTCACTGCCGTCCAGATTTGCCTTGTACCGCACAATACTCTGGACAAATTTACCGTTTTTCTTAAACTGGATCTTGACCTTGTTGTCTCCTTCTACTTCATTAACAAATGTTTTATTAAAGGTGGTCTGATCCGGTACCTTGCCCTGATACAAAGCCTGTCTGGAAATCAGATAATCTCCTTCAAAGTAAAAAAGATCTTTGTTGTTGTCTTTGTCTACTGTCTCAATGCCTTCTTTGGTTCTTGTAAAGGTACCACGGCTCAGTTCACTGCTTTCTTTACCGGCATTCAGAAGTCTCTTGTAGGTTTTGTCCTTTTCATTTAACTCCAGGTAAAAAGCACTGCCACTTTCATCACTCTGGGTTCCCTCTGAGATCACACAGCCATAACGGGTGATGTATTTTTCATCTACCTTCGGCTCTTCTGTGGCGGCACTGCCGGTGGCTGTGGCCTGGGCGGTCTGGGTACTGTCATTTTTATCCTTGTTCTTGGTGTATACAATACTTACCACCATGCCCACAAATCCAATGGCACACACGATCAGTATGATCGTAGTTGCTATATCCATGATACTTCTTTTTTTCTTACGCTTACTCACAATGATGTCTCCTTTTCTATCAAATCTTTCGTTACCTCTCCGGCGATCATAAGGCCTGCCACAGAAGGTACAAAAGCCAGACTTCCTGGTATATCTCTTCTCACACTGCAGGTTCTCTGAGATCCCGGTGGACATACACAGTCGGTGCGGCAGCTGCTCTCTTCCTCATCCACAGGCCGCATAGGCTTTTCTTCTGAGTATACCACTTTTAGCTTCTTTACGCCACGCTTTTTCAATTCCCGCCGCATTACTTTTGCCAGCGGACACATTTTCGTTTTGTAAAGGTCTGCCACCTTAAACTGTCCCGGGTCAAATTTATTGCCGGCTCCCATGCAGCTGATGATGGGCACCCCTTTTTCCTGTGCCTTCATAACCAGCTCGATCTTGGCCGTTACCGTATCCACGGCATCTACAATATAATCATATTCTTCAAAAGGAAACTCCTCTGCATTTTCCGGCAGAAAAAAGCACTTGTGAACCTGTACTTTTACCTGGGGATTGATGTCTTCCATCCGCGCCTTCATCACATCTGCCTTGTACTTTCCAATGGTGGAAGTGGTGGCGATGATCTGCCGGTTCAGATTGGTAAGGCATATCTTGTCATCATCGATCAGGTCGAAGGAACCGACCCCGCTCCGGACCAGCGCCTCACAGACATAACCTCCGACGCCGCCGATCCCAAATACAGCCACATGGGCATTTTTCAGTTTTTCCATTGCCTCCTTGCCCAGAATAAGCTGGGTGCGGGAAAATCGATTCAACATTCCTTCAAACCTCCGTTTATTTTACTTTGATCTTGATCACTTTCTTTTTACCGGAAGAAGCCTTAACTGTGATCTTGGCTGTTCCTTTTTTCTTCGCTGTCAAAACACCGTATCCGTCTACTTTTACAACCGATGACTTGCTGCTCTTAAAGGACAGCGTATCAGTGGACTTAGCTGGTGCCAGACTGACTTTCAAAGTAACTGTTTTCTTTCGTTTCATAGTCTTAGGTGCTTTTACCTTGACCTTTTTTGCTTTTACTTTCTTGGATACGATCACGGTGATTACCTGGCGTCTGCCGGATGTAGTGGTGATCTCTATCTTAGCTGTTCCTTTTTTCTTTGCTTTGATCACACCGGACGCACTGACGGTGGCCACGGCATTTTTCAAAGAACGATAAGTAACTTTATCGGTGGTAGACGCCGGTGTCAGCACTACTTTTACTTTCGTACTGCTGCCTTTGGCTACCCGCATCTTTTTGGCATTCGGCTTCTTGGCAAAAATCCGGATGCCCGTTGCCGGGATCTGGCTTCCGTTGCTGTAAGCACCATTACTGCCGTTACCATTACTGCCGTTGCCATTGTTTCCGCTGCCATTCTGACTGCTTCCGTCGGCACTCTGTCCCTGGCCCAGTACCGTAACATCTACACTGGCCTTGACACCGGATGTAGTAGTTCCAGTAATAGTTGCCTTACCGGCTGCCAGTCCCTTGATCACTACCTTAGATGTGTCGTAGCTGACATTGACAAGATCCGGCCGGTCGGTGGTCCAGGTTACTGTGTCATCCGAGTTAGTCGGCAAAATGATAAAGCCTGTGCTGGCAGTTTTGGATGTTGTCTTGTTGATCCTTAACTCACTGCCAACCTTTACCGTTGGATTGGTGTTATAAATCTTTAATTCAGAAGATGGCATGGTCACCTTAACAATGTATTTATTGGATTTGATCTTGCCATTCTCACTGACAGCCTGAATCTGGATCGATCCTTTATCCTTGGCAGTCAAAAGACCATTCTCATCAATGGATCCATATGCAGCACCACTGGTAATACTCCAGGTTACTTTTTTATTGGTAGCGGCTGCCGGACGCACATCTGCTTCCATCTGCAGCGTACTTCCTGCCCCAACGGTATTGGCACCGTTCTTACCACAGATTGTAATGGTAGATACGGATAATGTCACATCGCTTTGTACCTTCAGGAAAAAATCTTTCTTCTGTCCGCTGGCCTGAGCGGTAGCCGTGATGGTCACTACCTCATCTGAGGCTCCCTTGGTAGTGATCTTTCCTGTATTATCTACTTCGATAATATCCGGATTGGAACTTGTATATACTACTTTCTCACCGGACACACCGTCGTAACTGCTGTCAAATTCCGGTGTAACACGGATGGCATCTTTACCTCCATTGTCCGCTTTGATCATGTATGGTGATCCTTTGGAAGTACCACCGGAAGCGCTGCTAAATTCTCCCGGCAGATTATCTCCTACTGTGGTCACTTTCAGAGATTTGGCTGCTGTCTGACAGTATACATCCAGCGTATCTGTTTTACTTCCGGAAGTAACGGTAATGGTTGCCTTTCCATTGGCTATCCGCTTGATGGTAGCCGTAGAAACACCGTCCTTCGTAACAGGTTCTCCTATCGTTACAATGGATGGGTCCGAAGTCTCCCATGTTACTCCTTCCGTTGTGTTGTACGGTGTCAGGACCGCTTTTACCTGGATGCCACTTGTAGCTGCCTGTCCGGTGGATGGGATGTAAAGAATCTTGCCACCGGATGTTTCTTCATACATCGTTGGTTTATTTTTTACCACCGTGTCTTCTGCTGCCGAGATATCCACTGCTTCTGTCGGCATATCAACCACTCGTACTGCATAGTCAACAGTGTGGCTGTTGATCATAAATCCATTGCTTTCCAGTACTCTGAACTTACTCTGGAACTCTACTCTTACCTTCACAGCCTCTTTGATATAACTCGTTCCTGACAAAGTAAAGGAGTAAACACCTGTTTTTTCATCCTGGGATACCTTCACAGTCAGACCTTCGTATCCCCCTTCTACAGACTGGCCGTCCTTGTACAGTACATGAGAAGTTCCCTCATTATCGATCAATGTAACCGTCGGCACACCATTCAGGGTATCACTGTTCAGTACCCGGATCGGCAAGGTTACACTGCCCTGGATCGGTACGGTGACAGAAGTGTTTGCACTGTTATCAAACTGAAGGGTCGGGTTAATATCTTTGCCTGCTGTAGTACCATAAGATCCATAAATAGCCTGTCCGTTTAAGGTGGCTGCCAATGGGATGTTAATATTTTTCAGATCTTCATTGTCTACAAATACCTTGCTGGCGATGTCCTCTGTGGTATCGGACACTTTTACATTGGCAAGGTAAGTACATCCACTAAACGCTCCCGTTGGCAGTTTCTGAATCTTGGTCTTACTCATATCTGCCTTTACCACATTGGTATTCTGGAATGCGTTGGTTCCGATGGATTCCAGACGGATGGCACGGTCAAAATCAATGCTTGTAAGACCGGTCTTACTGCTGTAAGTTCCGTATGGTTTCCGGTTTCTGTAATATGTATATTTTATCTCTTTGCCACTGGTATTTTGATAGGTAACCGAAGTCTGTACTTTTTCCTTTATGGTACTGTTGCTGAAAGCATTATTACCTATGGTTGTCAGGCTGGATGGGAAAATGATCTCCTCCAGAGACAGACAGTTGTCAAACGCATAGTCACCGATGGTCTGCACGCTGAGACCGAAGGTACTTCCCATACCTTTTTCATCTGTCAGCACCAGGTTGTAACATTTGCTGAAAGCATTTTTACCGATGGATGTTACCGTATCCGGAATCACAGCAGTGCGGAGTCCATAGAAATCATCTGCTTTCTGATTATCTGCAAATTTCTTTCCGCATCCGCTGAAAGTATATTCTTTGATCTCTTTCAATCCCTTTGGCAGGCGTACTGTCGTAAGGTTAAAGCAGTTCTCAAACGCGTGGGCGCCGATTCCTCTTGCAGCCACAGAATCCGGAAGGATCACCTTCTGTAAACCAAAGGCATATGTGACGCTGCCTGCTGTCGAACTCTGCAGTCCCAGTATGGAAGTAGTCAACATGAACATCTGGCTTTCCATACTGCTGTCTTTGTTCTTTTCCAGTGTCGTACCGCTCTTCAGACGAAGGGTTGGCTGCGTGGATTCCTGGCGGTAATAATATGTTTTATAAGCATCCGTAGTGGTATCCAGATACTCATCTGCTACTTTGTAAGTCGTGCCGGATACACTGTTTTCTACTACATCTGCCGCCTTGTAATAACAGCGCACTGCAACTGCCAGCACCTTTGTATACTGCAGCTGTTCTGTCTCCGACAATCCGGCATAATCAAGAGAACTGATTCTGTCATTTTCTGCAATATAAACGGTTTTGGTTGAACTTTTATCTTCCTCTACTACTGCATACTCTGCATAGCCGTCTTTTTCTGTGTCAGACATGCCGGCTTTCTTCACATAAAATGGATATACAATATAACCGTTTACCGTTGCCTCAGTGGCACAGCCTGCAAATGCATAATCTCCCACTTCCCCCAGCGTAGATGGGAACTGGGCTGTTCCATTTTTCACTGTATCACCGTAACCGATGGTGTTGAGCCGGGTCTGATTCTGGAATGCATACTTTCCTATGGAAGTCAGCTTAGATGACACAATGACTTTTTCAAGTTTTGCGCCATATGCATTTCCTGCATTGGCGTTATAAAACGCCTTTTCCGGGATACTCTCAATCCCTTCTCCCAGATCCACTGTCTTCAGTCCGTAGTTGTCTGCAAAGGCCTGTTCTCCCAACTCCGTTACACAATCCGGCAGTTCCACGGTCTCCAGGGGACCGTAATCTCCGCCATGACGAAGTCTGTAAGAGCCATATATATCCTGGGTATAAGAAGTCCCCCTCTTGAAAAAAGAATAGCATTTCTGAAAGGCTCCTGCCTTAATAGCCCTCAGTTTGGTAAGACCCTTCAAAAAGTTTGTATTCGCAAGAAGGATACATCCTTCAAAGGCGTTTTCTCCAATGGTTTCCAGATTAGATCCATCTTCGATCTGGATGTTATCTCCCATCAGAAACTCACACTGGCGAAAACTCCGCTGTGGGATTACTTCCAGTGTCTTTGGCAGAGAAATCTTTGTCAGACTGCTCTGGGAAAATACACTTGCACCCCATTCGGTACAATTTGACGGAATGTCGATGGAGGTAAGCACGGCTCCCTGGAACGCATAATCATCCAGTTTTTTCAGGTTTTCCGGCAGTTTGATCTCAGCTATGGCTGCCAGTGCAAATCCATAATTTTCAATTTCTGTCATCTTATCACAATTAGTAAGATCTATTTTGTCAAGCTTTGCTTCCTGGAATGCATTGCTGCGGATTACCTGGACACTCTTTGGCAGAATATTGGAAGTGCTGTCTCCCTTTACTCTAAACGTCATACCGTTTTCTGCCTCAGCAGCACATCCTTTGAACAGGGCACTGCTGATATATTGAATGCCCTCTTTCAAGGTGACTTCCGTCAGCTTGGTACAGCCCTCGAAAGCACTGGCACCGATCTTGTCAGCATCTTTCATCGGAATATCGATGGCCTTCAGACTGGTACAGCCGGTAAAGGCATAACTTCCCATCACCTTATCTTCACTGTCTCCCAGTTCTACATTTTCTACACTGGTACAGCCGCTAAAAGCAGCCTCTCCGATCTCACCGACATTCTGCAGCTTGATCCCCATAACAGCAGCCTTTCCAACTGAAAGACTTTTCAAAGATGTACAGCCGCTGAAGGCATTTTTCCCGATTTTTTTCAGAGTTTCCGGAAATGTGATCTGTTCCAGCCCGGTACAGGCATTAAACTCTGAATCCGGAATTTCTGTTATCTCACCACTGGTCAGCTTCAAGCCCTCCAGATTTATGTTCTTTGCCTTTCTGGCCCATCCGATTCCTTCCATGCTGGTGATGGTCAGATCGCCAAAATCGATATCTCCGGCATAAGCATTCAGATATGCCATATATACAGATCCTGTATAATCGCTGTTGGATCCGTACTGGTCGATGACCTGGGATGCTGTCAAACGGGACAATTCTTCAATCACCGTTGAGTCCTTTGTATCTGTATACTTTTCCTGGGCATTAGCAAGGATCGTGTAATATTTTAACACAGTAGGATCCTTGACATACTGGGCAGACAAAATGCTGCCTGTCTCCAGATTACCGGGTGCCGCCTGCACTACCCTGGCCGGAATGATCCCGGCGGGCACACTGGCCAGTACAAGAGAAAATGCCAGACCTACACTGGCGGCTTTTCTCAACCATTGCTTCGTATTTTTCTTCATATAATCTCCTTTCTTGCGTGCCTTATATCCCTTGTGTGAAAACACGCTATACATAGTTCATTTTACCTTTATATCTGTCTGTATGTCAAGCAATGTTCACTGATTTTCAAGTACCTGCTCCGCCAGTTCCCTCATCCGCTGGCTGACCCAGTCCGGCGACAGCACCTTTGCCTCTCCGTGAAAGGCTATGAGCCACCCTAAGAACTGGTCACTGACAGCTACCGTTACCCTGGCGGTAAAATGCTCCTCTCCGTCTTTTATCAGGGTCACATCTTTTCCAAACCGGTCAATGACCACCCCCGCCAGATAGTTCTTAAATCGGATCCGCACCGTCTCTTCTTTTCCGGAAAACATGCCAAAGTGCTTTCTGGCAAAATCCGCCATATCCAGAGACTGATAAATTTCCCGGCCTTTTCTCTCTTTTTCCGCCACCTGGACTTTGATCATTTTGTCCACCCGAAAATGCTTCAAGATTCCGGCCTCTTCATCAAATCCCAACATATAATAGTTCTCATCATCCCAGGACAGTCCCCAGGGTGAGATCTCATAAAAAGCGCCATCTCTCTTCAGGATCATTTCCTTGTGTATGCCCCACTGAAAATACTGAAAGCGGATCTGCTTGTTGTCGTTCATAGCCAGATGGATCTCATCTACATTGTAATAGATGGTTTCGTTCATGGTTTTCACCCGGTGCTGCACATACACCTGTCTGGTCAGCATCTTGGCCTGTCTTTTGCTGGTGAGACTTTCGATTTTTTTAATAAGCTGGTCAGACTTTTTCGCTGTTATAAACTTAGAGGACTGAACGGCATCTACTAAAAGCTTCAGTTCTGCCAGTTCAAACTGTCCGGACACCACATGATAATAAGCTTTCCGCCCGTCCCGGTACATTTCCACATCTACACCGTACAGACGAAGCTGTTCAAAATCATCATACAAGCTTTTTCTCTCTGCACTGACTCCTCTGTTCTCCAGTTTTTCTATGATCTCATCCAGCGTGAGCCCCTTTGTTTCATCTGTTTCTTCTAATAAAATATCCTTCAGATACAAAAGTTTCAGTTTCTGCCTCTGCCTCTGCCCCTTTGCCATACCTATCTCCTCCCATACAAATGCTGGTTTTTCGTAGTACTCTGAAATGGGATTTCTTCCCATCCCTCTTTTTCTGAAAGTGCACAGGCAATGAGTTTTTTTGTCAGGTCCGGCACATCTTCCCTTGTCATAGCCTCCTGTACATCTACCCACACGACTTCACTGTTCTCGTCTCCGTCACTTCGGGGATCCCCTGCCACATACTCGGCCCGGAAAGCACTGTACCAGTCCCTCTGGTTAAAGCGGATGCCGATGAGTTCTTCCGGTTTTATCTCAACGCCTGTTTCCTCTCTGTATTCCCGGCGCACCGCTTCTTCGGGGGATTCTCCCTTTTCCAGATAGCCTCCCGGCACGATAAGTTTTCCCTTACCTCCGCCGTAAGTATGCCTTGCCAGAAGTACCTTCTGGTCTTTGATGACTACTGCCGTAGCTGACTGGTTCCATACGGTCATTGTCTCATTGATAACCTGATCTACCAGCTGCCAGGCAATACTGCCCGGCCGTAACTTTTCTCTCGCTTCTTCCATCGAAAACCACTGGGCCTGATCCACTTCACCGGACAATACCAGATCTTCCTTTTTTACCTCTACTTTGTATCCAAGCATCAGCATTTCTTTTTTTTCATAAGGAAAACTTCTTACGAATGTGATCTTCTCTGCCTTCTGTCCGATTTCCTCCGCCACTTCTCTTGCTGCTGTTTTCTCCGCTGACTCCCCCATCTTCATCACACCTGCCACGCAGACATAACTGTCAGCAGACACATAGTTCTGGCGGAGCAGGGCAATCTCTTTCTGCTCGTTTACCACAGCGCAGATGACACAGGTAGTAAAGGAGTCCCACAACGGGATCTCGCAGTTTTTACAATAAGGCATCTTTCCCTCGTCGCCGATTTCTTTTTGGACCAATTTTTCTCCGCAGTGCGGACAATATGTAAAATGCATTATTTCCTCCAATCTTACTTGCCGGCTGCAATCTGCTCTGCCAGTTCTTCCAGATATTCCCAGCGTTCCATCTTTTCCATCAACTGGTTTTCCGCCTCTTCCTTTTCCTTTGTGATCTCGCCTAATTTCACAAAATCCGTGGCGCAGGCAAGGGTCTCTTCTTCCAGCCTTTGTATCTTCTCTTCCAGATCATTTATATCCTGCTCAATGGTTTCATATTCCCGCTGCTCCTTGTAGGACATTTTTAACTTTTTCTCCTGTCCTTCCTTCCAGTTGCTGCGGTTTACCTTTTTTTCTTCTGCCGGGGCCTGTCCTGCCTGCTGCAAAGACTCTTCTCCCCCGCTCTTGTACTGATAGTCCGTATAACCGCCCTCGTACTGGGTAATCGTTCCCCCTTCAAAAGCAAAGATACGATTTACCACTCGGTCCAGAAAATACCGGTCATGGCTGACGGTAAGAACGATACCGTCAAAACCATCCAGATAATCCTCCAGCAAAGCCAATGTCGTAATATCCAGATCGTTGGTAGGCTCATCTAAGATCAGTACATTGGGTGCCTCCATCAGGATCCGCAGCAGATACAGTCTCCTCTTCTCGCCACCGGACAACTTGCCGATACGGGAATACTGCTGATCCGCTGTAAACAAAAACCGCTCCATCAACACTGTGGCTGTCATGGTTCCCTCGCTGGTATGAAGCACCTCTCCCCCTTCTTTCACATAATCGATCACCCGCATATCCGGGTCCATCTGGTCGCTTTCCTGGGAAAAATACCCGATCTTCACCGTTTGTCCTATGGTGATCCGGCCCTGATCCGGCGTTTCCTGTCCTACGATCATTTTGATCAGCGTAGACTTGCCACAGCCATTGGGTCCTATAATTCCTACCCGGTCATGGCGGAGAAAATTATAGGTAAAATCCTGGATCAAAGTGCGGTCATCATAGCCTTTCCAGATGTTTTCGCACTCAATGGTGGTTTTCCCAAGCCTGGATGATCCTGCCACGATCTCCACCTGGCGGTCCTGCTCCGGTGCCTCCTGGTCCCGCAGCATCTCATACCGGGCAATATGTGCCTTCTGCTTGGTAGATCTGGCTCTGGCTCCCCGCTGCATCCAGGCAATTTCCTTGCGCAGTACGCTCTGTCTTTTACGCTCGGTGGCTTTTTCAATCTCTTCTCTCTCTGCCTTTCTCTCCAGAAAACCGGAATAGTTGCAGCTGTAACTATATAAAGAACCTTTGTCGATCTCTACTATGCGGTTTACTACACTGTCCAGAAAATAGCGGTCATGGGTTACCATGATCAGTTCTGTCTTCATGTTTTTCAGATGATCCTCCAGCCACTGGGACATCGCACCGTCCAGATGGTTAGTAGGCTCATCTAACACCAGTACATCACAAGGCGTCAGGAGCACCCGCACCAGTGCCACTCTTTTTCTCTGTCCTCCCGACAACTGGGAAACCGGCTGGTCATACTGGGTAAGCCCCAGTTTCCCCAGATAACTTTTGGCATCTGCCTCGTACTCGGCAGGGTTCCCACTGATTTCTTCTTTTCTTGGCAGTGCCCCCATCAGCATAGTCTCTCCCGGCTCAAATCCCGGCTGCTGGGGCAGATAGGCGATGCGAAGATTCCGTCTGGTGATCATCGTCCCCTGATCCGGTATCTCCTGTCCTGCCAGTATTTTTAACAAAGTAGATTTACCGGTTCCGTTGATACCGATGATCCCTACTTTTTCATGTTCATTCAGGCTGAAAGAAGCCTCCTTAAATAACATTCGGTCTGTATAAGAATGTGTCAGTCCTTCTACGGTAATTAAGTTCATACTCATCCTCCATTCTCGATAAATAGTAACATATTACGGCCGGTTCGTAAAGAAATCCCCCGGACTTTTCCCTTGTAAAATCCTGAGGAACTTGATAAAATAGAGGTCAGCTAAAAAACAAGGGGGATTCACATTTACTATGAATAAAAAAGAAGTAGCAGAAATCAAAAAAAGATTTACCAAGACAAAATGCAGTTTCACCAGATTGTGCGGCTGCTATGTAGATGCCGAAAAGCAGAAACGACTAACCTTGAAGGAAGCATTTTTAAGTCTTCCGGAAGAGGAAATGTTTAAATACATTGATATTTTTCGTAAAACCCTTTCCGGTTCCATCGGAAAGACTATGTTAAATATGGAGTTCCCTATGGAGCAGGAAACGAAGGAAGACGGTACCCAGCGTTTTCTCATGAAACTCTTAGAGAGCAAACTTACAGACGATGATCTTTTGAATGAATTTTACGACAAGATCATCAGCGTCTATAATTACCCGGAAAATTATTTTATCATTCTGACCCACGATGCTTATGATATTCCTAAGATCACTTCGGACGGCGTGGAAAACTTTGACGCTTCGGAGTATGTTTACGATTATATCCTCTGCTGTATCTGTCCGGTAAAATTAACAAAACCGGGGCTTTGTTACAACGCTGAGACCAACCACATTCAGGACCGCATCCGAGACTGGGTGGTAGAGGCACCTCAGTCCGGCTTTTTGTTCCCGGCCTTTAACGACCGTAACATGGATATCCACAATCTTCTGTATTACAGCAAAAAATCTGACGAACTGGATGCGGTCATCACCGAAGAGGTTCTTGGATGCCAGCTTCCTCTCCCGGCCAAAAGCCAGAAAGAGACTTTCAACAACATCCTGGAAGAATCTCTGGGATTGGACTGCGACTATGAAGTGGTCAAGACCATCCATGAAAATCTGAACCAGATGTTGGCCGAGACTTCCGAGGAACCGGAACCGCTGGCACTGGCCAAAGAGGATATGTCACATCTCCTGATGAAAAGCGGCGTAGAAGAAAAAGAGATCGAGACCTTTGAAACCCGCTTTGATGAAACCGTAGGGGAGGACCAGTGCCTGATGGCTGCCAATATTTCCAGTCCTAAGAAATTTGAAGTAGCCACTCCGGATGTGAAAGTCACCGTCAATCCACAGCGGACAGATCTGGTAGAGACAAAAATAATCGATGGCGTTCCTTACCTGATGATCGAGATTAATGACCTGGTAGAGGTAAACGGAATCCAGGTTGTCTCTGAACTGGCATCTTCCGGATCTTCTGAAAACAGCGGAGAAACAGCGGCAGAATAGTTACTTTCTCCATTTTTTCGGAAACTGATATTCATCCCGGTCTGATAACACACCGAATTCATAGCCCTGCTGACGAATATAGTCAAGGATCCGGGGCAATGCCTTCGGTGTGTTTTTTGCTCCTCCGGAATCATGCAGAAGGATAATGGGATACTGAAACCTTGTAAGATCCTTTTTTACATTGGCAATAATTTCTGCCGTACTTACATTCATACGGACCGCATCTTCTCCTGACACAGACCAGTCAAAACTCTTCACTCCCATCTCATGCATTTTCTCGGTTGCGCTGTCTACAAATCCTCTGGCAAATCCATTGTTACTTCCCCATGGAAAACGCTGCACTTTTGGTTTTACTCCGGTGGTCTTTTCGATCTTTTCATAGGCCGTCATAAAATCCTTCATGAAAGCAGTCTCATTTTTATACATGATCTCATGTTCATGACAGGCAGTATGAATCCCCACTTCGTTGCCCTGTGCAATAAGTTTTTTTACAGATTTCTGACGTTTTTCTGTAAGATTATCACTGATAAGGAAAAAGGTTGCCACTGCCTTCTTTTCCTGCAGGATCTGTAATATCTCCTCTGTGTTGCAGCTGGGTCCATCATCAAATGTCACATAGGCAATTTTTCTATCTCTCTGGTTTTCTTTTTTTACCTGAGATGCAAGACGGGCAGTAACCACAACCTGGTCACTGCCCGTCTCTATAGCAACAGGATCTGTATCCTGTCGGTTTTTATTCAATTCTTCACATACAAGTACCATCAATGTACAAAAACAAATGAAATATATCCACCTCTTCATAACGAATCACCTAATATATGCACTTATCTTATTTTATGTATGTGTCTCTGAAAAGATTCAGAAATTAGTTCAAAATAGTCTCCTGTGTCTCTTTATCAAAGATGTGGATCTTGGAGCCATCCAAAGCAATCTTGATTGTATCACCAGGACGGGCTGTTGTACGAGGATTTACACGAACGGTAATATCAAAGTTGTCTACTGTGAAGTACAGGAATACTTCAGCACCCAGCATCTCGTATACTTTAACAGTTGCTTCCAAAGATGTCTCTGGAGAGCTGCTGATGAACATTTCCTCATCTTTGATATCTTCCGGACGGATACCAAATGTAACAATCTTGTCTTTATATCCAAGCTCGATGAGTTTCTTAGCCTTGTTCTCCGGAAGTTTGATGGTGTTGGAACCAAACATAAGAAGAACATCGCTTCCACTTACAACAACCTTAGCGTCGATGAAGTTCATCTGAGGAGATCCGATGAATCCGGCAACGAACAGGTTCTTTGGTCTCATGTACAGATCCAGTGGAGAATCAACCTGCTGTACAATACCGTCTTTCATAACAACGATACGAGTACCCAGTGTCAAAGCCTCTGTCTGGTCATGTGTTACATAGATGATAGTAGTTTCCAGTCTCTGATGAAGTTTGGAAATCTCGATACGCATCTGTACACGAAGTTTTGCATCCAGGTTGGAAAGTGGTTCATCCATAAGGAATACTTTAGGATTACGAACGATTGCACGACCCATGGCAACACGCTGTCTCTGTCCACCGGACAAAGCCTTTGGTTTACGGTCTAACAAATGCTCAATATCAAGGATCTTAGCAGCCTCATGTACAAGACGGTCAATCTGGTCTTTTGGAGTTTTACGAAGTTTCAGACCAAATGCCATGTTGTCATATACAGACATATGTGGATACAAAGCGTAGTTCTGGAATACCATCGCGATGTCACGGTCTTTAGGCTCTACATCGTTTACTAATCTGTCGCCAATCCAAAGCTCACCACTGGAAATTTCCTCCAGTCCTGCGATCATACGAAGTGTAGTAGATTTACCACATCCGGATGGACCTACGAAAATAATAAATTCTTTGTCTTCAATCTCTAAGTTAAAATCCTTAACAGCGTGGAAGCCATTTGGATAAACTTTATTGATGTTTTTTAATGATAAACTTGCCATTTTATGTCCTCCTAGGGTTCTTTGTCTTTAACATCTTTTCTGATTGTACACTATTTCCGGGCAAAACACCATAGACAAAATACATAAATAATCCAGCAAGTTTTGTAAACTTTGCATAAAGTATATTTTTCTACAGAGAGGTAAATCCCTCTCCCCGGACTTCCCTGGCGTCACCGATAATGACAAAGGCCCTTTCATCACATTCCTTGATCAGCCCCAGCGCTTTTGTCAGTTCCTTTTTCTTTACCACACACAAAAGCACCTTTTTCCGGTTTTTTGAGTATTTTCCAACTCCGTTTATCTCCGTCACACCATGAAGGAGTTCTTCCATCAGACAGCCGGCCACACCGTCTCCTTTGTCCGTGATAATATACAATGTCTTGGCGAAATCCACTCCTGCCAGCATCCAGTCCAGCACTTTTGCCGTGAGAAACACTGCCACCACTGAATAGATTCCTCTTTCCAGTCCATATACCACAGTTCCCCAAAGCACGATTACACCATCCAGCACACCGATCACCGTGGATACGCTCCACCCCAGTTTCCCGCCACAAAAAAGGCTCCCCAGAAGATCCGTGCCTCCGGTAGATCCACCGGCCCGTATCACGAGTCCCAGTCCCACGCCGCTGATACCACCTCCAAGCAGCGCAGCTAAAAGCCTGTCATCTCCGGGGGTGCCAAGGGGCAGGACTGCCAGAAACAGGGAAAAACACATCATCCCCCACAGACTTTTTCCCAGAAATGAGAATCCCTTCTTTTTCCAGCTATATAAAAAAAGCGGTATATTCAATACCAAAGTGGTCACCGACACCGGAATGGGCAGGATCCTGTTTAACACAATGCCAATACCCGAAAACCCTCCTGTAACCATAGACTGGGGTTCATAGATCCACCGCACCGCCAACGCCATAAAAAAAGTACCTACGGCAGCCTGGCCATAGGTACTGATTTTACTGTATCTCTTCTTTGTCTTTACCATCTTTACCACCGCCAAACAATTTGTTTCTGGTAGTATAATGGTCCATCTTCCGGTTAAATATTCGCTTTCTAAAAAAATGAGCGTTAGGGATTTTGGCTACTCTCCGGTAGATCCATCCCAGATGCATTTTTTCAAATGCATTTGGCACATGTACATTGTCTCTCATAATGTGAGGCATGATACTGCCTGCCACAAAACAGATTCTGGCATTTACTTTACTTTTATTATTCAGGATCCATTCTTCCTGCTCAGTGCTGTCCATAGACAAAAGGATCACATCCGGTATCTTCATATTGATATCATTGATCAGTGCTTCTTCTGTCACATCTCCCTCTGCCACATACACACCCAGAACATTTTCATTCTTAAAATGCCTGGTCATAAACCGGAATACACTCTTTGCCTCTTTCTCATTTCTCAAAACCAGATAAAATGTCCGGTCCTGCAAAAGCTGGCACAGATCCAGCAGATTGTGGTAACTGACTACCATCCCGCCGGTTTCCAGCACTTCTACATGGTGAGCGGAAAGAATCGTCTTCTCCCCGGGTAATACCATGTCAGCTTCTTTCATAACTTCCTGTACCAGTTCATTTTCATCATACATATCGATGTAGTCCAGCGAAATCATATGGACTACATTCAAAACATCGTTAGCAAGATAAGAGGCTATTTCATCGTGAAATGTTTCCTGAGTAAAAAGGTCCAGTTCCATATCCATGATCTGCACTTTTGTTCCCATGATCTTTCTCCTCCAAATCTAGTTACTACTCCAATGCTGCATCGGTTCCCAATACAACCACGATATCCGCACTCTGCCAGTCCGGATTCTGTGACAATTCCGATTTTGACTTAATGGCAGCATTTTTATAATAATTCAAAAGTGGTTTACCCCACTCAGTTTTCTTTGCATAAATGGTCGTGGACGTCTGTTTGATACCGGTGTAATTTCCCACTCCGGTAACAGTATAACCGTCCGCTGTCATCTTGTTCTGATAAGAAGATGCCAGTCCGTTGATAGCACTTCCGTTAGCGATCCAGATCTTCTTGCCAAGAGCCGACGAAGAGGAGGAGGAAGTTTTGCACAAATCTCCTTTGATCACAGTCTGAGGTGCCGTATAGGCATCTGCCTCCCATATATTATTGACCATTTTCCTTGTTTTTTTACCATTCAGTTCGAAAACACCGGAGGTCTTTGTCCCAAAAGCACCGTGGACACGGATGTATTCCTGGTTTACCTGTGCCAGACTGGAAGCGTACTTCTGTTTCTGGGACAGAGTAGTATCACTGATGAGATTATCCCAGCAGCTGTCCATAAGATCTTCAACATCCCCTTTGTCCTTTAATTTGGCCAAAACAGAAGCCGCCGGTTTGTACAAAGGCTCCTTGTCCGATTTTTTCTCAAAATATTTATCAAACTCTTCTGTCGGCATAGCTGTGAAATATCCGATGTCCACATCCATGGTGTCCTGCAGGATCAAAATACCATACTCATATGCCACATCACCGGTGAAATATTCATTTATATCTGACAGTTTTGCCACCTGCGGCAATTTCTGGCTGACTTTGATCAGATCGCTGTAAGTATCTGTCGATATAGTGATCTGTGTATTGGCAGGAATCGTCACATAGGAAAGATTCTTTGTATTTTCGTCAAATAGTTCCAGTACTACTGCCTTGATCTTTTTTGTCTTTTCATCATAGCTGTAAATCAGATTGCTGGACTCGTTTCCTGTATTTACCGTAATTGCATGGGTATACTGAGTACTGCGCTCCGTCCGGCCGGTCTTGTTGTAATACAGCATGGTAAGATAATAACTAAGCACTCCTACCACAACAAATAAAAGCATAACCCCCAGTGTTTTTAAAAAATTCCTCAGGATAATCATTCCAATACTTTTTTTCTTCATTCTATCCTCCAACACACGAAATTGTTTTGTGTTTGCACATGTCTTTTTATTATAGCAGATTGCTTTCAATTATACAAGCATTGAAAGATTGTATCTTTTCCATTAAAATATGTAGTAATTAAAATTTTGCGAGGTTTTGAAATTGACAGGCATAAAAAAAAAGGATATATTTTTTCTCATCTTTCTTTCTCTGTCAGGCATGATCCTTATGTGGTGCCTGTATTTTGTTCCTGATAAAAGCCACTCATCACTTTCCCTTATTGTGCGGCAAAACGGCAAAGTGATCGAGACGCTTTCTCTGGATCAGAATATAACCCGGACCGTTTCTTCTCATCAGGGACATACCAATGTATTCCGGATCCAGGACGGACTTGTTACAATGGAACAGGCCGACTGCGGCGATCACACTTGTGTAAATACCGGCTCCATCTCCCGGGCAGGACAAAGTATTGTCTGCCTTCCCAACAAACTGGTACTGCAGATTGAAGCAGGCTCCGGGAAAAACGAAGGCGACACACCGGACGCTGTTGTCCACTGACAGTCAGATTTCAGAAAGGAGGGGCTCTTTTGAAGCATCGTTCTATCCGCACGGTGGCGGAATTATCCATCTATGTGGCTTTAGCGTTTATCTTCGGCTACCTGGAAAATCTTTTTCCCATTCCCATGCCGGTTCCCGGCATGAAACTGGGATTTGCCAATGTGATCACTGTGATCGTTCTATACCGGAGAAATTTCAGGGACGCTTTGCTCGTTTCCCTTCTTCGGATTATTTTGAATGCCTTTACATTTGGGAGTCTCTTCAGTTTGCTGTACAGCCTGGCAGGCAGTCTGTTAAGTCTGTTTGTTATGACTCTTATAAAAAGGAAAACCTCCCTGGCCCCGGTCAGTGTCAGTGCTGCCGGCGGTATCTGCCACAACCTGGGACAATTTATAACCGCTGGTCTTTTGGTGGGTTTCCCGGCACTGATTTACTATGCCCCTCTTCTTTATTTTGCCGGTCTTATTTCTGGTATTTTGATCGGGATCCTGTGCAATTGTGTCTTGAATCTTGTCCCATAATCGACTACAATAGATGTCAGAAATAAAAAAGATATTTTTATATCTTATTGATTTGGAGGAATTTTTATGCTGAATGCAATTATTACCGGCGCTACCGGTGGCATCGGAAGTGCCATCGCCCGCCGTCTGGCAGATGGAGGATACCGTGTTGTTCTGCTTGGCAACAAATCCGCCGACAGTCTCGATAAACTTCAAAAACGCACTTGCTCTCCTTTGGCACTGCGTGGCAACCTTGGCAATCCTTCCACCGTTGACAATCTGATCAAACAGGCTATGGATCTTCTCGGCAATGTTGACCTGTTTGTAAACTGTGCCGGCATTTCCCATGTAGGACTGATTACAGAAGAATCCAATGAGGGATGGTCAGAGATTCTGGATGCTAATCTTTCATCCACTTTTTACTGCAGCCGTGCCATCGTTCCTTATATGATCCGGGAACAAAAAGGACGCATCCTGAACATTTCCTCCGTATGGGGCAATGTAGGTGCGTCCTGTGAAGTTGCGTATTCAGCCACTAAAGGCGGCATCAATGCTTTTACGAAAGCACTGGCAAAAGAACTGGCTCCCAGCGGCATCGCTGTCAATGCGCTGGCGTGTGGTATCATCGACACACCGATGAACCAGTGTTTTTCCCCGGATGAGATCCAGGAAATCTGTGATGAGATTCCGGCCGGCCGTATGGGAAATCCGGAAGAAGTCGGTGAAATGGCCTTTCTTCTTGCCCAGGCTCCTATTTACCTCACCGGCCAGATCATCACTTTGGATGGCGGATGGATCTGATCATCTCACGATGGTTCCACCGCCCAGTACATACTGCTCGTCATAAAGCACCAGTGCCTGTCCCGGTGTAACAGCTCTTACCGGTTCCGGGAAAGATAAGGAAAGCGAGTCTTTTCCTACACCGGTAATGACAGCTCTGGCTCCCCCATGACTATATCGGATCTTGGCTATTACTTCCTGGCCCTCTTCAAAATGATCCACAGCCATACAATTTATCTTGCATGCTTCCAGATGATCGGTAAACACATCGCTTCCTTTTCCCAGTACCACTTCATTAGTATCCGGCCGTATCTGAACCACAAACACCGGTTCTCCAAATGCGATACCGAGACCTTTTCTCTGTCCAATGGTGTAATGTCCGATCCCCTTGTGGATTCCCAGAACATTTCCCTCCAGATCTACGAAATTTCCCTCTTTTTCTTTGACGCCTGTTTCTGTCTCTACAAAAGAGGCATAATCTCCGTCCGGCACAAAACAGATATCCTGGCTGTCCGGTTTATGTGCTACCAGCAGATTTTCCCGCTCAGCAATCTCGCGGATCTTTTCCTTTTCATAATCTCCCACCGGAAACAAAGTACGGGACAACTGTTCCTGGGTCAAATTGTACAAAGCATAGGTCTGGTCTTTGCGCACCGAAACAGATCGGCGAAGTGCATATCTGCCATTCTCCAATCTCTCTATTTTGGCATAGTGTCCAGTCGCTATGTAATCGGCTCCGATAGCCAGACTTTTATGCAGCATGGATTCCCATTTTACATACCGGTTGCAGGCAATGCACGGATTTGGTGTGCGCCCCTGACGGTATTCTTTTACAAAATAGTCAATAACATTTTCCTGAAATTCCTTGCGAAAATTCATTACATAATAGGGAATCCCCAACTGGTTTGCTACCCTTCTGGCATCTTCCACAGCGCTGAGACCACAGCATCCCCCCTCATGTTCCAGGGTGCAGGCATCTTCCTCCTGCCAGATCTGCATCGTCACACCGATCACATCATATCCTTGTTTTTTTAAAAGATAGGCAGCCACAGAGGAATCTACCCCGCCGGACATGCCTACCACAACTGTCTTATTCTTCATCATTAATATCTGCCTTTGGCTTTTCAAGACCTTCTATCTTGATGCCATGTTTTTCTGCATAATCCCACAATGCTGCATGGATTGCTTCCTCTGCCAGCAGAGAGCAATGTACTTTTACCGGCGGAAGTCCATCCAGTGCTTCCATAACCGCTTTATTGGTTACTTCAAGCGCTTCATAGATGGTCTTTCCTTTTACAAGTTCTGTGGCCATACTGCTGGTAGCTACCGCTGCACCACATCCAAAAGTCTTGAACTTGCACTCTTTAATGATCTTTGTATCTTCGTCGATATCCAGATACATTCTCATAATATCGCCGCATTTTGCATTTCCCACTGTTCCTACACCGCTGGCGTTCTCAATCTCGCCCACATTTCTCGGATTGGAAAAATGATCCATAACTTTTTCACTGTACATTATTTATTCTCCTTTACAAAATCCTCGTATAATGGTGACATACTGCGCAGTCTCTCTACAATACTCTTCAGATTGTCTACTACGAAATCTGCGTCTTCTTTGGTGGTATCTTCAGAAATAGTCAGTCGAAGTGAACCATGTGCAATCTCGTGTGGAAGTCCAATGGCCAAAAGCACATGTGACGGGTCCAGAGATCCGCTGGTGCAGGCAGAACCACTGGATGCACAGATTCCCTTCTGATCCAGCATGATCAAAAGTGACTCTCCTTCAATAAAACGGAAGCAGATGTTGATGTTGTTTGGAAGACGGTTCTCTCTATGTCCGTTCACTTTAATATATGGAATTTCTTTTTCTACACGGGCAATAAGATAATCTCTTACTTCTGTCTCTTTGGCCGCATTTGCCTCTAACTGTTCCATGGCAATCCGTGCTGCCTCCCCCATTCCTACAATTCCCGGTACATTGTGTGTTCCGGCACGACGGGAGCGTTCCTGGGCTCCACCATGAATAAAGGATCCCAGTTTTAATCCGTTTCTCATATACATAAAGCCAATGCCCTTTGGTCCATGGAACTTATGTCCGCTGGCACTGAGCATATCAATGTGCATTTCCTGTACATCAATCGGCACATGACCAAATGCCTGCACCGCATCGGTGTGAAATAATACACCATGTTTCTCGGCGATCTCACCAATCTCTTTGATTGGCTCAATGGTTCCGATCTCGTTGTTTGCAAACATAATGGAAATCAAAATCGTGTCCGGACGGATTGCTTCTTCTACCTTCTCCGGTGAGACGGTTCCATTTTCATCTACCGGCAGATATGTCACTTCATATCCATGTCTCTCCAGCCATCCACAGGTGTGCAAAACTGCATGATGCTCAATCGCTGATGTAATAATATGTTTTCCTTTATTTTTATAAGCTTCTGCTGTGGCTTTGATGGCCCAGTTGTCAGCCTCACTGCCGCCACCGGTAAAATAAATCTCTGCCGCTTTGGCATTTAACGCACCGGCAATTATGTCTCTGGCATCATCCACTGCCTTTTTAGCTTCTCCTGCAAAACTATATACACTGGAAGGATTGGAATAATTCTCCATAAAATACGGTTTCATCTTTTCAAAAACTTCCGGTTTCACAGCCGTCGTAGCTGCATTGTCCATGTAAATTAACTTGCTCATATCGAACCTCCAATCTATTTCTATGCAATTCCTATTATCTCGATAGGATTTTATCCGTTCCTCAATTATTTATTATATATGATTTAAAAGGCTTGTCAAGACTATCCGTTCCAAAAAATAGTATTGACATTTTAATATCATTTTATCTTTACAATTTGTGTAACAGTCAGAGTATGGCCTTTTACAATAAACTTTACTTCATAAGACGCAAACATCATTCCATACTCTCTTTCTTCGTCCTCTTTATAGGCCGGTCTGGGATCCTGCGCCAATACACCAAGAAGCGGCCGGTACTTTTCCGATTCCACCACTTTCTGCCATCTTTCCGGCACTTCTACAGTTAGTTCGTATTCCTTGTTCACTGCCGCAAAGCCTTCTCTGGCATCCGGATGGCTGTCCACCGCCGGTATATAGGGTTTTATATCCAGAATGGGCGTACCATCCAAAAGGTCCGCACCTTTTACCCGGATCACTGGTCCCCGGTCTGTATGATACTGTATCCCGCAGATCTCCACACTGGACATCGCAATGGAATTGGGACGAAAAGACGACCTCGTAGCAAATACCCCCATCCGTTTATTTCCGCCCAGCCTGGGAGGCCGGACTGTAGGAGAAAAATGATCTCTTCTATTTTTAGAAAAAAGCCACAAGATCCATATATGTGAAAATCCTTCCAACCCTCTCAGGGCATCCGGATTTCTGTATTCCGGTTCAAAAACAATATAGGACTCCAGTTCTTCTACCAGTCCGCTCTGTCTTGGTATCCCGAACTTTTCCTTAAAATCGCTGTGCATGACAGCAATTTTCTTCATTTCATATACTGATTCCATCTTCTTCTCAACTATCTTATAAAAAGTAAAAGGGGCCACCCATAAGATGGCCCCCTAAATTACATATTGTCAGTGGTTGTTTCTTAGTGCCACTCCCACTCACGAACTTCTGGAAGATCCTGTCCGTACTCAGCAATGTACTGCTTATGAGCAACAAGTTTGTCGTTCATCTGCTGAATCAAGAAGGAACCCTTGTTTCCTAACTGTGGTAAGTGCATAATAGCATCTTTTACCAGGCTGAAACGATCGATCTGGTTCTGAACTCTCATATCGAATGGAGTTGTGATCGTACCTTCCTCTAAATATCCATGAACAGATACATTCTTGTTTGTTCTCTCGAATGTCAACTCGTGAATCAGAGTTGGATATCCGTGGAATGCAAAGATAACTGGTGTATCTTTTGTAAACAATGCATCATACTCACGATCAGAAAGTCCATGTGGATGTCTGCTGTCAGACTCAAGTTTGAACAAGTCTACAACATTGATAACACGGATCTTCAACTCAGGCATAGCGTCACGAAGAATTGTTGTTGCTGCCAGTGTCTCCAGTGTAGGAGTATCACCACAACATGCCATGATCAGATCTGGCTCCTCGTTCTGGTCGTTACTTGCCCATTCCCAAACACTGATACCCTGTGTACAGTGTTTAACAGCCTGCTCCATTGTCAGCCACTGTTTGCTTGGGTGTTTAGAAGCAACGATTGCGTTTACATAGTTCTTGCTCTTGATACAATGATCGAAACAAGACAACAGACAGTTAGCGTCTGGTGGCAGATACATACGAACAACATCTGCTTTCTTGTTAGCAAGGTGATCCAGGAATCCTGGGTCCTGATGTGTAAATCCGTTGTGATCCTGCTGCCATACATTAGAAGTAAGGATAAAGTTCAAAGAAGCGATTGGCTGTCTCCAGGAAAGCTGGTTTGTAACTTTGATCCATTTAGCATGCTGTGCTGCCATAGAGTCTACTACACGGATGAATGCTTCGTAAGAAGCGAAGAATCCATGACGACCTGTCAACAAGTAAGCTTCCAGCCAAGCCTCGCACATATGCTCAGAAAGCATACCGTCCATGATACGGCCGTTTGTAGCAAGGTTGTCATCATCGCTGTACATATTTGCATTCCAAGGACGATTCTCTACTTCAAATGCATGATACAGACGGTTGGACATAGACTCATCCGGTCCAAAGATACGGAAGTTCTTGTTCTCTTTATTTAATTCAAAGATGTCACGAACATAAGCACCAAGCTCGATCATATCCTGAGCCTGTGTCTTACCAGGTTCTACATCTTTTACTCCATATTTGCGGAAGTCTGGAAGACGAAGGTCTTTCAGAAGCAATCCACCATTTGCATGTGGGTTAGCTCCCATACGGGCATTTCCCTTTGGAGTCATTTCTTTAATTTCATCTTTAACACTACCATCTTCGTTGAAGAGTTCTTCTGGCTTGTAGCTGAGCATCCACTCTTTCAACTGCTCCAAATGCTCTGGTTTTTCCATAGACATTGGTACCTGGTGAGCACGGAAAGATCCCTCGATCTTCAATCCGTCTACTACTTTAGGACCTGTCCATCCTTTTGGTGTACGAAGAACGATCATAGGCCAAGCTGGTCTTGTAGCATCGTTATTCTCACGAGCATTCTTCTGGATCTCTTTGATCTTCTCAATACAGCTGTCCATAGCTTCGCACATAGCTCTGTGCATAGCGATGTGATCTTCCGGATCAATACCAGGGTTCATTTCATCTGCTGCTTCTACAAAGATTGGATCCCATCCGCATCCCTTAAAGAAGTTCTCTACTTCTTCATGAGACATACGTGCAAATACAGTAGGGTTGCTGATCTTGTATCCATTCATATGAAGAATAGGAAGAACGGCACCGTCTGTAATTGGGTTCAGGAATTTATTTGACTGCCAGGAAGTTGCCAGTGGGCCTGTCTCTGCCTCACCATCTCCTACTACAGGAACTGCAATAAGGTCTGGGTTATCAAATACAGCACCGAAAGCATGAGCGACTGAATAGCCAAGTTCTCCCCCCTCGTTGATGGATCCTGGAGTCTCTGGTGCACAGTGACTTGGTACTCCACATGGGAATGAGAACTGTTTGAACATCTTCTGCATACCTTCAATATCCTCAGAAATGTTAGGATAGATCTCGCTGTATGTTCCTTCGATGTATGTGTTAGCGATCTGGAAGTTTCCACCATGACCAGGACCGGAAATGTAAATCATGTCCAGATCATATCTCTTGATCACACGGTTACAATGTGTCCAGACAAAGTTCTGTCCAGGTACTGTTCCCCAGTGACCAACAATTTTTTTCTTAACCATATCCATTGTAAGCGGCTCACGCAACAATGGGTTGTCCAACAAGTACAACTGTCCTGCTGACAAATAGTTAGCGGTACGCCAATATGCGTCCATTTTCTGAAGCAGCTCATCTGTGATAGGCTGTTTCTCAAGACAAGTATTTTCGCTCATAACGAACTCCTTTCGACATCTTTTTCAAATTAATACGATTCTATTATATAGGCAATCGTCTATTAATTCAATGTTTTTTTTCATTTTGTTATTTTTTTGTCATTCTGACGAAAAAAAGGTTGTAAATCCAGATGATTTTCACGAAATATTACTCGTATTTACAGATCAAACATCAGACGGCATACATCCCTGCCTGTGTCTGTCTTAAATATCCGGTCATAGGCAGCTCTTACCGCCTTCTGATCCACGCCGTCTTCATACAGGTTTACCAGAAAATCGGCCTCAATGAGTATCTGGTAATCCAGACCATCAATCTCTGTATATGTATGGTGATGTCCCACCAGATAGCATACCCGGTCAATGGTCTCCCGGTCTGCTCCCAGTTTTTTCAAAAGTTTTTCCGCCTCCGGCGGTCCTTCTTTTTCCTGGAGTTTTCCACCGCACTGACCGTATTTCTTCTCCGCTTTGTGAATTCCGATATCATGTACGATGGCTGCCAATTTTAATGTTTTATAGGTTTTTTCATCTAATTTTTCGCCTTTTCCGATATACTTGGCAAATTCATAGACTTTGACAAAATGCTGGATCCGCTTGGGATCTCCTTTGTCATAAAGAAACATAGCCTGAAGCAATCTTTGTTCCACGGTTATCACCTCTAATTTTCACTCATCTTAGCCAGTTTAGCCGCCTGGTCGGCTGCGATCAGACTGTCAAGCAGTTCTTCCAGATCTCCGCCGATAATGGAATCCAGTTTGTGAAGAGTCAGTTTGATACGATGGTCTGTGACTCTTCCCTGCGGATAATTATATGTGCGGATCTTTTCTGAACGGTCACCGGTTCCGATCTGGCTCCGGCGTTCTTCTGCCTCCGCATCATGCGCCTTGGCACACTCCAGCTCATACAGACGGGCACGGAGTACTTTCAGTGCCTTATCCTTATTTTTCAGCTGGGACTTTTCATCCTGACAGGAAATCACAATACCGGTAGGAATATGGGTCAGACGCACGGCTGAGTCAGTTGTATTGACACACTGTCCACCGTTTCCGGATGCACGGAACACATCAAAACGGCAGTCATTCAGATCCAGTTCCACTTCTACCTCTTCTACTTCCGGCATGATCGCCACGGTAGCAGTGGAAGTATGGATACGACCACCGGATTCAGTAGCCGGGATACGCTGTACACGGTGCACACCACTTTCGTATTTCAGCTTGGAATAAGCCCCCAGACCGTTGATCATAAATACAATTTCCTTGAATCCGCCAATTCCGTTTTCATTGGAGTTCATCGTATCAATCTTCCAGCGGTTCTTCTCTGCAAATTTACAGTACATACGGTACAGATCTGCTGCAAACAGTGCCGCCTCATCTCCACCGGCACCGGCACGGATCTCCACGATTACATTCTTGTCATCGTTCGGATCTTTCGGCAGAAGGAGAATCTTTAATTCATTTTCGATGCCCTCGATCTTCTGCTTGCACTCGTTCAATTCTTCCTTGGCAAGTTCCCGCATTTCCTCATCGCTTTCTTCTTCCAGCATAGCCAGACTGTCTTCGATGCCCGCTTTCGTTGCCTTGTACTCTTTGTACTTTGTCACGATAGGTTCCAGATCTGATTGTTCTTTCATCAGTTTTTGGTACCGGCTCTGATCATTGAGTACATCCGGTTCGCTTAATTCATTTAAAACTTCTTCATAACGAAGAAGGGTATCTTCTAATTTATCAAACATATTAACCTCCATTATGGCATATATGCCCTGTCACGATCCGGTCCAGTCCGGCCAGATCTTTTTTCACTTCTACCTGTTGAAATCCTTTTTTTCTCATGAGTTCCGCTACGCTCTCTCCCTGATCGTATCCGATCTCGAAAGCCAGCATTCCCTGGTCTGCAAGGTGGGAAGGACTTAACTCTATAATTTTTCTGTAAAAATACAATCCGTCTTCTCTACCATCCAGTGCCAGCACCGGCTCATGATCCTGAACTTCCGGCATCAGTTTTTGTATCTCTTCGGACGCAATGTAAGGTGGATTGGACACGATCACATCAAATAAGTCTGCCGGGACATTTTCAAACAGATCTCCCTGACAGAAAACAGGCTTGACTCCATGGTTTTCTGCATTTTTCTCCGCCACTTTCAACGCTTCCCCGGAGACATCTGCCAGCACCACTGCGGCGGGTCCGCCAAGAACTGCCAGGCTGATCCCGATACACCCGGATCCGGTGCAAAGATCCAGCACCTTTTTTCCCGGACAAAACGGCAGCACCTGTTCTACCAGACATTCTGTATCCTGTCTCGGGATCAGCACATGGGAATCCACTTCAAACTTAAGTCCCATAAATTCCGTATACCCAAGAATGTATTCCAGCGGAATCCTCTGGCCGCGTTTCTCTATCATCTGTCGGAATTTCTTTTCTTTCCCGGCATCCGCCTCTTCTTCCTGATGCAGAAAATAATCGCTTCGTTCCATCTGAAAGCAGTCCGCCAACAAATACCAGGCATTCAGATCTGCCTCCGGCACTTCCCGTTCTTTCAGCCAGCCTGCGCCCCACTGTAACATCTGCTGCAAGGTCATGACTCTTTCTCTGCCTTTCCCGGTGCTTCAAAATAACGATCCAGAGCATTGAGAATCTCATCATCCTCATCCTCATCCAGAGCAAGAACCTCGATCTCTTCCTCGTCATCTTGGGCCGCCTCTTCTTTCTCCGTCTCTCCCCGGACAAAACTCTTCCAGTCAAACACCGCTTCTACCGAGGCAATCGCAACTTCCAGCATGGAATCATCCGGTTCTTTGGTAGTCAGTGACTGAAGCCACATTCCCGGCTTACTGAGGACCCGTACCAAAGCATTGTCGTGGTTTCCGGCATAACGGATAAATTCAAAGGACAATCCTGCGATCACCGGGATCAACAGGATACGCAAAAGCATCCGAAGCCATACATTGCCTACTACAATAAACATAAACAGCAAAATGCTGACAAACATAACGATCAGTAAAAAACTGGTCCCGCACCGTTTGTGGGCGGTAGAGGACTTTCTTGCGTTTTCCACCGTCAGATCCATGCCGTTTTCGATGCAGTTGATACACTTATGCTCTGCACCATGGTACATAAACACCCTGTGAATATCTTCCATCAAAGATATAAGTTTTACATAGGCCACAAACAAGATCACACGGATCACACCTTCCAGCAGCCCTCTAATCTGGGGCGACGGGATCCGGTAGCGCAATAATTCTGAAACCAGATACGGAAGTGCCAGGAAAACGGCCAGTGCCAAAAATACTGACACCACCATAACAATCCCTGTCAGGATACTGTCTTTCTTTTCCTGCTTCTTTTTCTCTTCTTCCGTTTTTTCCTGCTTTTCTTCCTCTTCCTCATAAAAAGAAGCGGAATAATTCAAAGTCTTCATGCCGGAAGAAAGAGACTCCACGAAACTGACAATTCCCCGGATCACCGGTACTCTGGCAATGGCATAACGGTCTCTGAGACTGGTTACCGTTTCTTTCTTTACTTCGATCTCACCGTCCGGTTTGCGGACTGCCACAGCACACTGTTTGCCGTTACGCATCATAACGCCCTCGATCACAGCCTGTCCGCCAATGCCCGAATATTTCATACAGCCTCCTTTCTCGCAAAAAACTCCATTTGCGAAAAAAAGCAGAGCCACCTTCGCAGCTCTGCTCTCATTTTTCGTTTCATTATTTCAAGCCATACTTGCGGTTGAACTTCTCAATCGCACCACGAGCAGAAGCGGATTTCTGCTGTCCTGTGTAAAAAGGATGGCACTTGGAACAAACTTCAACATGGATATCCTCTTTTGTGGATCCTGTTACAAATTCATTGCCACAGTTACAAACTACCTTTGCTTGATAGTATTCTGGATGAATTCCCTCTCTCATTATCATTTCACCTCACAACTTATATTTTCCTTTATTTATGAAAAAGGATAATTGTCTTTCTCAAAAAACTGCTTGCTCATTGTATCATGTTGATTCAAAAATTGCAAGTACTTTTTGATTATTTTTCGCATTTTTTGGCATTTTTATCTTAAATGCATCTTTTTCACCGTCTCAATAAACTCTTCGTTGTTCTTCGTACGTTTGAAAAGATCTAAGATCTGCTCCAATGCCTGCTCTGATTTCAGGCCGCCCAGTGCCTTCCGGATCTTAACTACTGCCTCCTGCTCATCTTTAGTCAACAGAAGGTCTTCTCTTCTGGTACTGGATTTCTGGATATCGATAGCCGGGAAGATCCGTCTTTCTGACAAACTGCGGTCTAACACCAGTTCCATATTGCCGGTACCTTTGAATTCCTCAAATACCACATCATCCATACGGCTTCCTGTATCCACAAGAGCGGTAGCAAGGATCGTCAGACTGCCTCCCTCTCTCATATTTCTGGCTGCACCAAAAAACTTCTTCGGCATATGAAGCGCCGCCGGATCCAGACCACCGGATAATGTACGGCCGCTAGGGGTCACTGTTAAGTTGTACGCTCTGGCAAGACGGGTGATACTGTCAAGAAGGATCATCACATCTTCGCCCCCTTCTACCAGTCTTTTGGCTCTCTCAATAACCATTTCCGACACTCTCTTATGATTTTCCGGCAGTTCGTCAAAGGTGGAGTAGATCACTTCCACATTGTTTCCTTCAATAGACTCTTTAATATCCGTCACTTCCTCCGGTCTCTCATCGATCAGAAGAATAATAAGATGCATCTTCGGATGATTTCTCGTGACAGCCTTCGCCACCTGTTTTAGCAAAGTAGTCTTTCCGGTCTTTGGCTGGGACACGATCATACCTCGCTGTCCTTTTCCGATGGGAGCGATAAGGTCCAGCATTCTCATAGAAACACCGACTCCCGGTGTCTCCAGATGGATCCTTTCATTTGGAAAAATCGGTGTCAGATCTTCAAACCGTTTTCTTGTATACAGATACGCCGGCGATCTTCCGTTGACCTTCTCCATATATAAAAGGGCACTAAACTTTTCTCCCTGGGAATTGATCCGCAGGTTTCCTTTGATCACATCTCCTGTCCGCAGGCCAAAACGGCGGATAAACTGGGATGCCACATATACATCGTTGTCTCCCGGTAGAAAATTGTCACACCGGATAAAACCATATCCCTCGCTCATCACCTCCAGGATACCGGTTTTTGTCACGCCGCTGTCCAACTCTTTCATCTCTGTCGGATGCACATCTACCAGCTGCTTGTCTCTCACAATGGAAACCAGCCCATCGGAACCGTCATGGTATCTCTGTTTCTTCTGGCGGTTGTAATGATAACTGTTGTTATAAGTCCGCTGGGTATTTTTCTTGTCCCCATCACTGCGATATTCACCTCTGTTTTCCTGACGGTGATCGTTCCGGTACTCTCTGTAGCCGCCGGCCTGAGGCGTCCGTGTGCCGCGCTCATACCTTCCCTGGACATGCTTTTCCCGTTCCGGTGCTTTTTCCCGTTCCGGCATTCTTTCTGCGGCCTGCACCTTCTCCTTGTCCGGTTTTTTCTCCGTCGCCGGCGCTTTCTCCTGTCCCTGAGAAAGGGTTTCCTGAATGCGTTCCATCAGTTCCTGCTTTTTCAGTGTACTGACGCCCTTCATTCCCTTTTCCTTTGCAACTTCCTTCAGTTGTGCCAATGTCATTTTTGTTAAGTCCATGTATTCCTCCTCTTAGCACACAACAGGCATCTTTTTACAACTCAATTCCATTTTTCTCCATCAATTTTCTTGCACTCTCCAGGGAATCCACACCGGTAGCATTTTTGATCGGAGCAAATTCATGCTCACGCTCTACTTCAAAAGATAAGCAGTTATCCATCATATGGATCATATCCAGCACAAGTGTCTCAAACTTGTAGCCATTTGGTTCCTGTGGCTTCACAAGTTCTGCTTTTTCATTGATATATGGAATTTTCTTCTCTACAACATGGGTTGGCATAGAACGATTCAAAATGTCTGTCAATGTTTTTACATCAAAAAGATAATTCAGAATAACTCCATAGTTATACAACAAGTTTCCCTTGTCATCTCTGGAGTGAATGATCTCGTCTGTCATTTCATAATATTCTACAATAGATGGTCTGCCATCTTCCAGGCAAAGTACACCGACTCTTTCATTCGGATCCGCCTTGGCTACTACCTTGGATCCGCATACAGCACCTGCCTCCAGAGTAGCTCCCACAAAGACCGGGTCAGCCATTTTCTGAAGAACATTATCTACTGCAAACACATTTAAGAATTTTACTCCTAATTCATTGATCTTGTCAAGCAGTCCTGCCTTCACTAAAGAAGAGAACCAGCCACCGTTGCCGTTTGGTGAAGTAGACAGACGGTCTTTTGCTTCCATCAGGATCTTGCCGTCATAACCGACAGATGGTGCCATTTCCTGCACAAAGAAAAATACATAGTCTTTGTTGTAGCCAAAATAATCCTTTTCCTTGAAAAAGGCTACGGTATCTGCATTATTTTTTTCACTGGTCATCACAAACAGAGGAACCCAGGCATCTGCTTCCTTTACTACTTCCATCAAGTTGTTTACCAGCTGCTCAAAAAGATACAGTTCCTTGTGGATTCCCACATTCAGCATTCCCTTTGGCTTATCCAGTCCCAGTCTGGTTCCCTGGCCTCCTGCCAGCAGCACGGCTCCTACCTGGCACTGTCTGATAGCCTCTAACCCTCTCTTTTTATATGTATCTTTTTTCTCTTTGATCTCATCTAATGTCACGGCTCCCAGCGGTGCCAGTTTTCCCTTTGGCACTTCCTTTACGCCGTCTTTGATCAAGTCCAGCAAAGACAGATCCAATGCCTCGATCTGATTTAAAAGCCCAGTCTGCTGTACTTCATCCAATTCATCAAAATACTGGAGAAGATGCTCCTGACCCGCTCCGGCTAATTTTACTTTTGCTTCTTCCAATGTAAACATATTCATTGGCCCTCCTTTATAAGCACATTATTATCTATATTGTAACGACTTTTCTGAAAAAGCACAAGAGAAATTTATTGAGATTCTTATTATAAAGTGGTATGATTAAAGGAAGAATATTTTGGTAAAGGAAGGTTTAATTTTATGACTCAAAATGAAAAAGCATTGCAGCTTCACAAAGAATGGAATGGTAAGATTGACACCACTCCCAAATGCCATGTAAAGAGCCGTGAGGATCTGGCGTTAGCTTACACACCCGGTGTGGCAGAACCTTGTAAAGTGATCGCAGAAGATAAAGAACAAGCTTATACATATACAATCAAAAGCAACACCGTTGCCGTTGTCTCCGACGGAAGTGCCGTACTGGGACTGGGAAATATCGGTGCCGAGGCAGCTATGCCTGTTATGGAAGGAAAGGCTGTTCTCTTTAAGGAGTTTGGCGGGGTAAATGCCTTCCCAATCTGTCTTGATACACAGGACACAGATGAGATCATCCGCACCGTAGTAAATATCGCTCCTGCTTTTGGCGGCATCAACCTGGAGGACATTTCCGCCCCCCGTTGTTTTGAGATTGAGAGCCGTCTGAAAGAACTCCTGAACATTCCTGTTTTCCATGATGACCAGCACGGAACCGCCATCGTGGTACTGTCCGGTATCATCAACGGACTGAAAGTCGTAGGCAAAGAAAAAGAAAACTGCAAAGTCATCGTAAATGGTGCCGGTTCCGCCGGTATCGCCATTACGAAGCTGCTTTTGCGTTACGGATTCAAAGATGTGACTCTGTGTGACAAAAGCGGCATCCTGAGCAAAAGCTCCAAGAATCTGAACTGGATGCAGAAAGAAATGATGGAAGTTACCAATCTGGAAGGAAAAGAAGGTACTCTGGCAGATGCTTTTGTAGGTGCAGATATTTTTGTCGGCGTTTCCGCTCCGGGAATCGTATCCGAAGAAATGGTTGCTTCTATGAATAAAGATGCAATCCTCTTTGCCATGGCAAATCCGGTACCGGAAATCATGCCGGATCTGGCAAAAAAGGCAGGTGCACGCATTGTAGGAACCGGTCGTTCCGATTTTCCAAACCAGGTAAATAACGTGGTGGCTTTTCCTGGTATCTTCAAGGGTGCTTTAGAAGGCAGAGCAACTCAGATCACAGAAGAAATGAAGTTAGCTGCTGCTCTGGCTATCGCTTCTTTAGTGCCGGATGAGGAATTATCCGACGACAACATTATGCCGGAAGCATTTGACCCACGGGTAGCAGATGTAGTAAGTGCCGCTGTCAAAGCCAACATTCCGGACTAATGGAGGTTTTTTCGTGAGTGTGCAGCGCTGGGGCGAAAAGCCTTATCATTCTCTGGACTATGAATTAAAAAAACGATTTGGAGAGAAAATATACAAAGTTTCCCTGGACGGCGGTTTTACCTGTCCCAACCGGGACGGCACTCTGGGAACCGGCGGCTGCATCTTCTGCAGCGGTGCCGGTTCCGGGGATTTCGCCTCTCCCTGCTGTGAATCGGTTACCAGACAGATTGAAAATGGAATAGCCGGGATCTCCGCCAGAAAAAGTACGGGATCCTGTTTTATTGCATATTTTCAGTCTTTTACAAACACCTATGCCCCGGTGGAGAAACTGCGTCCTATGTTTCTGGAAGCCATCCGCCATCCACAGATTGTTATGCTTTCTGTAGGCACCCGGCCGGACTGTCTGCCGGAGGATGTGCTGGATCTTCTGACGGAATGTAATAAAATCAAACCGGTTATGATAGAACTGGGACTTCAGTCCATACATCCTTCCACTGCTTCCTACATCCGACGAGGATACGATCTGCCTGTGTATGATAAAGCAGTGAATGTTCTGCATCAGAGAGGGATCGAGGTCGTAACCCATGTAATCGCTGGTCTGCCCGGTGAATCCAAAGAGGATTTTCTGGCTACCGTAAGACACACCGCCGCTGTACATTCCGACGGGATCAAACTGCAGCTTCTTCATGTTCTGCAAGGAACCGATCTGGCAGCCGATTACGCCGCAGGGAAATTCAGGACGCTATCTATGGAAGAATATCTGGACTGGATCACAGATTCTCTTTTGATCCTCCCTCCTGATATGGTAATCCACCGGCTCACCGGTGACGGTCCAAAGGACCTTCTGATCGCACCTGCCTGGAGCAGCCGCAAGCGGGAGGTATTGAATACACTGCACCGCCAATTAAAAGAAAAGAATCTATGGCAAGGAAAGGAATTTATGAATCATGGCAAATGAATCCATTACCATATACAAACTGATTATTTTATACTTTTTGAAAAAAACCAGCATTCCTCTGCCCCAGACTGTCATTTCAGACTATATTGTCAGTCATGGTTATACCAATTATTTCACATTGCAGAATGCTCTGGGAGAGTTGTTAAATGCCGATTTTATCGCAGAAGACGAAACATACCATTTATCTTACTATACGCTGACAGAAGCCGGCAGCGAAACACTGGCTCTCTTCGGTAGCCAGCTTTCCGCTGAAATCTGTTCTGAGATTGATGCTTATCTGGCTGAACATAAGATTGAGATCATCAATGAGACTTCTCTTGTCAGTGATTACAACCCGACAGACCACGGAACTTATCTGGCTTCCTGCAGTTTGAAGGACGGAAAACATATGATGTTCCGTCTGGAAATCGATGTTCCCAAAGAAGAAGATGCTATCCGGGTCTGCGAAAACTGGGAAAAACAGAGCGAAACTTTATATCAGCTGGCCCTGAAAAATTTATTATAATACAAAAAAGTTCCACCAGTCCGGGAAAAGAGCTTCATTCACTCTTTTCCCAGACAGATGGATCTTCTTTTTTTCTTACTATCTCTTGATCTTGGTACCTGGGTTAAACTGTCTGTATGTATATTTATCCAACAATTCATATCCGTTATATGAACCGCTGAAAGCCGGTCCTTTTCTCATTTCAAAATGCAGGTGGCTGCCAAATGCATAGCCTGTAGATCCGGTTATACCAATTTTATCTCCCGCTATCACTTTGTCTCCCACTTTTACTTTAAAGGAAGAGCAGTGCGCATAATAGGAATAGATACCGTTTCCATGATATACAATGATCAATTTACCAAAAGATGCTTTGGAACTGGCCGCATGATACTTGGCATATACGACTGTACCGTCTGCCACACTGTAAATGGTTCTTCCACCGCCTCTGGCATCCCATCCATAATGTCTGCCACCGTGGGTAGAACAACGACAGTGCCATCCGTCACCCCAGTTGCCACCTTTGACAGGACTGGTCCATTTTCCTTTTTTTACGGTAAAATCATCATCGATCACTGTCTTTTTATTCCGGGAAGTATTGGTAGCTTCTACCACATAAGAATAACTTCCTTCTTTTAGTTTGCCAAACTTCATAGACTTGTCTACTTTCGCCAGAGAACAATTCTTCTTGTTGACTTTAATCTTCTTTGTACAAACACTGTCTCCCTCTTCATCCAAGATGGATGCCTTTACTGTTTTCATTTTCTTACTGGCCTTCAATGTTCCTTTTACTTTAAAACCTGCACCCTTGGTGATCTTTTTAGGATGGGAACATTTTTTTAATTTTACGGTCCAGTTATCTTTTTTCTGGTCGGAAGCCGCCGGTGTCTGTGTCGGAGTTACTGTTGGCGTCGGTGTCACAGCCGGTTCTGCCGTATCAGACGGCTGGTTGATGGCTCCTCCTGTTGCCACTTCTGCTTCTGCCCTTACCGGTGCCTGTGGCGCCAGTCCTGCCAGAGTCATTCCTGCGATCACGCTATAAATCCCCACCAATTGACGAACTTTCTTATTCATTTCCTTCTCCAATCTGTTACTGATTTGTTACATTTTTTGTTACAATTTTCTATCCCTTTTTGTCTGTATCCATCCCCATAAGACGAACACAATGCCTATTATACAACACTTTTTCCAATTCTGCAACTGTAGAAATTATTTTGTAACATTTTTCTTTCTGTAACAATTAAAAAAGAGAGCGAAATATTTCGCTCTCACATCTTAACTTTTATGTAATTATTTCGCAAGTGTTACATTGCCATGACTGCCTCCTGCCAGCTGCAGACGGCCCTCCCGCACAAATCCGGATATGATTCTCCGTTCCAGACCGGTAGCCTCCGACAACTGAACCAGATTCATAGGGCCATTTTCTTTCAGACATTCTTTCACTCTTCCAAAGTTCGAAAGATAAGTGGCACCACACCGCTCACACTGGTAAATCTCGCGCTTGGTGTAGATCATAGCACCAGAACACTTCCGGCACCGAACCGCATCCGGCTCTTCGATCATCAGTTTAAAACGCTGCTCTTCTCTCACCGTCACTCACCCCTCCGGGATCGTTCCCATTTATTATTTCTTGCTTCCGTATACCTTGTTGTAATTGGCAATACACTGCTCAATAACTTCAATGGCTTCTGCCGGGCCGCCAAACTCTTTAACAGCCGTCTCTTTCTGCTCAAGGTCTTTGTAAATACTGAAGAAATGCTGGATTTCCTCAAAAATGTGGCTTGGAAGCTGCTCAATATCTGTATAGATATTGTACATAGGATCGTTGTATGGGATTGCAATGATCTTTTCGTCGTTTGCTCCGTTATCCAGCATGTACATTACACCAATCGGATAACAGCGAACCAGACACAGGGATTCAATATCCTCAGAACAAATCACCAGCACATCCAGTGGATCCTTGTCATCACCTAATGTTCTTGGAATAAATCCATAATTTGCCGGATAATGGGTGGATGTATACAAAATACGGTCCAAAATAATCAAGCCCGTCTCTTTATCCAGTTCATATTTTTTCTTGCTTCCCTTGGAGATTTCAATGGTTGCTATAAAATCTGAGGAAGAAATTCTCTTTTCATCAATATCATGCCAAATGTTCATTCGTATTATTTCCTTTCTTTGCTCTCTATCCGACTCCCAGGCTGCCTAACTCCAGATAACGCAGATAAGCACCATATGTCATCGTCGTCATGTCATCCCCGGTTCCTACGGTAACCCGAAGTTCATCCAGATCTTTCTCCGTGGCTGCTGCCGCATTTTTCAACGGGTCACTACTCTGATCCGTCGTGGCTGCTGTGGATTCTATCTGGTTCTGTGTATACTTACCGGTGTCCTTTACGGAGTAACTCTTATCCGGAACGGACACTCCTTCTTTCATATACTTATTGATCTTCTTCACATAATTCTGAGTCTCACTGTATGGTGGCACGCCGCCATATTTTTTCACTGCACCGCTGCCAGCATTGTATGCTGCCGCCGCCAGTGTAAAATCGCCGTTAAACTTTTTCAGATGTGCCGCCAGCAGCTTGGCGGAAGCCATAATGTTCTGCTCCGGATCATACGGATCTGTGACACCAAACTCTTTGCACTCATATGGCATCAACTGCATGATTCCTTTCGCCCCTGCCGAAGACACACATTTCGGATTGAAGTCCGACTCTGCCTTGGCTACTGCTGTCAGAAAATCATAGGAAATATTATACTTTTTCGCTGCCCTCTTAAAGATAGCACTTAACTTCACCTTGCCAGAGTCTGTCACACCACTGTCTGTGTCATTCTCTGTACTCTTCACCGTATCCGTCTGGGTCGTTTTCGCAGTTGTCGATACAGTAGCAGCAGAATCCGCCGTATCTGCCGACTGGGTACGGGCCTTTACCTCTCCCTGCAAAACCTTGTGAAAAGGAGTGATGGAAGACTGACTTTTTGACTGGGACACCGAATAAGACAGATCATCTGCCTGGGTCACATCATTTACTACGATCAATTTCTGTCTCCTCCTTTCGCATAATATGCATATCTAATTTATTATAGTCAACTCCGGGGAAAAATGTCAAGTGCTGTACTTCATTTTTCTTGCAAGCAAAATCACTATGATGCCGCTGAGAATAGAAAACAGGATCAATCCTGCCGAATATACCGTTTCACTTGGAACAACACTCTGGATCCCGCTGTTGACAAAGTCCGTAATATAGGAACTTGCATTAAACACAATATGGAAAAAGATGGATCCAAAGATAGTCTGCGTCTTTTCATATACATAAGCAAGCAGCACTCCCAACACGCTGGCGTATACTCCCTGCATGATATTCATATGGAACACACCAAACATAATGCCTGAAATAATTGCCGCCGGCCAGAAGGAAAATGCCCGGCGCAGTTTACCAAAGATCATACCGCGAAATACCAGTTCTTCCGCGATAGGTCCTACGATACAGACCGCCAGGATCATAAGCACCGGTGACGCTGTAGACAGATCAAAGTTTTGCGCCAGATCTTCATAAGAATCCATAGCCGATGGGATCAGTACACCGGTCAGGGTTGCGATCAGGTTGCTGGCATACTGTCCTAGGACTCCCATCACGATGATATATCCTATGTTTTTCAATGAAAAGGCACTTTTATAATTGGGCCGGAACGGATACTGCCTCTCTCTGAAATAATACCAGGTTCCAAATCCTGCCATCAGCACCATATCACACAAAAGCGTAATAAGGATCATCATCCAGCCCTTTGTCAGCAAACCCATTGCGTACTGGATGCCTTCCTGCACCGCCCCAGCATCCATCGTCCTTCCTGCTGACTGAAACGCCACAAAAAAAGCGATCATCCCATACGCAAAAGACAGCATCAACTGTACCATAAAAGTGATTGCCATGTACAATGCTGTCCATGCAATCGCCGTCCATTTCTTTTTCATCCGAAAATGCCCCTCCATGTTCTTTTATTCATACTCTCCTATTCTAACACTTTCCCCCGCCCGGGTCAATTTTTCTGTTGCGATTTTATCCCCAAAATGGTACTATTATAAAGATTGCACAGGGAATTTTCTGTGCTGTCGCTGAATCTGTGAAGAATAATATTAAGATATGAAAAAAAGGAGGCACCCTATGAAACTTTGGGGAGGACGATTTACAAAGGAAATCAATCAGTTAGTATACAATTTTAACGCATCCATTACTTATGACCAGAAATTCTACAAACAGGATATTCTCGGCAGTATCGCACATGTTACCATGCTTGCCAAACAGGGCATTTTGACCGACGATGAGCGTCAGCAGATCGTGGACGGTCTGCAGGGGATCCTCAAGGACATCGAAAATGGTACTCTGAAAATCACCATGGAGCATGAAGATATCCATACATTTGTAGAGGCCAATCTGATCGAACGCATTGGTGACGCCGGTAAAAAACTTCACACCGGACGCAGCCGTAACGACCAGGTAGCATTGGATATGAAATTGTATATCCGGGATGAGATCGTTGCCATCAATGATCTGCTGAAAGCCCAGATGGAAGTGATCCACCGCATCATGAAAGAAAATATAGACACTTTCATGCCTGGTTTCACTCACCTGCAGAAAGCCCAGCCGGTTACGCTGGCTCACCACTTTGGTGCCTACTTTGAAATGTTCCGCCGGGACCGCAGCCGCCTCAGAGACATTTATGACCGCATGAATTATTGTCCTCTGGGTGCCGGTGCCCTGGCTGGTACTACTTATCCTCTGGACAGAGAGTACACCGCCTCTCTGCTTCAGTTTGACGGCCCTACCTTAAACAGCATGGATTCTGTATCCGACCGGGATTATCTTATTGAACTTCTCAGTGCTATGTCAACTATCATGATGCATCTGAGCCGTTTTTGCGAAGAGATCATCCTCTGGAATTCCAATGAGTACCGCTTTGTCGAGATCGACGACTCTTATTCCACCGGATCCAGTATCATGCCTCAGAAGAAAAATCCGGATATCGCCGAACTGGTACGAGGTAAAACAGGCCGTGTCTATGGTGCTTTAGTTTCCATGCTCACAACTATGAAGGGCATTCCTCTTGCCTACAATAAAGATATGCAGGAAGATAAGGAACTTACCTTTGATGCTATCGACACCGTAAAAGGCTGTCTGGCTCTTTTCACCGGCATGATCGATACAATGAAATTTAACAAAGATAATATGGCCGCCAGCGCAAAGAACGGATTTACCAACGCTACTGACGCTGCTGACTACCTTGTAAACCACGGCGTACCATTCCGTGATGCTCACGGTATCATCGGCCAGCTGGTACTGCTCTGCATCGACAAAGGCATCTCTCTGGATGAACTTCCTCTGGAAGAGTATCAGAAGGTCTCTCCTGTCTTCCAGGATGATATCTACGAAGCCATCGCTATGAAAACCTGCGTAGAAAAGAGAAATACCATCGGTGCTCCAGGCGAAGCTGCCATGAATCAGGTAATCGCCGCCAACGAAAAATATCTGCAGGAAAGTTAATCTTTCTTTCAGTCTTTTTGTATAAATAAAAACCTTATGATTCGCCTTCCTGGGAAGTTTGTCTTCCGGGAGGACTGTATCATAAGGTTTTTTATTGTGTTTCTATTCTTTTACTTAACGGATGTAATTTGTGCGGATCGGTGCTTCCTTTTCCGGGAACTGGATCCCGGCCTTTTTACCTGCTTCAATGCACTTCAGAATCCATGCCATGTTGTTTCCCAGCGTACGCATGATCTGCATGCCTTCTTCGTCTTTTACCACTTCCTCCGCACTGTTTCCATGAACCTGGTTCCAGTACTGAGAGGAAACGATGGGCATACAGTTGATGGTAAAATATTTGTTGATCTGATCAAAAGTAGAAGCAGCCCCGCCACGGCGGCAACTGACAACACCCGCAGCCGGTTTGCCTGTCATATACTTGCCTCCTGCATAGAAAGCACGATCCATAAAGGAAGTCAGTGCTCCGGAAGCAGCGGCATAATGAACCGGTGTTCCAAAGATAAATCCGTCTGCTTCTTTTGCTTTTTCGATAAATTCATTGACTACATCGCCACGGAAACATCCTTTTCCTGTCTTGGCACAGGCACCACATCCGATGCATCCGGCAATGGCATCTACTCCAAGCCACATGATCTCCGTCTCTACGCCTGCTTTCTCCAGTGCTTTTGCCACTTCCTCCAACGCTGTATAAGTACATCCTTCCTCGTGAGGACTTCCATTCACCATTAAAACTTTCATTCCTAGACCTCCTGTCTGCTTGCTAAAAACTTATATCACTATTTATATGATATTCTTTCTCAATAATTATGACAAAAGAATCTTCGTTCGTCAAGGTGTCCGGCGCATCTATCATACCGGGGCTCTGTTTTATTTTATTTCATTATGCTCCAGCAAAAACGTCATAAGTGCCTGACAGCCCTCTGTCACATCCCGGTAGGTCTCATCAAAATTACCTGTATACCAGGGATCCGCAATATCTCTACCATCTCCTGCAAAGGCCAGCAGCTTGTACACCTTGCCCTCGGGATCCCCCTTCAGCATCCGGTGCAGATTCTTAATATTCCAGGTATCCATGCCAATGATGTAATCCCAGTCTTTGTATTCCTGATACCGGATCTGGGTGGCCCGGTGAGGCACAAGAGGGATTCCTTCCTTTCGCAGTTTGCGCACGGTTCCCGGGTGTGGACCGTTGCCGATTTCCTCCGTGCTGGTAGCACGGGAATCGATGATAAATTGGTTGGCTAAACCAGCCTCGTTGACCATGTGCTGGAAAACGGACTGGGCCATGGTGGAACGGCAGATGTTGCCATGGCAGATAAATAAAACTCTAATCATAATTTTTCATATCCTTTTAACACCGTTCAATACCTGAAATCTCTTACCACATCAATAATATTGAAACGATATATAATTTTTCATTATTTTCTTATTACACCCTGTAAATTACTATTTTCTTTCATTTGAAAGGTGTAAAAAAAGGTGTAAAATCAAGGTTTTTGCACCTTGTCATTATGAAGTTAAAAATTAAATAACTCTTCCTCTTCATTGTTTTCTAACTCCATTGTTTTCAGCGATTCCTGCATAATCATATTATTTTCCATTTGTGCTATGTTTAGCATCTCATCCCTCACATCATCTACTTGCAAATGAGTATAGGTATCAAAAGTTATATCCATAGAACTGTGTCCCATAATATACTTTAGCTTTGCCGGATTCATTCCAGATTTTGCCATCTTAGTACAAAAGGTATGCCTGCACACATGCGGAGTGACTGTTGGTAATGGTTCCTTATACAACTTGTTATACTTTTCACGAATGAACTGAAAGTATTTTTCCCAATGTAACGCCACCATCGGCATTCCATTTTGATCTAAGTATAGAAAACCTTTGTACCCATCTACTACCGGTTCCTTTTTTACTTTCTTTCGATTTTTTATAATCTTTCGAAAGCAATCCGCAACTTCTGGCGTCATCGGTACTTTACGCACCCCTGCCGTTGTTTTGGTTTTCTGAATAATATATGACTTTCTTTCATTGTACACTCTAACCAACTGATGATCCACATTAATGATCATATGTTCAAAATCAATATCACCTATTGTCAGTCCTACAAATTCAGAAATTCGAAGTCCGGTATTAAACAAAATAAATATACCCTCATACACTCTTTGATAATGTGCATCTTTGCGGACAAACTCCAAGAATAGTCTTTCCTGCTTTCTTGTAAGTGCCTGTCGGGTTACACTATCATTCACAAGCACACTTGCCAACTCAAAATCAAATGGATTTTTTCTAATAAAATCGTCTTCATAGGCAAGCCGAAATGCAGGACGCAACACACCTCGAATGGAATGAATAGAACTATATCCTCTGCCATTTTTTTGCAGATCAATCAACCATCCTCTGGCATCTGAAGTTTTTACAGATGAAATCTTTCTCTTTCCAAAAGGATCTTTTTTCAGAAAATTCACTACTGTTTTATAACCGAGTCTTGTACTCGGCTTAACACCTATTTTCTGAGAAATATAAAGCTCCACTAAAGCTAACACCGTCATATCGCCACGGCTCATTGCAATTTTATCCTGCTTGTCTTTCTGAATCCTTGCGATTTTCTCACGCAGTGATTCTTCTTTCTTTCCATGTACTGCAGGATCATTTGGAACCAACCGCTTTGAATAGACATACCGGGATTTACCCAATTCGTCTATATACTTATAACGATATCTGCCGTCCGCTAACTGAATTTCTCCATTATGCAGTTTTCGATTCTTTTTGTCTCTTCGACTTGTATACATAACATGCTTCCTCACTTTCCACTAAAGAAAGCTAAGCACTAGTATGACTTAAATATAATAGCATATTTTTATATTATGCTACAGCCCATTTAACAAAATCGTTTAGTTCAAAGTGCATTTGCCTCATCCACAAACTGCTCAAATAGTTTTCTCTTTATCTGAACACGATTTCCAACCATTAAAACATATGGTGCATATGGATTTTCCGCTACAATTGCTCTTATGCGGCTTCTTCCAATATGAAAATATGCGGCAGCCTCTTCAATCGTCATAGTATACTTTTGCCAAATAGGAATATCTAAATGGTCTGTTTGTAAAGGCATTGTATTCACCTCCAACATCAATCTGGCATTTTTTCTGAAAGTCCTCTTGCCAAACCTTCCATTTCCAAACGATAAATCATCAATCGAAGAAGATATTCTGCTATATGTCGAACACCTCGTTCCCAATCTTCTAATGTTCGGTAAGGAATTCTAAAATATGCGGCAAATTGTTTCTGTGTCATGCCTGTTTGTTTCCTTGCTTCCTTTAATAATTCCTTTAGTTCCATAATATCTCCTCAATAAATAATTTTTCATCCATATATTACCACGCATTGTGTGCATTGTCAAGATATATGAAACATAATCTCCAGTTGAAATCACCGGTCACTGTGGTTAGCAGCACACTCTGGACTCG
>OGCN01000734.1_pt1 | contig 50677 bp, 42 predicted proteins | sample 1570181 | NCBI WGS metagenome assembly OGCN01 (sample SAMEA4370584, study PRJEB24528) | human gut metagenome | reverse complement strand
TGTGGAATCCATATCTACAGGCGGCAGATCTTCCAATGCAGCGAAGTATGCCATCCTACCTCGCACCTTCGACACATCAATATGAGCCATGTCGTTCACCTCCAATCTTTCATTTTGCGTAAATTTGTGATACACCACTCTTGCCATTTTGTAAATACGTTATGCGAAAGTTTTTTACGCGAAACGCATTTTTTGCTTGCACAACGTATTTGCCTGTGATATAGTTAACTTATCATCAGAGGGAGGTACTCATTATGGGGAATATATCATCTGTCTTGAAAGCAAAGCGCAAAGAATTAGGACTTACACTCGCACAGATTGCCGAAAAAATCGGCGTAACCGAAGCTACTGTGCAGCGTTGGGAAAGTGGAAATATTAAATCGTTACGGCATGAACGCATTGCCAAACTGGCTGACATTCTCGGCGTTACTCCTTCTGTATTGATGGGCTGGGACGAACCCACCGCACCAACTCTCCCCTCCCCCACCATCACCGAGGACACAGTGACATTTCCGGTCATCACCAGCGTAGCGGCGCACTACGACGGCGTATCCATCGACGAGAGCGCGGTCGGCGAGAAGATCGAAGTGCCGCGCGCCTACCTCAAAGGCCGGAAAGCCGAGGACTTCTGTGCTATGCGCGTGCGCAGCGACAGTATGTATCCGGCGTTCCAGAACGGCGACATCGTGCTGGTACTGCGTCAGTCCACCATGAACCACTCCGGCGAGATCGGCGTGATCAGCTACGGTGATGACGAAATGACCATCAAACGCATCAACTATGTGGACGGCGAAGACTGGCTCAAGCTTGTGCCGCTCAATCCCGCGTACCCGCCCCGCCGCATTGAAGGCGTAGACCTCGAAAGCTGCCATATCATCGGCATCCCGCAGGTGCTGATACGGGAATATTAAGAAAAGGAGCTATCCCGCATGAATGACCTGAAACCTGCTCTTGCACAGCTTGCGAAGGACTGCGGTGCACGCAAACTCGTCCTGTTCGGCTCCCGCGCACGCGGCGATAACCGTCCGCGCAGTGATATTGACCTTGCGGTGTTCGGTATGCCGGAGGAGCAGCAGACGCGGTTCTGGTGCGGCATGGACGATCTGCCGACCCTGCTGAAATACGACGTTGTGTTTGTCGATGACTACACCTCGCCCGAGCTGCTTGCTGAAATTGACCGAGATGGAGTGATACTGTATGAAAACCAAACGCGATAACTTTGTAAATGCTGCACATCGACTGGCGGAGGCGGTAACGGACTATCGGAACATCCGAAACGACACCGTCCGCGACGGCATGATCCAGCGGTTTGAATTTACCTTTGAGCTGGGCTGGAAGGCACTCAAGGAATATATGCTCGACGCTGGCATGCAGAATACCCTGCAATTCCCAAAGCAAGTGCTGCGTGAGGCGTACGCCGCCGAGCTGATCGACGATGAAAGCGTCTGGCTGGATATGCTGAATGCCCGCAACCAGACTTCGCATATCTACGATGACCATACTGCCGCTGTTATCGCAGCAAAAATCCAGAACGCCTATCTGCCCGAGTTGCAAAAGCTCGCCGCGCGGTGGGAGAAATAAAAAATCCCGCCCCGGTGCTACCAACACCAGAGCGGGACATTCACGGCAAGCCGCTGCGCAAGTCCTTTTACAGCACGGTGAGTCTGTCCGATGCGAAGAAGAAAGCCGAGGAGTACCGCGTAGCCTCCGAGGTGTCGGCTCGTACCGGTGAAGCCTTTGTGCCCTCCACCTACAAGCAGCCGTTCGTTGACGTCAACACCTATGAGCTGACCTATGTCAGTCTGGTCGAGGGTCATCTGATCCCCTATTTCGGGGCGGCGCGGTTGAGCGATATTCGTCCGGCGGACATACAGGCGTACTTCGCCACAAGGACGGAATGTTTGGAGAGCCGGCTGAAGAAATGAACTGCACCCCATTTGTTAGACAGTATGATATACTATCTAACAGATGGGGTGATTTATTATGTCAAGAGGAAAACCAAACAAACGATACACGCCAGAATTTAAGAAGCTGGTCGTGGAAACCATGATGGAAGAAAGGTTGAGTTACAGCGAAACCTGCCGTAGACTTGAGGTAAACAGCAGAGATCAGATCAAATCATGGGAACGAATCTATCTGGAAGAAGGGCCAGAAGGCTTGACGGTCGAACGACGCGGCAGCGACTGCGTGCGGAGAACGATTACCTAAAAACTTGCAAGCCTTGGTTTTGGAAGACGAGCGACGCCAGCGCAGAAAGTGCAGGTAGTTCAAAAGCTGAGGCAAAGACATTCTCTGGATATTCTTCTCTCAATCGCTCAACTGCCCCGTGCAACTTTCTACTATCATTTGAAGCAGATGCAGAAAGATGACAAATACGCATCTGTTAAGGAAGAAATCGCAGCAATTTAATTCTCTCTGAACCCCAAGACTGTCCAGCGGCTTATGAAGGAGCTGGGCTTAGTTTGTCGTGTCAGGATGAAAAAATATCGCTCCTACAAGGGAGAAGTGGGCAAAATCGCACCAAATCTGCTGAATCGAGATTTTCATGCGGACAAGCCAAACCAGAAGTGGGTCACCGATGTGACAGAGTTCAGTTTGTTTGGGGAGAAGCTGTATCTGTCCCCAATTCTCGATCTGCACAGCAGCGATCTGGTCAGCTATACCATATCGGATCGCCCTGTGCTCAGCATGGTGACAACCATGCTGAACGAGGCATTTGCAAAAATTCCAGACGGAACAAACCTCATTCTCCATTTTTCTTTGGGCTGCCCAAAAGTGAGCTGCTGTATTTGCAGGAGTTCCGCTCCATGGAGCACTTCAAACAGGAACTCGTTGCATATCTGGATTACTACAACATCCGCAGAATCAAGGCAAAACTGAAGGGCTTGCCGCCTGCAATTCACAGACAACAAGCCCTTTCGGCTGCTTGAACAATTTTTACTTCAAAATATTGTCTAACTTTTTGGGGTCACTTCATGCCGCATGTCTTCTCTTCATAACTGGTTTTTCTGTCGTCCGCCGACATACAGTTCCATCTGATCAAAGACCATTCTACTGCATCGCTATCGGGTTTTTCCGTTGCCCGCCAACATTCCGGCCCAAAGTCCGGCATCAATTTCGGATTTTAGGTGCCAGCCGCACCAGAGGGATGACGCCCTCTGTCCATTTTCATTATATGCATTTCCAGTGGAAAAGTCAACGAAACGTGTGAAGAAAGAGCTGTCTACTTGCGCAGTTAACTCTTTTTGCTGCATCATAACTCTTTTCAAGTTAAGATACAATATTAGAGTTAAGATCCGTCGCAGACCTACATCTCCACTACCGCTTCTCAGCTAAGCTACTGATAGCGCTGCGCTTATGCACTTTATAAAACGAAATTTCAAAAGAGAATTCTCAAAACTGGTTGATTAAAAACCATATATCGAATATACTATAAATAGGAAAGCAGGCGACATCCTGCTGGTGCGGCTGACACCTTAAATCCGATAGAGAATCCGGGTGTATAAACCGGAGGGTTGGCAGGCAACGATAAAACCTGATTGTGATTCCAGACGTATGGGCTGGAGTGTTGGCGGACAACGATAAAATCAGTCATAAGGGGGAGACGCACAGCATCGCGGTGTTGTAGTCTCCCTTTTAATTTATATGGAGTCAACATCAACCGAATATTTAAAAAGGTTGCGAAATTAGTTGATATTACGGTATGGAGGATTGTCTAACTTTTTTGGGAGGTACTTCAATATTCTATTCGCGCGGGAATAAATTCAAAAAACTTCTATTGTCATTATACCTATCGCACAAACGAAAACCAGCAAATCCCACTCTCATTTTATCCCCGTTGGGGTACAATTGGGGCCAGAGCGCCTATCTTCGTTCCTTTAAACTCTTTAAAAAGCACAAAAACCCGTTGATTTCTTACGAAATCAACGGTTAAACATGGTTGCAGGGATAGGACTTAAACCTGTAGCCTCCGGATTATGAGTGATTGCAAGTGTATTACAGCCGTCCATAGTGCAATATACTGTATATGCCATCACATCATATACGCTATATATTGTATGTGCTGTTGCCTGCCGGATACTATATCTACACCGTAAAGAACAAATAAAGAACAACGTCCGCACGGCTACTATCAGCTTTCCCCCTGGCAACAGACAGCTTGACAGCGCCATACAAAACAGTTATACTAAAGACAATAAAAGGGCACTGTCCACAGACGGTTAGCCCTTTAAGAAAATCGTATCAAGAAATGACCGCTTTACTTGTCAGGGAAAGGCGGTCATTTCGCATATATAGTGAGTATGTAGAGCAAAACTGCTGTGCATACAAAGAAACGCAAAAGTTTCTTGCCCATGCGCAACACCCCCTTTTCAAGGGAGTGACTAACCGCCTGCTATCTGGAACAGTGCCTTGCTACGAGCATAACAAAATTCGACACAAACAGCAATAGTAAAAGGACGCTTCAAGCGTCCTTTTTTACTGTGCAAGCGGGTGCAGCAGGTCTTGCTGTATATTGTGAAGCTAAACGACCGAATTTGCGGAGCAAACCGGCCGCATTCCGTTTTTGAACAGCCGATTTGCTACCTGCCTATGTAATTCAATCCTTATAATGATAGTAGCCATCCCAGGGATGGTGAATACATCATTTTAATTTCTGAAGAAGAAAATGTTAAATCGCTTAACTCAATTGATGTAATTTTTCACAAAAATCAGAAAGTTAGACAAGCTTGGAAGTCCTATATGGATGAAGCAGACTAACCTTCTTCAAACCCACAACAACTTAATGATAGATACATAAAATTGCTTGAAGAGATAGCGCTTGCCTGTGGATATAAAGATATACGGTGGAATGATTTCAAGCGGTATTACTATCCAAGTGGCCTTTCAAATCGAAAAAATGATGATGAAGTTTTGAAAAGCTGCAAATTAAGACCGCAGAAAAGACCGCGTCCGATGCGGTTGGCCAACAAAATACTCCTCAAAATGAACAGTTCGCTAACCAAATGATGCTTCAGCTATTACCTAAGCTAATCGAAAATCCAGATAGCTTTAGCAAACAAATAGAGCTTACAGATAAAGCAAAAAAGTAATTACAGAGGGAAAAATCGGCAAGTTTCTGGTGAAACTTGCCGATTTTAATTTATTCGGTTTTTTTCACGTAGTAGGTCTTTGAACAAGGCGCTCATGTAATCGCTGCGGCCATACAGAACATGGTCAATGTGGACATCGCTGTCTTGCACACGGTAAAACACCATATAATTGCCGTTGACAAGAAAACGATAGTCCGTACCGACGTCTGCAATAGAGGATAATAGGGTTTCCATCTCTGCGAAGTTTTTCAACTGGTCAACCGCATCCATAATGCGATCGACCACATGCTCCGCAGCAGAACGGTTTTGAAGCTCCGATACGATATAATCCCAAATATCATCCAAATCACGGCGGGACTCGGGCGAATAATGAATTTTATTCTTCATTCGCTTTTGCGCGGAAGTGCGCCCTCGTATCGTCCGTTGTCAGCCAGCCTTCCGTTTCGCCAGAGTGACGGCCTTTTGCAAGCTCGTTCATCAGGCGGATAGTTGCCTGTGTTTTCTCATAGTCCTGCATATCCACGATGGCGTACCGTTCGCGCCCATTCTTCGTCAAAAAGACAGGAGCACCCACAGCCACATCATGCAGTACCTCGCTGTAATTTCGCAGGTTAGAAATGGGTTTAATATTCGGCACGTCTATCAGCTCTTTTCAAACATAGCATATCCCATTCTGCTGTAAAATTCAACAGCAAGTTTGCAGCACTCGCATATTTAGAATAAATACCTCTTGCCAACTGCCAGCAAACCCTTTCAGCTGCTTGAACAATTTTTGCGTTGAATTTTTGTCTAACTTTTTTGGGTCACTTCAATTTCTGTCCTCACTGATTAAAATAATTCCTTATTTTTATTATATCTGTTTTAGTTTTACCCTATCGCGAATAGAACTCACTTTCTGCCACTCTGACCACAAAGTCATACTCCGTTGGGGTTGCTTTAGAAGGAGCAATATTATAGCGTTTGAAAACCTTTCTCAAATAAGCAAAATGGTCCTTATCTTCTTGGGTCAGCGGAGCAACCCAGCCGGTTTCATCTGCATGCCTCTCCACCTAACGGAGATATTCAAGTCGCTTCTGATCCATCATTAGGTACCTTTTTATTATAAAAAACTAGGACGCCGTCGCAACGCCGCCCCGTACAAAAACTATAAATCATTTTTTGATGCTGCAACTATTATATATACTCTCAGTCTGAAAATCAACCCTCATTCTCCAACTTTTTAGAAGATGTGGTATGATTGATTCTTATAAAATCTGACGGATTAGACTTTTCAAATTTGACTGAATGATATTCTGAAATTTGACCGATTGAAATTGCAAAATCCGACTAAATAGCCTGCAATAGCAGCAAGATGCATAAACCGCCCATACAGCGGCGCCTGCACAGACTTTCAGCGACATCTTGCCGGAGAAATAGCGGCACCTCGCCGAAACGCAGCGACAACCTTTGGAATTCACGATATAATGACTTAACACATATGCAATCAGCATGTGACAAATCATAGCTCAGATCACACAGTGCGTGTCATCCTGAAAGAAGCGACTAAACACAATATTCACTGGCCCCTTGACGAGAACATTACCAACGCCGAGCTGGAACGAATTCTTTTCCCGGACAAGTACCAGAAAATCAGCACTTACGTGGAACCCGATTATCCGTACATCCACCGCGAACTGGCCAATCCCGGCGTTACGCTGACGCTTTTATGGGAAGAATACTGCCGTAAGTGCTACGAAAGCAGCCGCACGCCGTACATGAGTACACAGTTTGGCGATAAATACCGCAGATGGGCTCGCATTACCAAGGCAACCATGCGCATTCAGCATAAGCCGGGAGATGCAATCCAGGTTGACTGGGCCGGAGATACTGTCCCAGTATATGACTTGGCTACTGGCGCACAGAGTGCGGCCTATCTGTTTGTAGCGGTGCTCCCGTGCAGCTGCTATGCCTATGCAAAAGCCTGCGACGACATGAAAACAGAGAACTGGCTGAACTGTCATGTTCATGCTTTCAATTATTTCGGCGGCGTGAGCAAAGCTGCTCATCTGGTACAATGGGATAAGAACAACTTTTAGGAGAGATTTGTATAAGCTGTTTCCTAAAATATGAGCCATATTATGTAAGATATCCGGTACAGTAGAAGCCGTTCTCAAATGAGGACGGCTTCTCTGGTTCACTTTTCGTAGGGGATACGGAAATAGTCAAGATAGGCTTTGTACTTATCCTGTGCGGTTAAGCAGGTATCCGTGAGATATCCCTTTTCGTTATACCATTCCTTGAGACCGCGATAATAAAACAGCTTGAGGTTTTCTTCTATGATAAACGGAACGATGTTGTATTTGAGACATTCCTTGAACATGATAAGCCGTCCAACGCGGCCGTTGCCGTCTTGAAATGGGTGGATACGCTCAAAGCGCACGTGAAAATCCAGAATATCGTCCAGTGTCTTTTTAGGAACGGCGTTATAGTCAGATAGCAGAGCTTTCATTTTATCGACAACTTCTTCTGGAAGTGAGGTCTGCATACCGCCGACCTCATTTGGCAGGCGCTTATACTCGCCAACGGCGAACCAGTCCTTACGGGAATCGCTGGTGCTGGTTTTCAGAATATGGTGCAGTTTTTTGATGAAATGCTCGCTTAGCGTGCTGGCTGCATGATCGATGATTAGATCAATGCAACGGAAGTGATTCGAGGTTTCAATCACATCGTCCACATTCAGCACCTCGTTTTCTACACCAATGATGTTGGTTTCAAAAATATAACGTGTCTGGTCGTGCGTCAGGCGGCTGCCCTCGATGTGGTTAGAGTTGTAGGTCAGGTCGATTTGGGTTTTGTGATAGATGCCTCCGGCATACTTGGTTCGTTTTTCTTCCTGCAGAATGGAAAGCAATGTTTTGACAGGCATTTTTTTGCCGTTACTGCGAGCAGGCTTTTCCGCATTCTCGGGAATGTGCCATGTTTTGCCGATCAGCACAGCATCCGGAATACGTTCCTGTGCACAGTAATTTCGCACACTTCGTTCGGAAATATTCCACTTTTTCGCTGTTTCTGCAACAGAAAGATAGTTCATGTGCTCACCTCCGAGCGGGATAGCTGTATTTACAGTATACCATATTATCGGCAAGAAATATACAGAAGTGCGGAATAAATCGGATTGTTTTTTGCCGATGCATAAGTCAAAAGCCGTTCTCGAATGAGTACGGCTTTTTCATTACCCGAAAAAGGAGAAGATGTCGCTCTATTATGTGAAAGTGTCGCTGAAACTCCGTGCAGATGCCGCTCTCACTCCGATTTATGCACAAGATATTGCGTATTTAGCATAGTGATTTTTCTTGTTTCGCGCTCAAAAGCGTGGTATGCTGAGAGAAAAGTAACATACAGCGGATATTCTCCCTATCCGTTGAGAAGGAATACAGAATGAAGATCACCTATGCAGAAGAAAAAGACATTGCTGCCATCGCCGCGGTGGAAGCCGCCTGCTTTCCGCTGGCAGAAGCGGCAACCGAGCAGGAATTTGTCGAGCGGATCAAGTATTACAGCAACCACTTCTGGCTGCTGTACGACGCCGACAAGCTGATTGCGTTTGTCGATGGGTTTGTCACGGACGAGCCGGATTTGACCGATACAATGTACGAAAACGCCTGTATGCACAACGAAAACGGTGCATGGCAGATGATTTTCGGTGTCAATACCCTGCCGGAGTACCGCAAACGCGGCTATGCCGGTGAGCTGATCCGCCGCGCCATTGCCGATGCCAGACAGCAGGGCCGCAAGGGACTGGTGCTGACCTGCAAGGAGCGGCTCATTGCGTACTACGCGAAATTTGGCTTTGTCGATGAAGGCGTGTCCGAGAAATCCACACACGGGAATGTCCGGTGGCATCAGATGCGGCTGACGTTTTGAGAAGTTAAAGCCGCAAAATCGCTGCTTTTAGGCGACAATCGTATAGCATAGTATCTGCTACTCTGCAAAGCATACGCTTCTTACCTCAATAAACAGTCCCCAAAGCAAAGGGTTTATCCTCTGCTTTGGGGATTGTTCTGTCCCCCGTTTATGCGAGGAATACGTACAAAATGCTGTACACTCTTACCATTTAATGTATAATTCTATCAATTGCCATTCCAAATTCGAGCATAGAAACAATGTCGCTGATGAGATGCATATCTTCCTCGATCGGTGCTGTCTTCTCAAAGAGTTCTTCATAGGACCGGCCAACGGCCCACGCCCGCCAAACCGTCCATGCAATCCCAAGCCTCACGGATGTTCCCCTCAAAAATGCAACAGAGTCAGCAAGATCCATAGGGTGTGCTCGACGACATTTGTAGCAAATGCCATCCGGTGCAGCGGTATGCATATTCCCACAAATAATACAACGCTGTGTATCACCCATTTTTTTATTTCGGCACTCTGAGCACAGTTGATTCCCCTCACCTGTGGGGTGTTTCTTGCAGAGTTTACATATATACTTATATTCTTTCATATCGATTCTCCTATACTTTCTGATTTTTAAGTATTTTGCTTAACCGCATTCTGCGATGTGCTTGCGGCGACGGTGCACACGCTTTGCGGCTTCAGGTACTTTCTCTTCCACACTTTTCGGTGCAAACAGGCGCGTATTCTGCCATCCGTGCGTAACTGCTCCGACCGGTGCGACAGCCGCCATTGCTTTTCGCATCGAAGCATCGCGCGGGTGAACGTAGTAGTGCGTGGTCGTGGTTACATCCGCGTGTCCAAGCAGACCCGCAACCGTTGCAACATCGATCCCCTGCTCGATCGCACGGGTGGCAAACGTGTGCCGAATGTCGTGAAAACGAACGTGCGGCAGACCAAGACCGTCCAGTACATCGCCCCAGTAACTGCTCAGATGGTCCGGATCCATGACACCACCGACTGTATTATAAATGATGAAATCATCAGTATTCGGCGTGCGCTTAAAAAGAGATTCGAACCGCTGATACTGTACGGTAAGCAAACCCTGCAGTACTTCCGGCAGATACAGATCCCGCTCAGAAGCATCGCTTTTCGCAGAGCTGAAGATAAGTTCTGTCCGCTTGCCATACTCTGCCGCAGGATCAACCATCACCCGGCGTACGGTCTGTGTGATATGCAGCGTGCCGCTCATCGCGTCGTAATTACCCCAACGTGCAGCACAGACTTCACCCAGACGCATACCGCTGTACAGTGCTAAGATAATACCTGCATTATTAAGCGACAGATCAGAAAACAGCCACTTTTCGAGCACCTTTTGATCGCTGTCACTCATAATATTGTGCTTCTTCGAGCGGCAATGCGTATATACGGTCGCAGCAACCGGATTTGCAGCCATAAGGCCGTCCGCAACAGCACGCTTACAGCAAACATCCAGCACAACGCGCATATTTTTGATGCTTTTTGCGCTCAGCGCGCCGCCGGTCCGCAGATTGCCATGCAGGGATTCCTCGTTGAGAAAGTGCTGTACCACGGCGGTAGTCAGACTTTTCAAGGGCATATCACCTAATTTCGGCAGGATATGTTTGTGCAGGTTATCATAGTAGTGCTCGTAGCCGCTCGGCTTGGCTACCGGCTTAACGTAAACCTCCAGCCACTGCTGCGACCATTCCCATAAAGTTACACCCATGACCTCGCCTCCTTGCTCGGGAAAATAAAATCTCCCATGAGCGGTGCATGATGGTGTTGATCGATGTACTGCGTGTACTGCGTCTGTACCTGCTTGCTCTGGCTGTTTGTCAAGTTGACCCGTCTGCCATTCGGAAGGGTCAGCCGCTGGCACTCGAACTCGTACTCTTTCCAGTGCAGCATTTGCATATCTGCGTAGGAATACTCCTTCATCATAATTTCGCCTCTTTCTATATGTGATTTTGTGCGAAAATAAAACCGTGCAGGCAATATAGAGCCTACACGGTGTCAAAATCACATAGCAGAAAGAAGTATAAATATAGCACTAATAAAGGTCTTGTGCAACCCTTAAAAAAAGGGTATACTAATACTGCGGTGCGGAGTTTTCCGTTGTGTAGGTGGTTAGGTCACCTGCGCAGGTACTTGGAAGTTGGCGCTTTCAAGTACTGCCGTTTTTTATTTTCTGATAAGATTATATCATATAGGACGCTCCCATACAATATGTATTATCCATAAATATAGGAGTATCCTATATTGCAATTTTGCTATATTTTATCATGTAATCAAGGAGGTATCAATGTGGCAATTACTGAAGCTCAAAAGCGCGCAACTGCAAAATGGAGGAAAGAAAAGACAGATGAAGTTCGCTTTCGTGTCCCCAAGGGCGAGCGCATTGTGATTCAAGCACACGCGAAAGCGCAAGGTGAAACCACTACCGCTTTTATCAAACGCGCCATCCGAGAGGCTATGGAGCGGGATAACTCCGCAAAGTGAATAAATCTCTAAAAACGCTGATATCGTACACGCTCTCACGAAAGCTGTACAGTATCAGCGTTTTTCAACGCAAACTATCTTTTATATTTCTATCTTACACATGTTATCGTCTCTTATTAGCCTATTAAATCAAGGCGCTACAAGCATTCAAATTCTCACTCTTTACACCGATTCTTACATCTCCGTCGTTGATAATCTGTCGAGCTTCTAATTTGATGCTTTATTTTTATTCATAGTTTATTATACTGATAGCGAGTCCTAAAATTTTTTCTTAAAACTTTTAACTTCTGTATTTACCCTTATGTATTTTTACTATTTATGTTTTATCTTGGGATATTTTTCTTTTGCTTATTTCCCTGCATAAAGTTATAAAGGCTCTATATTTTTGAATTTTAATTCTCATTTTCATTTATATGAGTTTCTTCACCTGCAATCTCAAAAAGGTTCTTGCACTGGTGCTGGCGTTTGCTTGTGCATTCACCATGTTCGCTGGTGCAGCGTCTTACAGCGACAAGGCTGACATCAAGGCAACCACCGCTGTAGACATGCTCTCTTCTCTGGGCGTAATTCAGGGTTACGAAGACGGCTCTTTCAAGCCGAACACCACCGTTACCCGTGCTCAGATGGCAAAGATGATCTTTACGATCATGAATGGCGGCAATGACAATGCCAAGGCCTACACCTCCCTGCCGACCAAGTTTACCGATCTGCCGACCGCAGCTTGGGCACAGGGCTACGTACGTTACCTGCAGAACACCGGCATCATCGCTGGTAAGTCTGTAACCAAGTTTGCTCCGAACGATACCGTAACCGGTCTCGAGGCTGCAAAGATGGTACTGGTAGCTGCTGGCTACAATGCTCAGAAGGCTGGCCTGACCGGCGCAGCTTGGGCTCAGAACACCATGAAGTACGGCCAGCTGAACAACCTGTTCGAGGACGTTGACACCGACCTGAACGCTGCTCTGCCGCGTCAGTACGCTGCACAGATTCTGTATAACGCACTGGACATGGAGCGTGTAGTTTGGTCCAACGACATCGAGGACTTCAAGCCGGCTACCGACGTTAAGGACGACAAGACCATCGGCGGCAAGTACATGGATCTCGTTAAGACCGATGCAGCTCAGCTGACCAAGGTTGAGAAAACTTCTGGCAAGGACACCTATGAAATCGTAGTCGGTGGCAATAAGTATGACAAGGTTCCGACCGACGTTTCTGCTCTGATTGGCCTGAAGGTTAAGGTTCTGCTCCGTGAAAAGGCTAATGGTAATACCGATGTTTACGGCGTTTACGCTGATGATGACTCCAAGGTAATCGCTACCGGCACTGTTGGTCAGCTGGAGGACGTAACCAGCTCCAAGAAGACCAAGCTGAACGGCACCGAGTACAAGCTGGACTCCGAGCCGGAAAATCTGAATGTTATCGAGCCGAACACGAATACTTCCGTTAAGCTGAGCACTCTGGAAGCAGCTACTGCAATCGACAAGGTTGCTGGCACTGTAAAGCTGGTTGATACCGACGGCAACAACAAGGCTGATACCGTTGTTTATACCCCGGCTAAGGTTGGCAAGATCACCTATGCTGGCTCCAAGTCCATCACCATCTCCAATGGCATTGGCTCCAACGATGTTGACGATTATGACATTTACGAAGGCTACGCTAAGGACGACTGGACTGTAGTTACCGACAAGACCTACACCGCTTCTAACGACATTGCTGTTGCTAAGATCGATGTAGTTACCTCCAAGGTTGCTTCTGTTAAGTCTTCTACTCCGAAGGAAGTTAAGATCAACGACTCCTGGTACAAGATTGCTACCGGCTCTGTTGCTGATGACACCGCTTCCGTTAAGTCTGGCAGCACCTACGATTTCGCTATCGTTGGCAACTACGTTGTAAACGCTAAGGAGACCGAGGCTGCTTCTACCGACGTTCTGGTTGTAACCGACTTTGAGAAGACCAGCAACGGCATGGCAGGCACCACCACCCAGAAGGTAAAGGCTTACTTCCTGGACGGTTCCTCCAAGACCATTGAGGTTTCCAAGCTGGCTCGCACCGCTGGTGCAGACGAGAAGGACGTTGATGCTTCCAACAACATCAATGATTCTTATGTTAACAAGCTGTACACCTATTCTACTCGCAGCAACGGCACCTACACCCTGAAGGCTCTGGGTTCCGGCAATATGGCTGGTTATAAGAATTCTGATAGCAAGACTGGCACTGGTGTTATCACTTCCAACAACAAGATCGACGGCTACTCCATCAGCGATGAGGCAGTAGTATTCGCTCTGTACACCGACATTAGCGGCACTAAGGTTAAGAAGGACGTTAAGGTTCTGACCGGTAAGACCGTTAACGATTGGAAGACCGCATACGGCACTTCTGTTCAGTATGCTACCAAGAAGTCCAACGGTATCGAGACCGTTCGCGTTGCAGTAGTTGTTGACTCCAACAAGTACTCCGGCGCTGGTTCCGACTACAAGTACGCTTACATGACCTCCGATTCTTACGAGGGCACCAACGGCGAGGACAACGACAAGACCACCGTATACGAGGCTTGGACTGGTTCTGAGAACGTAACCCTGAAGTATGATGGTGCTAACGGTACCACCAAGCACGCTGGCGACGTTCTGATCTACACCAACGACGGTGACAAGTTCATCAATGTTGAGACTGCTTCTGATGTTGATGTTGTAAAGGTTGCAATCACTGGTATCGAGAAGGTTAAGGAAGGCGACGTTGCAGTTCGCTTTGCAAACGGCACCTCTAAGACCTACTCTATGGACGAGGATTGCGTATACATCGCAGTTAACGACGACAAGCAGGAAGGCATGGAAGGTTCTTCTCTGGATCAGATTTCTCTGGCTGAGGAGCACACCTCTGGCAAGTACTACGCTAACGCTTGGATCGTAGTTGAGAAGACTGGCGATAAGAACATTATGGCTATCATCTATGACGCTGATAACAACCGTCTGGATGGCAACCTGCTGTTCTAATTGTAATAAGTTAATATAACTTGTTATAACTGAAAACCCCCGATTTCTCGGGGGTTTTCTTTATGCGTGAAAAAGGAAAACCCCGAGGAGTTCCTCGGGGTTTTCGAGTTCGCTATGCTGCGATAATTCCTAAGGAATTACTGCTTCATCTCGTTGTTGGTATCTACAACGATCAGACGAATGTAATCATCGCCAGACTCGGAGTAGTAGATAACGTTAGCCTTGTCGTTAGCATCGATCTTGCCATCGTTGTTGGTATCGATTGCGGTCTCGATGTCGAACTCGCCAGCGCCCTTCTTAGCATCGGAATCAACGTACAGGACAACAGTATCCTTGGTGATCTTGTATTCCTTGCTTACCGGAACAGATACGAAGGTCAGCTCACCAGAAGTCTTGTCGTAAGAAGTAATCTGGGTTACAGCATACTTCTGAGTAGCAGTATCCTTACCAGCCAGCTTAGTCAGGTCGTAGGTGCCGTCAGCATTTACAGAATACTCAAATGCCTCACGTGCAGCGATGGAAACCTTATCCTCAGACTTCATGGTAATAGCCTCAGAACCGTTCCAAGCCTCTACGAAGGTGTACTTGGTACCGTCAATGGTCTTCTCGTAAGAATCATCCAGAGCAAATGCGTAGGTGCTGTTGGAACCACCCGGAATGTTATTAGTCATGGTGACAACAGCCATCTCAGCGTAGTTTACGCCAGAATCCTTCTTAACCAGAGCCTGGAGAGAAATAGTGGTTTCCTTCCAGTTAGCAGCATCCTTACCGGTTACTACCTTGTACTCATAGTCGCCATTCTTCATATACTGAACAAATACAACGCCGGTATCCTTCATGAATACGTTAGCAGTGGTATTAGCCTTCTTCAGAGTAGCAGACTTAACCTTGCCGTCGATGGTGAGGTTACCACCAGTTGCATATTCGTCATAACCGTTCAGCGCCTTCTCAGATACAGCCTTGAAGGTGTACTTGCCCTTAGATACCTCGTAGGTAGCCAGCTTCGGAGCAGACTCCTCAACATAGGTGGTATCACCATTCTTCTTAGTACCCTTGTACTCAGAGTCGTTGTCCAGTTCAACAGTCTTACGGGTGCCGTCTGCGAACAGAACATCGGCAACCTTGGAAGAGCCCAGACCGCTGGAAGAACCGGTCTCGATAACCAGTGCAAAGTCGGAAGAACCAACAGTTACGGTATCAACCAGCTGTACAAAGCCGTTCAGGAGAACCAGCTTAACGGTTGCGCCGTTGGACGGCCAGTTGTCGATAACCTTATTGGTGTTCGCCTTGTAATCAGCGGTGTACCAGGTGCCATCAATCAGAACCTGATCATTGCCCTTGATGCCGGTAACCTTGCCTTCAACAGTCTCCAACTTAGTCAGCAGAACCTTGTCGTCAGCGTAGTTTTCCTTAGCGGAAATTGCAACGTAATCGTCCTTCTTCAGGTCAGAGGAGAAGTTTGCGGCATCTTCCTCATACTTCTTGCCAGCATTGACATAATCCTTGCCAACATAAGTAACCTTCTTGGTCTCGAAGGTGGTAACCTTCAGGATGTTGATCTTGTTGTTGCTGCTGTTGGAAATAGCCTGAACAGTGGAAGCCTTACCAATGTTCTCGCCTTCAGAGTGTGCATTAACCCAGACAGCGATCTTGGTGTTGGTATCCTTGCCGTTTACATAAACGGTGGAGTTGTTGGTATCAACAGTATACTTGGTACCGTCAATCTTGATCTTGTCAGCGCTGTCCATCTTAACCTGATCCATAACAGCGGAAACAACAGTGTTATCGTCGGTCATAGCGTAAACGCCAAATACCTTATCCTTATCCTTGTACAGAACCTTAACCTTCTGATACTTCAGAGCAGAGTAATCCTTGGAAACCTTGGTGAAGTTGTTCAGGAGCTTCTTGCCAGAGCACTCATCCTCGTACTTGTCAGTGTTGACGTACAGGGAATAGGTGTCCTTGTCATTGTCCTTGGTTACTTCCTCGAGGATACCAACGGTCTTGGACAGGCCCATGTACTTCTCGCCGATGGTCTGGTTGTCCTTGCCATTGTAGTTCTGGTTGGTGTAAGCGTCATCACGCCATACAACAGTAGCTGCGTCGATTGCATTGTAGATCAGCTGTGCAGCGTACTGACGCGGGCAAGCTGCGGTGAAGGAAGTGTTAACATTCTCCAGCAGGCCGTTCTCATCAGCCAGTGCGTTGGTCTTGGAAGCCCAACCAGCACCTACCAGGCCAGCCTTCTGAGCATCGTAACCCAGGGTTACCAGCAGCATCTTAGCTGCTTCCTGAGCGGTTACATTGCCATTCGGATCAAACTTGGTAGTGCTCTTACCAGCAATGATGTTCAGAGACTGGCAGTACTTGATGTAGCCGCGAGCCCAGTGAGTACCAATGTCGGTGAAAGAGGTCTTGTCGTCGTTGTACGCAGAAGCGTCAGAGTTGCCGGTACGCAGAACGTAGATCATCTTTGCCATCTGCGCACGAGTTACAGTACCGTTCGGCTGGAAGGAGCCGTCTTCGAAACCTTCGATTACGCCCAACGATACCAGAGTGTCCACTACATCAGAGTCAACCTTAATGTCAGCCTGATCCGTGAACGCCGCACCAGCGAACATGGTGAATGCACAAGCAAACGCCAGCACCAGTGCGAGAACCTTTTTGAGATTCTTCATAGGGGTTTTCCTCCTTAAAAATTTTTGTACGAGTTCTCACTCGTCGTTAAGTATATTATCATAGTCAAACACAGGGGTCAAGCGCAGTTTGCCATCCGTAACATGAATGTAACATTACCTGTAATGTTACATTTATGTGTGTTACACTTTCCCCCGTTCCCCCGCAGAGCAACCACCAGCATATAATAAGGTATCCCTTCCTTCCATCGCAACTGATGTTGCAAATTTTCCTGCTTCCGCTTATACTGAATATGCTTTATAACGCAATTAAAAAGCAGCGTTGCCACACTCAGGTTTGGCACCACAAGGCTCTATCCCGGCCTTATGTCGGGATATCTTTTCTCTTTATTCCAATGATTTGATTTATATTGAGCTACCGGACACAATAACTCTGAAGAGTGTGTCTTCCAACGATACTAAATATCAATCATGGATATTTTCTTAGAGGCAATATCAAAATAAAGAGTGGAACCTTTGAGATCTCTACACTCGATAAACAGTATATTCGTACATCGATTCCTTTCTATAGTCTTCGCTCACTATATAAGTGCGAAGTCGATCCTCTTGGAAAGATACGCAAAATCACAAGTCCTGAAAAACGCATGACCTTTCATCTCAAATAATCCATACAAAAAAAGACCTGTACACAACGTACAGGTCTTTTCCCATTCAAGAACTCTGGAATTTCCCATTTCTTTATCATTAACGCAATTAAAAAAGCAGGGGAGCCACAGTCTTAAAAAATTTTGTGTCTATAAATACCCTATGTGCGCAAGCATACTCCCTCCTCTTGCGACATTACAGTAGTAAAAATAATTGCAAGTGCACCCACTCGGCTCACTTGACAATAGTTTCGCTGTTACTGAATTTAAACACCGTCATAAACAGGATTTTTATGTCAAAAAGCAGTGTCCAGTTCTCAATATAGTAAATATCATGCTCAATCCGTCCTTGAATCGACGTATCACCGCGGAAACCGTTCACCTGCGCCCAGCCGGTGATGCCCGGCCGCACCTGATGCTTGACCATATACAGCGGCACGCTTTCCTTAAACTGGTTTACAAAATACGGCAGTTCCGGCCGCGGTCCGACCAGACTCATATCGCCCATCAGCACGTTGAAGAACTGTGGCAGCTCATCGATCGAAAACTTGCGGATGAATGAGCCGAACTTGGTCTTACGCGGATCACTGTTGGTGCTCCAGCCGGTATTTTGTTTATCATTCACGCGCATAGAGCGGAATTTGTACATATAAAACGGCTTTTTATTCAATCCCACACGTTCCTGCTTGAACAGGATCGGGCCTGGCGAGGACAACTTAACACCAATCGCTGCGAACAGCATAATGGGCGATGTGCACACGATCAACAGCAGCGAGCCAACAATATCCACCGCCCGCTTCAGGAACGCGTTGCCGATATTATCCAGCGGGATATGACGCAGGTTGACCAGCGACACGTCCCCCACCTCATCGATTGACGGACGCGACGGCATATACTTATTGTAAAACGGGATAAGCGACATTTTCACGCCGTTTTTCTCACTGCTCGCAATAATGCTCTGCAGATACGGGTACTCGTCCGCCTCCAGTGCGATGACCACCTCATCCGGTGCGGCACGCTCGAGCACATGTGCCAGCGCATCGTATGTACCGCGATAGGCAATGCCCGGCAGGCAGTCGCGCGGCGCAAGATAGCTGTCCACGCAGAACCCCAGCGTGCGGTCGTTCTGCACCGCACGGCAGTACGCCTGCGCCTGTTCCCCACAGCCGATCAGCAGCACATGCTTCAGATTATAGCCGTGCTCACGGAACGAACGCAGCAGCCGTCGCAGAAACCATCGTTTGACCGCCACCGCGATCGTTGCCAGCGCAAAGAACACAAACAGCGTCCAACGCGACAGGTGAAACTGCTTGAACGCGAAGAAAAATGCCAGCAAAATACCGAAAATGATGGTGTTGCTCCGCAGCAGCAGGCTGAACTCCCGTAAAAAGTTTTTGGCGCGGAACGAATCGTACAGTCCCATCAGACCGTACAGCAGCCAGAACAGCGGCGAAACACACAGCACCGCCATCAGATAATACAACAAGCCGATGTGCCCGGGCATGCCGTGGAACAGCGTAAAGCGAATAAAATATGCAAGGATCATGCAGGGGAAAAGAATCAACACGTCAGTCAATCCGTTGATTTGATTGAGTGTCCGCTGGTTTTCTTTGATCAACCTCGGTTCCTCCTATTATATGTAATCGATACCAATTTTATAAGTTTATCACATCCGGCATAATTTTACCACCTGTAAACGACTTTTCTCGCCAAATAAATTCTCTCCAGCAAGACGATAATATCTCACCCAACCTTGACAAAACAGGCGTTTCGGAGTAATATTTTGCTATAAATACGTGCGCAGGCGGCGTAAGTTGCCTGCGTTTTTCTTTGAAAGCAGGTCACACTGTGAACGGTAACAAAAAGCTACTATATATTGCCTCATCGTTTGGGCATTTAGCATCCTTTCATCAACCTTATACCGAGTGGTTGACACAACAGGGTTATGAGGTTCATGCGGCAGCTGGCGGCGAACAGCGTGCATTGCGCGGTGTCAGCCGATACATCCCAGTGCCGTTTGAAAAAAGCATGTTCTCGCCGCACAACTTTGCGGCAGTCTTGCAGCTCCACTCGCTGCTGCGGCGTGAAAATTACGCCATGATCAGCCTGCACACCTCGCTTGCCGCGTTCTTTGCGCGTCTGGCGGTGCAGCTTTTGCCGAAAAGGCAGCGTCCCGTGGTGATGAACACCGCACACGGCTATCTGTTTGATGACAGCACTCCCTTGCTCAAACGCACGCTACTGCTCGGTGCCGAGCGCATGACCGCGCCTGTCACCGACTGGCTGCTGACCATGAACCGGCAGGACGAGCAGATCGCCAGGCGCTATCGGCTCGGACGGCACATCGTCCCGACGCCGGGCATGGGAATTGTGCTCATGCGCTTCTCCCCTCCCTCACAGGAGGAAAAACGCGCCCTGCGCCGTGAGATAGAGCTACCCGAAAACGCGCTCGTGCTCATCTACGCTGCGGAATTCTCCAGCCGCAAGAACCAAAGGATGCTCATCAGCGCCATGCCTGAGCTACCGAACGCCGTACTCCTTCTGCCCGGTCGCGGTGCACTGCTCGATGATTGCCGCATACTCGCGCAGCAAAAGGGCGTTGCCGACCGCGTTCGCTTCCCCGGATTTACGTCCAACATCGAGCAGTACTACCGTGCTGCTGACCTCTGCGTGTCCTCCAGCCGCAGCGAAGGACTTCCCTTTAATGTAATGGAGGCCATGGCCTGCGGTCTGCCCGCGGTGCTCTCCGATGTCAAGGGGCACGAAGATTTAGTGCGTTCGGGCGAAAACGGCCTTTTATTCCCCTATGACGACCAAAATGCCTTTATCCGCGCTGTAAAGCAGGCCGCCGAGCCTGTCCTGCAGGCACAGATGAGCGCCGCCGCGGTACAGACCGCCGTTCCATACGGTATTGACGCGGTATTCCCCACGCTCACCGCAATTTATTCTCAAGCAATTCCTAATCAACCTAAGGAGGTTTCAGAATGACTGAAAAAACAGCAAAATCCAACACCGGAAAAGGCTGGCTGTGCTGTGTGGCGATCATCGCCCTGTGCGTGATTAGCTGCTTTGCACAGAACGGCACCTACACAACCAAAAAGGTGCTCGGTCTGCTCGGTGCGGTCGGCATCATCGGTATGATGCTGTTCGCAGACAAAGCACGCATCAAGCGCCTGATGAGTCCACCGTCGTTTGCACTGCTGGCCTATCTGCTGCTGGAGGCTTTATCGACGTTCTATGCCCGCTCGGGCAAGTTCGCCATCGCGGAATTCTCCTGCAATCTGATTGCCTTTGCGGTGTTCATGGCCATCGTGCTTTTCTCCGACAATGGCAAGCAGTCCTTCCGCCGCATTGCAGCGGTGCTCGCAACAGCAGCCGCTCCGGTCGGCCTGCTGTCCATTGACGCGGCATCCTGCAACATTCTTATGCGCCCCGTGCGTCCGCTGCTCGAATTTGTCGGCCGCGGCTACGACAACACCGGCGCGTACTTCTACTCCCGTCTGAACACCATTCTCGGCAACCCGAACATCTACGCAGGTCTGATGTCCGTCGCGTGCCTGATGTCCCTGTGGCTAGTGCTCACCTCTGAGAGCCGCAGACAGCGTATCCTGTGCACGGTTCTGCTGATGGTGAATGCAGTTTCCTACCTGCTGGCGTTCTCGATGGGCTCGCTCGGCGTATTTGTCGCAGCATGCGTGCTCATGCTCGTGCTTTCGCCCAAGGAGACCCGCTCCGGTCTGTTCCTGCTGTTGCTCCAGACCGCGGTCATCGCGCTAATCGTCGGCGCGGTATCGGTCAAGGGCTTCGGTGACACGGTCACCGGCTCTCCCCTGCCGATGATCATGCTCGTAGTCGGCTGCGTCGCTGCCTGTCTGCTCGAGATCGGCGTGCGCGGCAAGCTGGCCGAGCGTCTCGCGGATAAGGGCAAGCTGCTGATCGGTGCGGTTGCCGGTATCGTGGTCGTGGTCACCATCTATCTGATCGCGGCACTCAATGTCACCGGTGCGTACACCTTCGGCACCGAGGGCGATTTCCGCCGTACCGCGGACCTGCCCGCCGGCGACTACACGCTGAGTGTGGATGCCTCCGCGCCGGTAAACGTGCGTGTTGCGTACAAAAACACCAACAATCTGGTGCAGAATAACGAAACCGACCTTGCAAACGCCTCCACGGACAACGATATTACCTTCACCGTGCCCGAGGACAGCAAGCTCGTGTTCTTCTACATCTCCTGCGATCAGCCGGGCGTGACGGTCAATACCGCCACCTACACCGGTGCAAAGAACGGCAGTGTCAAGCTGGGCTATAAGCTGCTGCCCGCCTTCATTGCAGACCGTATTCAGGACCTGACCGCAAACGGCAACGTCGTACAGCGCGGCGTATACCGTCAGGACGCCATCAAGCTGTGGAAAACCGCACCAGTGTTCGGCCGCGGTCTGGGTGGCTTTGAGAACGGCGTTGCCTCGGTGCAGGATTACTACTACGAGACCAAATACGCCCACAACCACTACGTTGAAGCGCTCTGCGACCTCGGTGTGCTGGGTCTGCTGGCGTTCCTGTCCATGCTGGGCACGGCTGTCTGGGCGCTCGTCAAGAGCCGCAAGGAAAAGCCGCTCATCGTCATGCTGCTCGCGGCCTGCGTGCTGCAGATGTTCGGTCAAGCCGTCACCGACGTAACGTGGTCGTCCGGCTCCTGCCTGCCGATGTTCTTCGCCATGCTGGCAGCTATCACCGTATTCTGCGCGGATTCGCTCCGTCTCAAGCTGCCCGAAAAGAACAAGGGCGGTGCGGTGCGCTGGCCGGTAACCGCCGTCTGCGCGGTATTTACTGTGCTGATTGGTCTCAACCTGATCGCGCAGAGCAAGCTGAACAGCGACAATCTGACCCTTGACGACCTCAAACTGGGCGCAAAAATCGACCTGTTTGAGGCAAACGACTACAAAATGTCCTATCTGATGAGCAACTACGACGACGAGACGCTTGCTGCCAAGTACGCCGCATCGCTCTCCCGCGTACAGTCCAACACAATCGCTGTACTGCTGGCACAGTATTACGCCAACACCGGCGATTTCAACCGTGCGTTCGATATTCTCGACCGCGGTGCGGAATACACCCGTGCCAACGCCGAGCAGTGGCAGAAGATCTTTCGTCTGGAGGAGGCCATCGTCGATCCGGTCGGAAGCCTGTCCGCGGTAGAGCGCATCAAAGACGATACCTATATCAAGCGTGTTGTAAACTCCTATAACAAGCTGTGCGAGACAAACGCACAGCAACTCGATGATGTTACGCTGACCGAGCGCAACAACACCTTTCTCAACAAGGTGCTGGCCATCTCGGCAACCGATTCCTACGATATGCGCACCGCAATGAACACGTTCTCCAATCTGGTGTTGGATACCGCTTCCGCGCCAGATGTCAACGCTGATAACCAGCCCGACTTCGCCGAAGTCACCGAGGGCAGCGCATCGTGGAACGAGGGCGGCGCATTCACCGCAGATACCGACTGCACTATTTCCTTCACCGCAGTCATCAAGAATGACGGTGACTATGCTCTGACCGTACAGAGCAGCAACGCCGATGGTATCACCGCCGAGGTAGGCGGCACCACCGTGACGTTTGATGCGGCCGGAAAGGGCACCACTCCGGTGCATCAGCTCGGCGATGCAGACAGCACAACGACCATTACCCTGCACGTTCCGGCAGGCACCACGGTCGAGCGTGTAATATACACTATGGAATAATCATTGCTCATTTCCGAAGTCTTCTAGCATTACTCGTTTCAAGATACTTCTCCCTACAAATAAAGCAATCGCTGTATGTGGAAATCAATCCGCATACAGCGATTATTTTATTTATAAAAATAATTTTGCCGTCGCATATAAAACGGTCTGTTGTGAATATGGACTCAATACGGATGATGCATCCTTATTCCTTGATTTTATAGACCATGCTCTATCAGAACCATTTCCGGCGTAATCAAATTCAAATCCGTATAGTAGATTTCCCGTTTCGGCTTTTTTGACCGCGTCAAGTAATGTTCGCAAAAAGGGCTCCTGAAAAAAATGAAGTTAGGCTGCGGTGGTCAGAGTTGCCGCAATGGATTCCTGGCTGAGATAAGCTTTTGAGACAGACCAGTCCTCAGCGTATTCCATGAGATACGTTGTCACCAAGCGAATATAGGAACTTTCATTCGGAAAGATTCCAACCACGCTGGTACGTCTCCGAATTTCACGATTCAATCTTTCAATCATGTTCTTTCGCGCGTCCAGCATGGGGAATGTATAGAAGGCCAGAGAATCTTCCAACCCATCTTCAAAGCACTGAACCGCTTTCGGAAAGCGTTTGGCGTAGGAGTCGATCACATCATATGCCCGCTTTCTCGCCAGCTCCGCCGTAGACGCCAGCCAGATTTCCTTGAGTGTCTCAGCAAAGGATTTCTTCTCTTTCTGCGGCACATAGGCCAGAATATTCCGCATGAAATGCACCTTGCAGCGCTGCCACGAGGCGCCGGGAAAGGACTCACGGATTGCCGAAACCAGCCCGGAGTGAACATCTGAAATGATAAGCTTGGGCGTGGAAAGACCGCGGTCTTTCAGATTCTGAAACAGCACCCCATAGGAACTTCTGGATTCTTCGGCCATAGGTTCAACAGCGATGATGTCTCGATGTCCATTTTCGTCCACACCGCACACGATAAGTATCGCCATGCTGACAATTCTGCCATCTACTCGAACTTTTTCGTACAGTGCATCCACCCAGAGAACCGGATATACTGTATCAGCAAGGGAGCGATTACGGAACTCCTCGGCCTGCTCATTCAGCCCTTTTGTCATCTCACTGACCTGGCTTCTGGATAGATTTTCAATGCCGAGGCTATGCGCCAGCTTCTCCATTTTCCGGGTAGACACGCCTTGCACAAAGGCTTCCTGCACTACCTGTATGAGCATCGCGTCACTGCGCTTGCGCTCTGTGACGAAGAACGGAATGTAGCCGCCCTGACGAACCTTGGGCACCATGAGGTGCATCGTGCCCATTCGGGTATCCAGACGGCGAGGGCGATAACCGCTGCGGTATCCGCCTCTTCCGTCCGTGCGCGACTTTTCTCTGCTCCCAGCTGCTGATCGACCTCGGCCTCCATGAGGTGTGTACACAGCCATGCCGGCATACTCAACATCGGATCCGGCTGCGTCACACATTGCAGTAGCAATTCTGTCAGATTTGTGGTATTCTTTTTGTGAGCCATTAGGGTCTCTCCTTTACTTGATGATTTTTCGACAACTATCATTTTACAGGAGCCCTGATGGCTTGTCTATTGCCTATTTGCTTTTGCGAACTTAATTATACGCTATCCATTTGTCCCGTAATTTACTTCTTCTTAAACGCGAAAAACTTCTGTCCCAGATAATTAAATCCGGTATACAGGCACATACCTACCAGCATAGCGACATTTTCCTGAACCTTAAGACTCTGACCGGCAAGTGCCTTCAACGCGAGCGGCTTTGCCAGACCGTAACCCAGAATATAGCATACCGTAACATTCAGAACGAACTTCCAAACCTGCGACCATGACCATTCTTTACTTTCAAACGTAAAGTATTTGTTGAGGAAAAAGCTGACGATGCCGCCAACAACATAATTGGCCGCCGATGACATCCAGTACGACGCATGTGCAAGGTTATACAGCAGGAACATCGTGCCTGCACCGATGATGGTATTCAGCACGCCTACCGCCAGGAATTTGACCAATGTATTATTGATAATCTTTGATTTCATGGCGAACCTCACGAATGAAACTTGTCATCCAGAACATCCTGAATGATAAAGCGCGGGCGCGCCTTGGTTTCCAGATAGATCTTGCCGATGTACTCGCCGATTACACCAATGGACAGCAAGATCAGACCGCCGATTGCCCAAACAGAGCAGATCACGCTAGCCCATCCAAGAACGGTAGCGCCGATCGCCCATCGAACGATAAAGTAGATCAGCATGAGAATGCTCACGGCAAATACTGCAAAGCCAAGCGTAGCGATAAAGCGAATTGGCTTGGTCGACAGAGACGTAATGCCCTCCATCGCAAAGGCAAGCATTTTCTTGAGAGGATACTTGCTCTCGCCTGCAAAGCGCTCACCTCGTTCGTAAGTAACTACGTCGGACTTGTAGCCGATCATCGGTACAATACCGCGCAGGAAAAGGTTGACTTCCTTAAACTGTGCCAGGCCCTCCAGCGCCCGCTTGGACATCAAGCGGTAATCGGCATGGTTGAACACGGTATCGGCACCCAAAAAGCTCATCACACGATAGAAACCTTCTGCGGTAAAGCGCTTGAAGAACGTATCTTTCTCGCGAGAGGAACGGACACCGTAGACAATATCGCAACCTTCGTGGTACTTGTCCACCATCGCGTCAACCGCATCAATATCATCCTGCAAATCCGCATCCATGGAAATAACCATATCGGCAAGGTCTTTGGCAGTCATAAGACCGGCTAAAAGTGCGTTCTGGTGACCGCGGTTGCGCGACAGATTGATGCCGGAGAACAGCGGATCGGATTCATGCAGCTCACAGATAATCGGCCAGGTGTTATCTGAAGAACCGTCGTTGACAAACATGACGCGGCTTTCCGAGCTGATTTTGCCTGCCGCAATCAGGCTCTCCATCTTGACCTTTAAACGGCTTGCGGTTTCATGTAAAACCTCCTGCTCCTTGTAGCAAGGAATTACTATGTATAGGGTTGAGTTCATAATTTTCTCCTTAATCAGTACGTAGTTTAAGTTTTCCGTAAAATTCACTTACTCAATGCAAGCATCAATCCATCTGCTTTTAATCATTATTTCATCATGAAGTAATTCCCCATTTTTGATTTATTGAATTATCGGGCTCGAATACCACATTCAAATCATGTGAAACTATTCCATGTTTATATAATGTATAGCAAATACGGTCCTCTCCATAAATTGCTAACGGCCAGTTTTGCGCATCATCATACTGCGGAACCTTCAAGACAATATTCATTTTATTATCATCATCCGCCACTTCTATTTGCTCCACAAAATCCGAGCTTATATCATAGCATGTTTTCCAATCTACTTCGCCACAATTTGCATCAGCAAATGTAATGCCATGTGAATTGATGCTGGCGTATAATAGGAGCAATATGCATGGAGACAGGATACGAATAGCTTTATTGTTGATTAATGCCGTCATCATGATACCGATCGCAGCAAATACCCAGAAGCAAAGTGCCAATAATATTTCTGTCCTGGTGATGTAATATGCATTAGACTTGGCGCAAGCTAAAATCAAAAACGCGCCAATAATTGCCGCATTCGCCAATGCAATAAGTATATAACGCGCCTGTTTTTTATTACGAATGAGCATAAAATATAATATGATTACACATACCAATAATACGGCAACATATTTATTCACGCCAATTAAAACCTGAGTAAAATTACGTATAGTATGTTTAACACTTTCTGCAAACGAAATTCCTGCTAAACTTTCTGCTCGTCCACCACTCAATTCATATATAATAGAAATCAACCAGCCAAGCACAATCATTACTTTATAAATGTTATTTCTCAGAATCGTTTTGAATTTGAAATCTTTACAACTTATTAAATTCAAACTGGAATTGATTATTTCAACGCCAGCCCAAACTGCAATAATAACGGAGCAAAACATATTCGAGAAAATCGCCATATATACACTGAATAAGATTACGCCCTTCAAAATACCATTTTTTCGTGAAAAAATATCCATTAAATCAGGATATAACTCCAGAATTATCACCAAAACGATATTTAAAATCGTAGGGATAATGTAATAAAAATAGCATGTAACATCATTTGCATAAAACATATGATGATTTCCTGATTCCGAAGTTTTAAAAATCAAGAAGTGGAAGAGAAAGAAAAACGTCGAAATTATGACACTGTTCGATACAGATGCCTTCATCTTCTCTCGTAAGAAAAGGGCAAATGTAGATACATATAATGCGATAAAAAAACTAACAACGATGCCATACATGAGCGCAAGAGACCAAATATAGTCATGCGTCAAAGGCATGAATAAATAAACTGCTAAGGTAGAACATAGCGGCATAAAGATTTCAGGAAATACTCTAGACGGATTCCAATCATTCCATATTGGGATGGGTAATCTGAAATACGATGCATATAGCCAATCATCCACATCGTATATAATTAAGGGGTGTATCCTAATGAAGAATAAAAGCATACTAAAAAAAATAATGATTGAAAATCCAATCAACAATATATGCTCTTTTCGCGAATATTTTTTTATCATACCTAACTTTCTTATCTCCTTCGTTCTAATTTTTCCTTAACATCCTCATATGCTAACTTTAGCTGGTTATGCCACATTTCTAGCTCCTTGTACTTTTTTTGATAGTCCTGAATAATACTGTGCAGCTCGACTTGTTTCGATTGTGCCTCTTGCAAGTCTTGTTTTAATCTTGTATGCCACGTTTCCAGCTCTGCATACTTTTGATATGCGATTTTTAGTTGATCATGAGCTTGATCTACAGACGTCTGTTCATTCTCATAATCATTTTTCAACTGCGCATGCCAGTGTTCTAACTGTTTGAAATCCTTTTGAGTTTTCTTAAACCAATGCCTCATTTCAAACCAGTATTTCTCATCATATGACGCAGTTTCCATTGCAATATCCACGAAAGTATTCATGGGTTGTTCTGTTTTCTTCTTACCTTCTATTAACTTCAGAATATTTTTTATCTGTTCTTTATAGCTATTAGAATCAAAAATGTTTTCCTTGGTTTTAGATAACGATTTAAAATCTCTCTCTAATGATGAAGTGTCATCTATGAATTGGATATATTTCAAATTTCTCAATTTTTCATAACAGTTTTTAACTTTGCTGTTATTATTATTCAGCACAATACATGGAGTCCCCGTAATTGCTGAAAAAATCATGCCATGCAAACGATCTGTTATCACAATTTGAGCCATCTGAAATTCTTGTATTTTCTTCAAAACTCGTTCTTCTCGTTCCTCTCGCCAAGCAAACGACTCATCCATTGTGTCTGTAATCCGTAATTCAGGACAAATCCTCTCTATGCGAGATATGATCTCTTTTCTTCGAGAATTAGGAAAAGACGATTCAGAATCATTTCTAAGACAAATTAATGCTCCTCTGCGCAACTTTTCACTTTTAGCGCTCATTGTTAATACAACATCAAACGCTTCGTATATACTCGCATTAAAATGTTCTTTCAAAAAGCAAGTCGACGCATGGTCCCGTCCCATCAATGTTAAGTTGGGATGAGAATTATAAATCATAATACTTTTCTTTAATTCTTCTTTTCCCTTTTTATCATCAGTAAAATATACCGTCTGAGGAAACAGAATAATCTGATTTTTCTGAAATCGCAAAAGAACGTATCTTCTAATCATCTCATCGTCCATATAGCAATTTCCTAAATTACCGCCGCCCTGCAAAATTATGAGATCCTGATCCTGGGTCAATTCATATATCGCGTCAATTTCTGCAAAAAAATCTTCAATCAGAATATCGACAATATTAGCTGTTGCATACATTTCTCGCAAAAGTTTCCAGGTTGCATACCAAATTGCATGATCGCCAAGATTACCATGGCTAGGTGTTCCTATAATGAAGATATTTCTTACCATTGGTTGGATTTTATATTTGTCTTTAATATAATTTAAATATTGTATTTTATCCATCTTATAGTTCCTTATATTTACATTATCTTTTCATAATGACACGCCATATTTTTTTGATTGTGTACTTTATTCCACGATTTTGTAAATTATTCCTCACCTTTTGCACAGCCGAACATTCACGCCTCCGTAAAATAATGTCGCACACTTTAACCAACAGCTTATTTATGTACGATGGATGCAATTCATTGTCGTTCGCAACTTTATTTTCTAACTGTTTCTTCGTTTCCTGCGTTGCGTTTTGCTTGAAAATCATATATATTTTCTGAACGTCAGATTTTTCTATTGCTTCTCTAATCCATAAATATCGTTCATCTATATATTCTGCTATTCCTACCGCATCTCGAATATAGGAATTGTTGATAACATCAGCAATTCTTGCTTTTTTTTGTGCTGAATTTAATTCACAATTCTTATCAAATAGATGACATATGGATTGGATTGTTTTAGCTATCATATACTCTGCTAAATATATCCGTTCCTGCTTGCTCGGTTTGATATTTTTCCGAACCATATCATCGAACTTCTTCACGAGATATAGTTGGTCCTCAAAATAATTTGCTTGATACTTTCTCGTCAGTGCAGTCTGGTTAATTTGCATGTAATAATACAATTCATCACTTAATATTACCGCCTTGTTCACATACGCAAAGTAATCTATATTAAAACAAAAATCTTCTCCCAAACTCTTATCTATTGGAAATTGCAAGTTGTGATTTTCGATAATATCTTTTCGAAACATTTTATTCCACGGACATTCTAATAAACTAGTTTTCCATAGAATGCACGAAAGCTTTTCAAAAAATAGTTTCTGAGTATATACACACTCTTCTCCAAGTATCCGGGAGTTAAAATGTATTATATCTCGTGGCTGCTGATTAGAATCCAAACTAACCATCTCAAAACCGCAAATGATGATATCGCTTTGATACGTGTCCATCTTATTAACAAGAGTTGCTACCATTTGGGGGTTAAGGACGTCGTCAGCGTCTGCAAATTCAATGTATTCTCCTGTTGCTGCTTTTAACCCCACATTGCGTGCATTGCTAACGCCTCTGTTAGCAATGTTTATTACCCGGACACGGGAATCGAAGAAAGCATAATTATTGCATATTTTTAATGAATCATCTGTAGAACCATCATTCACGAGAATGATTTCTAAGTTCTTGTACGTCTGAGAAACTATAGAATTCAGACAATATCCTAAATATTTTTCCGCATTATATACCGGTATAATAATACTAACTATTTTCTCTTGCTTGGCGCTTGTTCCCATAATAATCTACTCCATGTTGTAGCATTTCAAATTCTGTAATATACCAAGGATCTACTTTATGTTTTTTCAAATAAGGTATATCTTGTTTTGCCATAGAAACTAGTTCATCTACACGTCTTCCTGCTATCTGCTCCTTATAGCATCTATATGCGCAGTGTAAAACCTGCCAACAATACGCATTATTCATTTTTTCTTCTAAGCTATTCAGATGATTTTCTTCAAAAAAAAGAACGCGTTCTTTAAATGCCCAGCACGCATCCAGATTCGCTTCGCGAAATTTATCTCCTGTTATGCTGTCCGTCCGTCGACGATCGTAATTATATTTAGAAATATCTACATAAGCTAATTTTTTAGCGTTATAAAAATATTTGTATGTGGTATACTCATCTTCATGGATTTTACCCTTCGGATACCTGATATCACCTATGACTTCTCGCTTATACAACTTATTCCACGCATTAGGCTTGAAATATTTCCAGTCTAACATTCCTTCTAAGGCAAATAAATTATTGCCACATATAATCTCACCGGAGCATGACGTTTCTTCTTTAACACAATCAGCATATAAATTGCGGTAACTGCACTCAGCAATATCGGCGTCTTGGCTTGTAAGAACTCTATATAAAATATCGATCATATCGAAGTCTAGCCAATCATCGCTATCTACAAATGCCAAATACTTTCCTTGAGCAGCTTCTATCCCATAGTTTCTTGCATCGGATAATCCTCCGTTGGACTTATGAATAACTTGAACGCGACTATCCTTTTTCTGATATTCATCACATATCATGCCACAAGAATCAGGAGATCCATCATCTACCAATATGATTTCGAGATTGCTGTAACTCTGCTGTAAAATCGAGTCAACACACCTGCTCAAATATTGTTCCACCTTATATACGGGTACAATGATGCTAACCAATTCACTCATTCAACAGCCTCCATATTTTTCTTTGTCATATTGCTGTTTCTCATCTGAACCATTTATTCATTCCCAAACGGAAAGCCAAACTAATCAATCTTTTTCCCCATTTAGAAGAGGCAATTCGCATTAACTCGTATCGTTGGTCCGCTCCGCACACATTTTTGTATGAATATATATAAGAATTTAATTCCGCTTGCAGTGTCCACAATTCCTGTGCAATATGCTTACAGGGATAACTTATTCTTTTGGACATATCCTGGCGATTCAAGTTTTCTTCCTTACCCGACACCAAATCTCCAAAAATCCTCTCCAACTTGCGAATCATAATCTGCGAAGAAAATCCCTCTTCGATCTTCCGGCGACAATTTCTGCACAGCTGCTGATACTGTTCTCGATCAACAAGCACATCCGTGATTGCTTTAACATACATTTGGACTTCTTCTTGCGAGAATGTCCGACTATCCAGCTCGTCCGCCTCGCTTTGCAGCAGCGGCAACACGCGTCCTACCGTATCGTCAATCAACTCTGCCTGCCCACCCACGTCTGAGGTCACAACCGGCTTACTCATCGAAAGTGATTCATATGCCGTCAGCGCAAGGCCTTCCTTGAGCGAGCAGATCAGCGTCAAAGCGCTGTCCTTGTAATACGGATGCATATCCTTCTGCCGACCAGCGAGGTAGACCGTTTCTGTCAGATTTTCGCGCTCAATCGCAATTTTCAGTTCTTCAAACTGCGGTCCATCACCTACAACCACAAAAGCAATATTCGGAATACTTTGCTTGATCTGCTTTGCAATCTCCACCATGAGGAACGGACGCTTTTGCGGATGAATACGGCATGGAAACAGAATAATCGGACGATCTTCTGCAATGTTCAATTCTTTTCGAACCAAACCAGCCTCTACCTTTGTCTCGTCATACTGCTCCTGGTCCACGCCGATATACAGCGTTTCAACGCTCTCCGGATCACGGCCGAAGTCATTGATCAGCACACGGCGAGTGCGCTCGTTGCAGACGTACGTCTTTTCGAGGAGCTCTCCCATCGCACCAGACGTACGAGCATAGCCGCCATTGCGCCAATACCACTCCTCCATATGAACGTAATCGATAATGGCCAGTTTGGGAAACTGTGCACGCAGCCACGGCACCAGATAGTAACCGTCGTAAGAGTTGCTAAGAAACAGCACATCGATTTCACGCGACTTGATGAAGTAGCTGATAAACTCTGGGAAGTCCTTAGGCTCGAGGAAACTCGGCAAATCGAAAATATCCGTCGCATAATCCTCAAAACGCTGACGCCAGCTCTGCTCACCGGGAACCGTCGTCAAGATACTGACTTCAAAACGCTCTTTGTCAATTTTCCGACAGACATCCAGATTAAACAGATCAGCGCCGCCCATTTCCATCCACGGGAGCAGCATCATGACATGGATCTTGTCATGGCTCTTAAATACCTTGCGGTTCCAATCGGAGCATTTCGGTGCTGCATATTCGCCCGGCTTACCTCCATATGGGTATTCTTTCGCTTGAATATCATTTTTAATTGCGTTAGCAGTTTCCTGTATCTTCTTTGCAGAGGCCTGTTTTAATGCACGATCCTTCTGCACCTGCTGCTGCATTCCCTCAGCACTGCGTCGATACCAAAACAGTGTTCCAGACAAATGTACTGGCTTTGCTCCGGCAGCCATCAGCTTTAGCCACAAATGCCAGTCCTCATCATACGACTTATCCGAAACATCATAGCCGCCGACCTTTTCTAGCCACTCCTTACGAATAGCTGCTGTGCATACCAGAAGATTTTCCGTTTTCATACGGGAAGCCGAAAAAGGCTGTTTCCAAAGATAGTTCTGTGCACCAAAACCAGCACTATCTGTATATGCCCATGCCGAATCGGGATTTTTCTGCAATGCAAAATATAATTCTTCGATGAACGGCGGTGCAATCAGATCGTCTGTGTCCAATGGAACAATAATATCCGTCGTACTATGCTTAATTGCAGCGTTACGCGCAGCAGCCTGTCTTTGATTGGACTGATGCAGAACGCGAATTCTCGTATCCTGTTTCGACAGTCTTTCGAGAATATCTAACGAAGGTTTATCCGTGCTGCCGTCATCTACGATAATCCACTCAAACCACGGAAACGTTTGATTCATCACGCAATTAAACGTCTGTTTGAAGTGCTTTCCAGCATTGTAATATGGAGTAATAATGCTGACTAAGGGTTTGCCATCACTCTCGCGGTTGCTAATCAACAATTTACGTCCCGGTTCTTTTGCGTAATCAAATTCCATTTCTTTTCCTCTTAATGCGAGCTACGTCTTGTAATATCGTTTTTTTAGATTATTCAGCAATTTTATTGGTATCAGTCCAACAATCAGCGGTTTGATCGCATATAAAATTCCTTTTGGCATCAATCCCAATTTTGAAAAGCCTCTGAATTTTACTATGCACTCATTTAAGCGATAGCAGTACTTCCGTCTTTGGTAAGTACCTTCATCCAGTCGAATAAAATACATCACATTCGCCATATTGACTCCTGTATATCCCAATGCATATGCACGCATCAGCATATCGTAATCTTCTGACCGAATAATGGCTTGCTCAGTACTGTATCCTCCGACTTTCTGTATCACATCACGCCGCATCATGATAGAAGCGTGAACAAATGGTAAAGTCATAAGGAAATCCTTTGCCTGTGGCTGATCCACAAACCAGTAATATTGTTTTAAATCACCGGGAACTTTATGAAAAAATTCACCCCTTGCTCCAACAAAAGCAATTTCGGGGTGATTTTTCAAAAATTCCAACTGCGTTTGCAGTCGATTAGGCGCAGATATGTCGTCCGCATCCATAAACGCGATAAATCGTCCCTGTGATTGATCAATGCAGCGATTGCGTGCCGCGCCTGCTCTCTGATTAACCACATTCTGCAGCAAGGTGATTCTGCTATCCAGAGATGCCAACCTTTTCAAATGCTCCCATGTGTTATCTGTAGAAGCATCATCGCAAATAATCAATTCGAAATCAGCAAATGTTTGCTGAAGAATGGATTGAATTGCTTGCTCCAACTCACTGCCGTCTCCGGCATTGAATACCGGCATGATAACACTGACCATCGGCATCGCAATTCTCCCCTTTCTTTTCATCATTTATTTCCGATATCCCTCCGGGTTCCCACTCTGCCATCTCCACGTATCTCTGCACATAGCCGTCAGGTCACGCTCCGCCTTCCAGCCGAGTACCTTGGCGGCCTTATCTGCATTCGCCCAGAACTCCGGCAGGTCGCCTGCACGGCGTGCGCCGAACTTGTGCTTGATTGCAACGCCGGTCGCGTTCTCAAATGCGTGAACAATCTCCAGAACGCTGTACGGCGTGCCGGTACCAAGATTGAACACCTCAACGCCCTTATGCTGCACAGCGTACTCAACTGCCTTTACATGACCGTCCGCAAGGTCCATCACATGGATGTAATCGCGACGGCAGGTGCCGTCCAGTGTCGGGTAATCGTTACCGAAAATCGTGAGATGATCGCGTCGGCCGACAGCAACCTGCGCGATATACGGCATCAGATTGTTCGGAATACCCTGCGGGTCCTCGCCGATACGACCAGACTCATGTGCGCCGATCGGATTGAAATAGCGCAGAAGAACGACAGTCAGTTCCGGGTCAGCCTTTGCCGCGTCCTCAAGAATTTCTTCCATCATGACCTTGGTCCAGCCATACGGGTTGGAGCAGCTGCCGCGCTTCATCGTTTCGATGTACGGAATCGCATTCTCCTCGCCGTAAACCGTCGCGGAGGACGAGAAAACAAACTGCTTGACGCCTGCCTCCTGCATGCACTCGAGCAGCGTCAGCGTGGTGTCAATATTGTTTCGGTAATACTTCAGCGGCTGCTGAACCGACTCACCGACTGCCTTCAGGCCGGCAAAGTGAATCACGCAGCCGATCCCGTTTTCTGCGAAAATCTGCTGTACTTTGACTTTGTCCTTCACGTCAGTCTCGTAGGCGCGAACCTGCTTTCCGGTGATTTCTTCGATACGATTGATAACCTCCGGACAGCTGTTGCTGTAATCATCTGCGATTACTACGTCATGTCCGCTCATCAAAAGCTGTACAGCGGTGTGTGAGCCGATATAGCCTGCGCCGCCTGCTAACAAAACTGTCATTTTCTATCCTCCGTTATAAGCACTGCAAGTACTGTCCATATAGTGTCATGCCGAGCTCTTGTCCGGCTTCGTGTACCTGCTCTTCTGTCAGCCAGCCCTGGTTAAAGGCCAGTTCTTCCAGGCAGCCAACATAGCGTCCGGTCTCAGCCTGGATATTTCGAATGGTCTGTCCAGCGTCCATCAGGCTGTCTGCTGTACCGGCATCCAGCCACACGACGTCCCGCTCGAGCGGGAGCACCTGCAATTGATCCCGGCGTAAATACTCCAGATTTACGTCTGTGATTTCCAGCTCGCCGCGCTGCGACGGCGTGAGATTAGCTGCAATCTCCATCGCCTGGTTGTCATAAAAGTAAATGCCGGGGATTATGTAATTGCTTTTCGGATGGCGTGGCTTCTCTTCAATCGAAATAGCCCGTCCATCCTCGTCAAACTCTACCACGCCGAACGGCCGCGGATTTTCGACCCAGTAGCCGAACACCGTTGCACCGTTCTGCTGCTGCGCGCCCTTACGCAGAACCTCAGCCAACGTGTCGCTGTGGAAAATGTTATCACCCAACACAAGGCATACCGAGTCATCGCCCACGAACTCACGGCCGATCAGCAGTGCGTCCGCAATACCACGCGCGACAGGCTGTTCTGCATAGCGAATCTGAATGCCGAACTGACTTCCGTCGCCGAGCAACGCACGGAATGTATCCGTCTCATTCGGCGGAACAATCACCATGACATCGGAAATGCCCGCTTGCATAAGAATTGCAAGCGGGTAATAAATCATGGGCTTGTCGTAAACCGGAAGCAACGGCTTGCTCATCGGTTTTGTCATCGGGTAAAGGCGCGTGCCTTTGCCGGCGGCTAAGATTAGACCTTTCAAAACTTCATCTCCATCATTCTTAAATGCATTCTACTCACAGTCTGTTCATTGCTCATATTCATCGCAAATTTCTTTCGTCTCTCCAACCCGTTGCACCTGTCCGTGCTCAATCCAGACAACGCGGTCGCACATCTCGCGGATCTGCTCAAGGCTATGCGACACAAACAGCACGGTCGTACCACCGCTCATGAGCTCCAGCATGCGCCTACGGCTTTTCTCCTGAAAATTCGCATCGCCGACAGCAAGAATCTCGTCTACAATCAAAATCTGCGGATTTACTACCGTTGCGATTGAAAACGCCAAACGCATCAGCATACCGGATGAGTAGTTGCGAATCGGCACATCAATAAATTCGCCGAGCTCGGAAAACGCAACAATTTCGTCGTATTTCGACTTCAAGAAATCTTCTGTATACCCGAGAATCGCACCGTTAAGAAAAATGTTTTCTCGACCGGTCAAATCGTGATCGAAACCCGAGCCAAGCTCCAGCATCGGAACAATATTGCCACTGCAGGTCACAGAGCCTTCTGTCGGCTTAAGAATGCCCGAAATGACTTTTAGAATCGTGCTTTTGCCTGCGCCGTTGTGGCCAATAATGCCGACAACCTCGCCGCGGTATACATCGAACGATACATTCTTCAGCGCCCAGAATTCTGAGGTCTTGTACTTGCCGCTCAGTTTGCGTGTTACGAACTCCTTCAGCGACATGATTTTATCGTCCGTCAGCCGAAAGCGCATCGAAACATTTTGTACCTCAATAATTTTTTGCTTTTGAAGTTCTGCAACTTTTCCCTTCTGCTCATGGAGCAGCTTTTCATTTTTGCTCATTTTCACACCTTATAAATAGAGGACAAAATTGTCCTGCGATTTTTTGAACGTGAATGCACCCACAGCAAGCATTCCTAGCGCAATAAGCGCGCACTGTACGTACATAATTGGCTCTGGTGAGAGGCCGTCGATGACGCACGAGCGCAGAAAAGTTACATAGAAGTACAGCGGATTCATTTTAACAACCGACTGAATTGTTTCGGGAAGTGCTGTGATCGGATAAAAAATCGGGGTCAAATACATCCAAATCGTCGTCAATACACCCCAAAGAAACTGAATATCCCGGAAGAACACCATTGCCGATGCGAGCAGCATGCCCAATCCAAGGCAGAACAGTGCCAGGCAGAACAGCGGAAACGGCAGCAGAAGATAGGTTTTGTTCGGCATCAGGCCGGAAATCAGCGCCACCGCCGCGAGCGGGATAAGCGAAATCAGCATATTGATAAGCGACGACATAATGCGCGTCAGCGGATAAATATACTTCGGTACATATACTTTTTTAATGAGGTCAGCGTTACCTACAATAGATGTAAGCGCCATGCCGCATGCTTCAGAGAAGTAATTGAAAACAACGTTACCGCAAAGCAGATAAACCGGAAAGTATGGAATATCAAACTTAAACATGTTCATGAACACAACATACTGCACGATCATGTTCAGAAGAGGATTGAGAAAGCTCCAGAACACGCCAAGAATTGAACGCTTATACTTTGCCTTGAAATCACGGTCAACCAACTGCTTGATAAGAAAACGATATCGCCTTAGCGCGATCATCGCATTGAGAATAAAGCTTTTCTTACCGGTCTTGTGCTTGTGCAGCAGCAGGAGCAGCAGCGCCGCAAGAATTACCGCGCCAGCAGCTGCAAACTGCCAGTAATGTAGGCCGGTCCAGATGTAATCACGTCCAGTTGCCGAGAACGCCAGTTCACCATCTACAGCCTGCCCGTTGATATACATCTGACTGTTTTCGTGCGAAGCATCCGTTTTCATCATCGGTGTGAGCGCGTCGCCGGCCACTGCGTCGGGTGAGGTAATACGCAGGGTAAGCGGCTCATTGTAAACCGTTTCCAGTGCCGGGAAATCGAACGTTGTGACTTGTCCCTCGGTAATCTGGTCCGCCTGCAAATTCTGGTCAAGCAGTGCCTCCTGCGTCGCCGTATTCACAAGTTGCACATTTACTGTGCCGTGATTGACGCGGTTAAACACGCTCCATTGCACGGAAATATGCTCAAAAATCTGGATTTTCGGTGTGAACTGTTGTTCCACGACCGAGCCAGCTGTCAGCTCTACGGTTGCGGCATTCGCCACCGGCATTTCAATATTGCCACGCGAGTCGCGATAACGAAGCTGCTCTCCGGCGAGAAAATAAAACGCTACCGCAAGCACAATGTACGCGACGAAAACAATCGAAAAAATCTTCTTTAGTTCTCTGGTAGAGAACCCCTGCTGTGTTTTTGACATGAATTTATTCTACCTTATCTTTAATGTTAATCTCCGATTTAGACATTCAATATGCAATATGTCTATAAAATACAGTTTAGAAGTCTGCTCAAGCATCTGAAATCATATGCAAGTCTGGTATTAATATCAGTATTTTTCTTATTGCAAATGCCTTTGACGAACATTTCATGGTATCTCACGCATCTATAATGTTCCTTTGTAAAAGCCTTCATAATATTTTACCACAAAAGCGTGCCTGTTCCAATATAATATGACATATTTGGTGATAATCCACAAATTGTGAAAACAAATCAATCTTTAACGTACAAGAGATATAATCCTGAACATAGGTCATGCAATCAACTTGGCTTATCTTCTTTATACACTCTTGCTGATACACTCTTATCTTAATACCCAACTTCACAGGCACAAAGCCTTTTCGACAAATTGTCGATTTTCTGATACAATATATATACCAATACAATTTACGGAGTCCTACACATGATTTCATTCGCATTAGTCGAACGCCAATCCCAATTATGCTTATTCGAATTTCTTTACAGAACCTATTCTCAAGGTATGTTCCAAATAGCTTACGGCATTCTTCATGATGTTCAGCACGCCGAAGATATGGTTGCTGAAACCTACATCCGAGTAGCCAAGAATATCAATCGAATTGCTGAAATACCTGCAGATAAACATCGTAGCTATCTGAAAATGATTATTCGAAATATCTGCATCGATTATTACCGGAGTATACATCCAACCGATACCGTCTATGAAATACCACTGGATTTATCAGATAATTCATCTGGACCCGAAGATATCATCATCGACAGGATTACCGTTGAAGCAATTGTGCAAGCTATCAGCGAGTTACCGGATAAGTATAGAGATGTCTTGAAATTAAGCTACCTATATGATCACACCACTGAAGAAATTGGCATTGCTCTAAATCTTTCTACTAATACTGTTCACAAGCGCATCAGTCGTGCCAAAAAGTTACTTAAAGTAATTCTAACGAAAGAAGGTGTCTTACAGTGAAAATATCCGATAAGGATTTCGATAAACTCATTAGTGTTGCAATATCGCAAATTTCTGATGACGATAACGTCGAACTCAAAACCGATGAAGAACTACGTTCAGAAGGGAGCCCTGCCCATAAATTCTCCCCTACTTTTGAAAAGCAAATGAAGAAATTGATTCGAAAGAATCAAAAACCTCAATCTACTCCATACCTCTCAAGAGGATTGCGCTCCAGGATTCGTATCGCGATTCTCGTTGCTGTTTTGGTTTGTGCTGCTATGATGTTCAGCGTTAACGCATTCAGAACTTCAATTATTAATTTCATCTTCTATTCAGATAAAGATAACTCAAGCTTTGCATTTAATAAAGGAACCTCATCGATATCATCGAAATTCACCAAATATCTACCAACATATACTCCTAAAGAATTTGGTGTGGAATCTATACAGGAACTATCCGATACTAGTATTTATATACAATTTGTAGATGGAACCGGAAGCTATTATGATATGCAATGTGATTTGCATCCTTCCTTACTATCAATAGACACCGAAGGTGGACAAGTAACAAAATTGCAAATCAATGGTGCTGATGTTACTATATCCGAACGTCAAGATCGTATTATAGCCACATATGTAATCGATGACATTACTTTTTGGATTATGGGTAACATTTCCAAAGATGTTGTTGTGCAGATATTTGAAAGTATCCCTAAAATATAGCCGTTAATTCCTGCAGTTGATACTGCGGGAATTATTTTTGAGATTTTGTCAGTCCTTCTATAAAGCACTCGTTTATTTATATAGAACGACACACAGGAGATAGCTTATGAAAAAAAGATTTATGAAATCGGCAATCGCAATCATTCTTGTAATGATTGCAGTATTTACTTGTTCCAATGCTGCCATGCAGCCACGTTGGAAATATGTTTCATCTATAAGCGGTGACATCAGCATTTCGACTTTGGGAATTGCAACCGTATATGGTACAGGCAGTGCAGCATCACCCCAAGTAACTAAAACTGTTTGTAAACTACATCTTCAGCAGTTGAAAAACCAGAAATGGACCACTATCAAAACATGGACGGCTACTTCAAATACCCATTATGCAGCAGTAGATACTAAACATTGGGCGGTTGACCGCGGATATTCGTATCGCATCTATGTAGAACTGAATGCTTACCATGGTAGTACTTTACTTGAAACGGGCTCTTCTGCCAGCGAATTTAGATATTATGGCTGAGAGTAAACCGTCTCAATATATTTTTGCTTATATTTGAGTTAAAGTATCGCATACCCATGAACGTAACAAAATCTATGTCGTTCTATTCGTTCGGACGGTATTCATCATATTCAATTTGTCCACGTTGTAAAATTACTATAGAACGTGAATATATGGCATTTTGTAGTAGATGCGGTCAAAGATTAAATTGGTAAGTATATGTAAAAAGCGGAGCACATTCATATGCTCCGCTTTTTACGCTTTTATCTGTTCCTTCGCTAACAAATGATGAAAGAAATCGTATTCTATTATGGCATAGGCAAGATCACCAGTGCATCTATACGGGTACTCCACTGACATTAAACCAGGTTTTATCGCCGTCAGAAACTTCTGTAGATCATATCATTCCTTATGCTGATAGCTTTGATCATAGTCCACAGAACCTTGTATTAGTTCTTCGTTCTGCTTCCGACAAGCGCACGGAGCTGCCTGGAGCATTGTTTGGTATGAATGAAGATTTTCGTCAACGAGCTCGTAAAAGTAACCATCGCAAAACTCGAACAAATCTTTTGACGACCAAGTGGAATGAACAGGATAGTATTGATCGGAAACAGCGTTCATTGTATAATTCTTCGTCGCTCCTTAGTTCTTTTTCTGTTTTCCTGCATCGTGCGCTATCTGCATCCAGTAATACAGATGTGACTGTATCGTCGTTAAAGACACGAATAACCGGTCTGCGCACGGAACGCGTATTTGATAATGTACCTATTGAAATGGAACCTGCTGCAAATGCTATCCTTACGGCAATCATTGACACACATACATGTGAGCAGTTGTCCAACTTCTTTATGGGGAATTATGAAAACACTCTATTTCGACCGTGGAATTCCTTGCAGACAGAATTCGCTTCACTTTGTGCATCCAACACGCAGTGTTTTTCTCATATGTCACAGCATCGAGTTCGCGGTGCCGCTCATCGTGATACCATATTACGCAGTCGCGGTGACCAAATCGTGGCCAAAGTTCCACTTACCAAATTAAAGCTGAATAATGATAGGGAAATTGCTGACTATTTTCAGCTGGAACGTGATCGTCTGCTGTATACTGCACTGCGCAAGCGTCTTATTGCATTTGGCGGAAATGCATCGGAGGCTTTTGCAGAACCTTTTTATAAGCCTAAATCCAATGGTCTGCGTGGTCCTTTGGTTAAATCGGTTCCTATTATACAGCGTCCGCGCAGCTTCGTACGCGTTCGCGGTGGTATCGGCATTAATGGCGACATGATTCGCATTGATGTATTCCGTACAGCTGATCAGGCCTATTACTTCGTGCCTATCTATGTTAAGGATACGTTGCAAGATGCTCTGCCATTACGAGCGGCAACCAAAAATCCGGACCGCATGTTGCTGATGAATGAACATGATTTTATCTTTTCTCTCTATCAAAATGACGTAATTTATATTGAACTGCCGGAAGCAATTACTTTGAAAAGCACAACTTCTTCCGATTCTATTGAAGTAGACCATGGATATTTTCTCAGAGGTAAGGTTCGAAGTAAAAGCGGCACATTTGAAATCTCCACGTTGGATAAGCAGTATATGCGTACATCTATTCCATTTTTCAGCTTGTCCAAACTATATAAATGTGAAGTTGATCCGCTTGGAACAATCCGAAAAATCACGAAACCTGAAAAGCGTATGGAATTTCACCTAAAATGACTTATCACTCCCTGGTTACCATAACATTAATTATTAAATCCAGAATCTAATTTATATCTTTGCAATTTAAAGTTGCAAAGATATAAAATTTCTGCTATACTATCATTAATAAATATGTTCCCCGCATAAGCGGGGGTGACCCGGCAGCGATAAGTTGTTATTTTCACAATGCATTTATCGTAAGTATCGGGGAGTGTAGACAACTTATTTTCCCCGCGTAAGCGGGGGTGATCCTTATGCTGATCCTAAACAGTTATCTCCACATCAATTTCTCCCTGCGTCAGCAGGGTATTAAAAACGAAGAAAAGGTTTTTATAAACTTTTTCTTCGCTTTATTTTTATATTTCCTTTAAAACAGCAAGTCTAACTACATTCATTCAAGCCTAAAGGCGCAGCTTTTGAGATATCTGCTCAAAAGCTGCGCCTTCCCCATTATTTAACTTTCGCACATACCGCTCTTATAATCTGACCACGCTTCATGCCCTCAATGCCTTTTGCACCGCGTCCCTTCTCTCTCAGCACACTAACGTCACGACACTGCGCATATCCGGAGTCTGACAACAGTAACACTGCCTGATCTGTATACAACACCTCCGCCAAGCGATCCGAACCTTCTACACGCACCAGGCAAACGCCCTCACCGACATGTCCTTGCGCTCTAAGCTGCGCCTTTTCCTCACTGTCCACACGCAGCACAAGCAGCTTCCTCTGCTGAGAAACAACTGTTAAACTACGCTTTGGCTGATAAACCAAACAGCAGCATAATCTATCGTCTGTACCTGTTTTCATACGCATACCTTTGGTCAGTCCACCGCCAATGTCTACGCGCTTGTACAAATCCGAAACATGCGTACGTAGTGCCTGTCCCTTTTCGCTAATCAGCAGAATATCATCAGTAGCCTTACAGAAGCAAGCTGCTGCCAGAGGTGCCTCGCCTATACGTACGACCTGCCGCTGGCCCTGCCATGCACACAGTTTGTCTGCTGGTAAGCGTACTATATCGCCATTTTTCGCTCCACAAATCAGCGAATCTGCATCCTTTTCACATGGAATCATGATACCGCCCGCTGCCAACGCTCTGCGGCATTCTTCCCACGCATCTGCCTGTAAAAATTCTTCTGCACTGACCTCGGCTAGCAAATACCATGCCGTTCCTTCTCTGCTAATTACAATTTTATCCGCAGATTGTGAAAACGGCAATATCGTTTTAACGCGGTCTATGGTCTTATCCGCAAAAATCTTCTCATCACGGCGTGCCCTCTTTGTCCAGTTATAAACGAACTCCTTTTTCGGCACTTCTTTTAAGGCACCGCCTGGCAAAACTGCAATCAATGTATCTTCGCAAACCGCCATTTTCACTTCTTCCGAAGAATCTGCAATCGGATCTCCATTCCCATTGGTGATTTGAGGCTTCCAATCGATATGCAGATCATCAATAGTAAGCAATTCGCTCAGAGGATCATCACACTGCGCGATCATAACTGGCTTATCCGCCAGCTTTCCAGCTCTTACATTCTCTTCGGCCTCTGTCACAACCTGAGTCACTGCATTCACCATACTAAGCCCGCTCGGTTTTTGATACGGCAATGCGGTTGTCTTTCTTGCATCCTTCTTCATTAACCGGATATCGCCCTCAAGCTGAATCTGCATTGTGTCATATGGTTCCAGCGTGTCAATATAAAGATCAAACTCCTCGTCCTCTTGTGCGACCAAACGAGTCGATCCTCCGCATACTGCCGATTGACCCTTTTCAAGCGTAGTCTGCTCCATATCTGTCGCACCGCAAATGTATCGGTATAACGGGCGCTGCATTAAAATATGCAGCAGTTCACGCTGACCGTCTGCATTGGCATAGTCAAATGCTTTTACATTAGGATCTTCGATTTTGTGACCCATCAGCACAGAAATTGCAGCCCGAGAAGCATCAGTCGCAATCAGCTCCGTTGCAGCTTGATGCCGTAAAATGTAGGCTACTACTGTATTCTCGTACTCCACCCCTGCCTCTTTATCAATGGCCATCATTGCCTCGGCTTCAAAGAAAAAACCTTCTTCGACACCCACATCAATGCAAATATCCTTAAAAACGCGGTTCATTTCCTTTGCTGTACACCGTGTCAGCAGATTCGTACCTTGGCAAGCAAGCGGCATTTTGTCTATATCCAAGTCCGTATAGCCGTTTTCCTCCATGTACTCCTGCACCATACGCTTACGCTCTTCCAGCAGATCATAAAACTGCGGCAAAAGCGGCAAAAGTCTGTAACCGCTTGCGGTTTTACTGCCAGCTTTAACGGTTCTTGAGCTTTGCTCTTCTACTTCCCGTCGCTCTATGGAGTACAAATCATCTGCCATCTTACGGACATTTCCAAAGGACAAACCCGCAGCTTCTGATGTACGGCAGCCCAGCAAAAGCATGACCAGCAAAGCAATGCACTCTCCCTGCGTCGATGCCCGCTTGATCAACTCGTTATAAATTTTAATTTCTGCTTCAATCGTCAGCGATTTGGGCCGCCACTTGCAAAGTTCAGCTGCTTCGCGTACTGCCAACAACTGCTCCACAGTCAGCTGATTCAGGTCTGCCGGAATCACAAACGGCGCCAAGTCTCTGAACCGCATCGAGGAAAGTCCCGCTCGACATGCCTGCTCCACAAAGCTCACGAAAATACTCCGCGCTCTTTGATCCTGTGCATCACTGCCTTCAAAAATGTCAATTTTAGACGACCAAATCTGCTCCGCCGTTTCTTCTGTCAGCGAAGCATACTCAATGTCATTATAAATCTCAGCAATGTAATGGTAGAAAACACTATCATATGCCCTGCATGTGCTGTCAGCCCATTTGCGCGCATTCTGTATAGCCAAAATTACCCGCTCGTAAGCACCCCAAACGGTTAGTTTGCCATTTTTCGTTTTTTCGTTATATATTTTGCCCTTGCGTCTGCTGCGGCATGGCTTAGTTCGCTTTGTATTATAACTACCGGTTTCTTTTCGCTGAGTTGTGAAAAATGCCATTTATTTCACTCCTTATTCTGCTGCTTTATATTTATATAATAACATTTTAGCAAATAAATGTCATTATTGGTTAACTCAAATTTCATTATGCAACATAAGGACCTATTGCAAGATACAATAAGTCCTTATCTACAGGCATTAAAAAAGAGCCTTTCGGCTCACACATTACTATATTTTTTCAATTTTGACACCATGTTCAGTTTGAATTTTGACACTTGCCCCACGCTTCACCCGCAGATGTAGGTGCATGGCCACTTTCCATCTATCTTCCTTTTCCGTTAACAAATTATGGTATCTTCTAAGTTGTGCATCCAGTGTCATCAGCGCGATTCGAGCGCTGTAGTCCGCATACCATTCTTCGTATGTCTGCGCTGCTTTACATCCTAAGATTTTCTGAGTCTGGCCATCCGACATACCGCATACGGCGCGACAATAATGTTCAAAACTTGTGCGGATTACATCCGTTCGTGAAATTTTCGCATACTCCGGCACTACTTTTTGAAGCACCTCTTTTTCAAAAGCGCGCAGCTTCAAGACATCCCATCGGCGTCCGCCCTCACCTACAATCAGCGGAGCATCTACCTTTGCTCCTGCTTCCAATCGCGGCTTCAAAAGCACACTTAGCGCCGCCTGCGCTAAAGGGGTACACGGTATGCGCCGCAGCTTTCCGCTTTCACGCTCATATGGCTTCCACTCTGCAACTTTACCTCGATTTTGTACGGATTTTGCGCCAATTTCGATATATACCGCATCTTTATACCGCATTAAATTGTCAATATTTAATCCACATAGCTCTCCCGTCTTTACACCCGTGGTCAGATGAAGCAGTACGGTTGCATACCGTATATCGGTCTGCATCCCCTCTATGCATAAGGCCGTCAGCATCCGCATCTCTTCCAGACTAAGGGCACGCTGGTTAATATTTTTATCTGCCTTTTCTCCCTCGCTACGAACAGTTACGAGCAATTTTTTAACATTATTTTCTTGTAAGATTCCTTGCGCAACCGCTTCATCATACAGCCGGTTCAGCACTCGCTTTACCACGCTGCCTTTCTCTTTTACCGCTACTACTTTTTCTACCGCGCGCAGCGTTACAGTTTCCATTTTTTCCTGTAACTCTGAAATTGGTGGTAACAATTTCACTACCTGCCGTACCAGCTCTCGATGCTCTTCATCACTCTTTCCGTATACGCGTTCTATGCTTTCTTCCGGCAGCACTAGAAGCAGCAGCTCTGGTGTCGCTTCTTTCAGCCGACCGGCTCGCAGCCATTCGAGCACCCGTTCGCTATTCTCCCGTATAATGCTTTCTGCAGCTTTTATAACAGCCTCAGCTTTCACACTCTTTGCCGTGACTAGTTTGCCTACATTTTCCCCATGTAGTACACTCCCATCCGGTTCCCGCATACTAACATACCATCTAATTTGGCCTTTAGTCGTCGCCTTCATTTCTGTCACACGGAATGGCACTCCATACACCTGCACATTAGGCGAATTCTTTCGCTTTCTCCCCACGATTCTCACTCTTTTCGTGTATATACTTTCGAAAAAGGGTATAAAAAAAGACCAATAAGCCATTCTCTTATTGGTCTTACTATTGACTTTTTTGATATACAAAAAGCTCCACTGTCGCATCTTTTTGCGGCAGCAGAGCTACTTTACCCACTTTTCGATACTATTATTATACACTCGTAAGATTCTCTTGACAATCCCTCTTTGATTCCAACTTTTTCTACCTTTGTTCTACTTTGTTCTACTTTGTTCTACTCTTGTTCTGCCTTTATGCATACCAGTATCCCAAACCGATCCTAAAAACGATTAACTCCGAACCGCTTTGCAGCAAAACAATCCCGAAGCACAGACTCAACAAACTGTGCTCCGGGAGTACGGCGTACCATTTCGTAAATTGTTCATATCATATCTTCCCGTGTTGTTTCTTCGCAAATTGTGCTGCCTGGAGGCAGGTCAATTTGCACAAATTCCCCTGAAATATGCTGCCTTACAACGGCTTTTCAAATGTCGTATTAGCAAGGTATTAGCAGGAACCCCTTGTGACAGAGGGCTTCCAGGGGCCATTTCAAAATGCTATTAGCAAGGGAGGATCATTTTATGAGCACCAACGAAAAAGGGACGCCCCAAAGCAGGACATACACCGTGAATGACATCGCAACCATTCTCGGTATTGGCCGCGCTTCGGCCTATAAACTCGCCAACTCCGGAGCATTCAAGACGATCCGCATCGGAAACATGATTCGTATCTCTAGGAAGTCCTTTGAGGATTGGCTGAAGATAAAGGAAATTGAGTAAGAATAGCACTAGCACTAAAGAGGACCATGGTAGTTAAACCTATGGCCCTCTTTGCCTTTAAGGTGGGAGTTGTCCAAATCATAAATTGCAAGAATTTTATTTTCCAGCAAACTCGACTATAGCTAATCAAGAAAAATACAATTTATGCGTATTGGGAGCAGGAAGCTTTGTACGAACTCCGTCAAATGAATATCCTAAATGCTGCCCATTTTTATCGAACACTTCAAATCCACCACTTTCAAAATCAAGCGACAAGTATGTTGGTGTTCTTGCGAATTTGCTATATATCGTTCTCAAACTCTTTTGCTTTTTTGAATTAAGCATACTCAAATGATTATTTTTACTGTATCCGTTACGAAAAGCTACCTCATCTCCAATTTTAGAGATGAGGGCTTTTCTGTCTTCAATATGCCGCCTTTTTAAAAAGTCGACATTCAGTAAGGAACAATAATGCTTATTAGGAAACAACTCATCAGAGGCTTGATTTATCATGATCGAGGCTATTTGACCACTACAATCTATCTCAGGATTAGAAATGGGAGTCACTCAAAGGTAATATACAAGAAGTATTTCCTAATAAGTCATTAACTTGATATATACTCGAATTACAAATGCGGTATTTTTTGCTCTGAGATACATCAAACAGCACATAATTTGTTCCGCTTGGATTCAATGAACTACGAAAACACAATCCATCAAAAATTGTCTGGTCGTTAGAGTCTTTTAAGTGTTTTATGTATTCGCTGATGTATTGTGTAGCTAAATAGTACGATTTTCCTCCATAGTTAGGTTGACCAAAATATCTGGATATTTCATCATAATCTACCCAATCAAAAGGATCCGACTTATCAGCTTCTAAAGAAGATGGTTTTATAAAGCTGTAAATTGTTACGTCTTCAAGTAATTCGACCTGAGCAACGCTAACAAATTGAGTTGGAATTGGACGAACTTCTAATACGGCTGTTTGAATATCATTTGCCGCATAGAGATAACTGATACCATCAGGGTTTATTCTCCCAGGGGACGCGGTTCCTTTAGGTGGAGCATCAGATCCTTTTTCGTCGTATCCCCAAAAAGATATTTTGGAGTACTTTTCTAAGAGTTGTTCGTGTCTTTCCTGCCAAGGGGGTAAAGCCTCCGGATGATTTTTAACATATAGGCAGAATTTTATCCATTCTTCGTCGCCACCGTTTACATCAAATGTAGGAACGACTGCCTGAGCTAAAGAAAACCACTCAGTAGTTATCTTTGAAAACAGCAAATTTTCATCTTCCTTGCTAATCAACCGGCAACGATATAATGTGCTTCCCTTTTTTAAAGTACATAAAGATACCTTGGATAGATTTTTAATTGCATCGCACAATTTGCTCTCCGGAAAAAATCTATTTGAAAGACGCAAATCAGATTCCAATTTATTAAGTAGTTTCCGTGTGTTTGTCTGTTCTTGAAGATATAGATAAAACAAAGCCATCATGTATTCATCATCAAGAATGTTTTTATCTGCGTCCATACAAGTACTCCCTTCGCCAGTCTATTTTAATTTTAGACAAAATGTAAAGAACAATCAAGGAGGTAACAGTTTGAAACTTGTGATCTGTGAAAAAACGAGTGTAGCAAAGAGTATCGCATCAGCCCTGGGTGTCACATCCAGGGCCGATGGCTATTTTGAGGGCGGCGGCTGGCTCATTTCCTGGTGCATCGGGCATCTGGTGGGGCTAGCAGACGCAGCCGCCTACGATGACCGCTATAAGAAGTGGCGGTATGAGGACCTTCCCATCCTGCCCGCCCCCTTCCGCTATGTGGTGTCCGAGAAAAAGGCTGACCAGTTCCACACTCTCCGTTCCCTGATGGAACGCCCCGATGTGACAGAACTGGTCAACGCCTGCGACGCGGGGCGCGAGGGTGAGCTGATTTTCCGGCTGGTCTATGAGGCTGCCGGATGTTCCAAGCCTTTCTCCCGCCTCTGGATTTCTTCGATGGAGGACGCGGCGATCCGGGAGGGCTTTTCCGACCTGCGCCCCGGTGGGGACTATGACCCGTTGTATCAGTCGGCGCTTTGCCGCCAAAAGGCGGACTGGCTTATTGGGATCAACGCAAGCCGCCTGTTCTCTGTCCTCTACCACCGCACCTTGAATGTGGGGCGGGTGCAAACGCCCACCCTGGCGATGCTGGCCGACCGGGACAGCAAAATCGTCCTGTTCCGCAAGGAGAAATACCATCATGTGCGCCTGACGTTGGAGGGAGCTGCGGCGGTTTCTGAAAAAATTCCGGCCATGGAGGATGCCCAGGCCATCCGGGACGCCTGCGACGGACAGCAAGCCGTGTGTGTATCCCTGGTGCGGGAGAAAAAGACGGAGCAGCCGTCCAAGCTGTACGACCTGACCACCTTGCAGCGGGAGGCAAACCGGGTATTCGGCTACACGG
>OGCN01000721.1_pt1 | contig 51258 bp, 45 predicted proteins | sample 1570181 | NCBI WGS metagenome assembly OGCN01 (sample SAMEA4370584, study PRJEB24528) | human gut metagenome | reverse complement strand
TCCTCGTCCAGCAGGCGCACGTACTCGGCGCGTCTCGCCTCGCACATCAGCTTCCTCGTCGGATATTCGACGCCGTTGAACGTCCAACGGTGTTCCCCGCCACGGTCTTCGTTTCGGTGGCTTCTGGTCACCTGACCCTCCTTGCGGTAGGTCAGGTGTTGCAACGATCACTAGAACCCGCCTTTGTTCAGAAAGCGGTTGGGGGGGGGTGGTATTTGGTGCAGTCATGGGATTCTCCTTAATCTCTGGAAATCCGGTGTTGGGTTTCCTTCTGCGAGCTGCCGGTCGGCTACGATCCGACGACCTGCCGCTTACAAGGCGGCTGCTCTACCAGCTGAGCTACGGCAGCATTACCGGAATCCTCCACGCCTGTCCGGTTGCAGACTTCCCGAAAACCAGCCAGACAAAGGAGGAAAAAAACAGGTCGGTTTTAGTGGAGAAGGAGCCATCGACCGGATTCGGACCGGTGACCTGCGCATTACGAGGGCGCTGCTCTGCCAGCTGAGCTACGACGGCGAAACCGTTCCGGCATGAGGAACGGTGGATGGGCTATGCGAGCAAAGGAATGCTTGTCCTGCGACCGGTTCATGCCGCCGATCGCAAACTATCTCCCGTTCGGGAACCCAGCGTTTCGCATGTGGCCACTGGGCCCATCGTGCTTCGACGGGATTCGAACCCGCATTACTCCAAAAAAAACAGAGCATCCTACCGTTAAAGGACGAAGCGGTGTTGCGGATACGATGCTGGAGAAGCGGTTCTGTTCAGGCCACTGAGGTGCAGGCCTGCGCCTTGACCATCGTTCCACTCCGCCCCAATATGGCAGCGGGCGGGTGGTGGCGTTGACATCATATTCCGCAAGAATATGAGCGGAAGTGGGCGCTGCAACGGTTACGGGTCCCAGTTATGGAGAGAACCTACCGTAGCATCGTTCCCGTTCCGTCAGACGTTCGAACCGGATCGGGTGGCGTTGACGCCGTTGCTTCCGCTGGTGCTTTCGCCGGGGTTTGAACCCGGACTGGACAGTTCCTTAGACTGTTGCCTCTACCGGTTGGGCTACGAAAGCATGTGCGGATACCACCCTTGCGAGGTCGCAATATCCGCACAGTCCACAATCGATCCGGCCACTCGTGCCGGATCCTTGCACTCATGCTTGCGGTGGACGCGCATACTACGGCATGAGGCATGACGAGGATCACGGGCTATGACGCCCATGCTCCACCGAGACCGTTTCCACATCATGTGGATCGGCTGACAAGAGGCGTAATCGATTACGACTCAGGAAACCCTGTCCGCACTTGGCGGATGGGCAGATCGGATTCGCGCCGGCCCTTCCGACGGAGGGCTGTTCGCATCATCCTGGAATGATGGGCGCCGGCGATATCCGCGTGTCCGTCGAACAAACGGAGGCGCGGATCATCGGACACGAATCGCATGGTCATGGCTTCCCCGCCGGGAACTCCCAACGGGCATGGAATCGTATCGAGCGGTGTACGGGAATCGAACCCGCATCATCAGTTTGGAAGACTGAGACACTGACCGTTGTGCTAACACCGCAAACAGGAATCCGCAGACACCGTATCAGAAAGCGGATTCCCTAGCGGACGCCACGGGATTCGAACCCGGATCTCCACCCACAGGGGGTGGCGTGCTGCCATTACACCAACGCCCCGCACGGGTCATGAACTCCGTGCGTTCGCCTAGCCGTGATTCGTCAGGGTGGAGGCCGGCCATGGACTCCGTCGCCCGCATCACGCGGTCCGTGTTCGCATGATGCCCCTTTCGCCGCTACAGCCATGTGATGCGGCGCGCATCGAACGGGGGCGCGGTATTCGTCCCCGTGGGTAGGAGCCTTCCGCCGGGTCGGCTTCAGGCTCCTTGACTGTCCAACGGTTCCGTTTTTACCGAGTGCGGGAACCGTCAAAATACGGCACTCGTGCATTGCGCTGGAATCGAACCAACGACCTCCCCGTTATGAGCAGGGTGTTCTGGCCTACTGAGCTAGCAATGCGATTATCGGATGCCGACGCTGAACGGCTTAGCCTAAGCTGAAAGGACTAAAAGCTGCAATGCCATCCATCGCTCCATCCCCATTCCCCATGGATCGAGAGAACAGGCGGTGACGTTGACGACGGTATCCTAGTGCCTCGTGTTGGGCTTGAACCAACGACCATGGAGTTATGAGCTCCGCGCTCTAACCGACTGAGCTAACAAGGCATCGTGCCCATGGCCGGAGTCGGACCGGCTGCGCCCGGTTTAGGAAACCGGCGCTCTATCCGTTGAGCTACAAGGGCGTTGCCTCGTGATGCACGAGCCGTACGAGGCGCGACGGCGTGAGAGAGAAGAGAAGAAGGACTCCACGCATTATGATTGGCGGAGTTTTCGTGCGTGCCCTCAACGAGAATCGGACTCGTGGCCTTCCGTTCCGGAGACGGACGCTCTATCCACTGAGCTACAAGGGCGTGGCGTCGTTTTCGCGGCTTGGGTTGACGCCTGACCTCCTGTATGTCCGGCACAACAAACGTCGAATCGAGTGTAGAGGAAGAAATCGAAACGAAGAATGCTGCCGCTGAGAGGCGGTTGTGGGGGTCGAACCCACCGTTCACGGTTTTGCAGACCGTTGCCAACAGCCGGTTGGCGTAACCGCCGATTATGTTCCTCCTCCTGGTTTCGAACCAGGACTATGGGTTCCAAAGACCCGTGTGCTGCCGTTACACCAAGGAGGAATGTGCGCGAACGCATCGGACACGTATGCCCGACTGCGTTCCGCCATGCCGATCCAACCCGTTTTTTGCTGACTGGATTCCAGGCCCTATCCCGTGGCCTATCACTGCAGATCGGCTAGCGGATGGTGCGAGAGTCGAACTCGCCAGGGACTTCCGCCCCAACAGTCTTAGCAGGACTGCGCCTTTGCCGCACGGCCCACCATCCATGCCAGTGTTTTAGTGCAGGGCACACCGGCCAAGCCTCGATGGACCCCTCATGGGAACGATTTCCATGCGGGGTTCGCGGAGTAGGGAGGATTCGAACCTCCGGGGGCTTGCGCCCCTGCTGCTTTCGGGACAGTCGCATTCGACCGCTCTGCCACTACTCCACCAATCCGCACGAAGGAACAAACTGGTTGACGTATTCGTGTGGATCTCGTGCTCCCGGTGGGATTCGAACCCACGACCGGACGATTAGAAGCCGTCTGCTCTGATTCCACTGAGCTACGGAAGCGGATGGTGGATGGCCGGGTGGTTCAAGAAAAAGCGACAACCCTTTCCAAAGGAGTAATTTCGCATTGGTTATCTGTTTTCAAACCGGCCATCCAAGATTATTTGGAGTCGTTTTTTCTTCCACTGTCCGACTCCAAGGCAGCTGGAACATGCCGTACCTGTCAATGAAAGAAGAAAGAACCTAGGCACGCCAATCGGAAAAAATATCCGTTGAAATCTTTTCAAAGCGAGTGCGAAAAGGTTCCAACGGATAGTGCCCCATGAGGGAGTTGAACCCTCACTCCGTCAGGAATCCGGGTTTGAGCCGGATGCGTCTACCAGTTCCGCCAACGGGGCGATGGTTCCGGTCGAACAGCCGAAGAGAATAGGAAATCCTTCAAACGACGATCGGAACCGGGTGGAACGGTATCATTCGGCTTGACGAATCCGTGAGTGAGTAAGGAGCCAAACAATACCGTCCTGGCGCGTCGGGTGAGTCTCGACCTCACACCCACCGGTTTTGGAGACCGGTACTCTGCCGTTAAGCTACCGACGCATGAGGAGCAGGAAGCCGAAGATAGGCAGCGGAATAGCTTCCTGCTCCGAGTGCCCTCGGCGGGGTTCGAACCCGCAACCTCTGGTTCCGTAGACCAACGCTCTGAATCCGATTGAGCTACAAGGGCGATGGCACATTTCGTTCCTTTAACGACGTACGCCTGTGCCGGGCCGTGTTCGGCATGGTCCTCATTGATGTCGCTCCGGAGACCATAGCTGCAAAAAGAGCGTCCTCCCCATCCGTCCTGAATGACAGATGGAGGGGAATCGGGAGACTGGATTGGGTTTTACCAGCAACGTCGAGGACAAACGAGATCATGTCAGATCCCCTCTGGACGTGCCGCCGGTTCGGTCGCAAACCACCCTGCCGGGCCCGGCTCATCTTATCGTCTCGTTTCCGATGCGATTGTTCGATCACTCCCTGAAAGCAGTCCATTGATCGGATGGATTGCTTCGTGCCTCCGTCTGGAATCGAACCAGCATCCACGGTGCTTCAGACCGTTGCTCTACCATTTAAGCTACAGAGGCGCCGTACGACGGACTGTTATGGGATCTGGGTTATAGGCCCTTCCCTGGTCCGTCGCACTGTGTGTTTTCCTTCCCTTGTTTCGCGCGCGGCCGGAAGAAGAAGTTGCCGCAGCCTATCCGATAATAGATTGATGCGCTTATGCTCGGCGATTTACCAAGCATCGTGCCCCGACGGAATTACGATATCCGGACCCAGTGCTTAAAAGGCACCTGCTCTTCCTCTGAGCTACCGGGGCGATGGCATGTTCCCGTCCTTGACGATGCGTGCCCATGCCGGGGCTGTTCGTCCATGTTTTCTCCGGAAGCGTCCACATGGAAAGGACGGTTACGAGTCCCATTGTTGGATCAGATCCATTGTTTTGGTTTTCCGGATAGAGCGGATGACGGGGTTCGAACCCGCGGTTTCCTGCTTGGGAAGCAGGCGTGCTACCACTGCACCACATCCGCATGGCCGTGCTTTTTTCGGATACGTCGCACGGCGGTGACGTGTTGTCCGCCAGCCGAAAGAGGGATGGCTGGTCTCCGAGTCGGATTGACAGGATTCGAACCTGCGACCCCATGCTCCCAAAGCACGTGCGCTACCAAACTGCGCCACAATCCGATATTTTTGACAGGACTCCGTGGCTTACCAGCTACGTACGTGCCCTATTAAACGCGATTTCCTCAGATTCTGGCACCGTCTTAAGCAGTACCACGATGCTTTCATCTTGATTCTTTCGCGTGTTTAGACTGTCTCCACCGGTTTTCCTAACCTCCTGCGAAACCTCCCCTTCCAAGCGTGCGACCTAGGATTTGCACGCTCTTCCAGTTTTTCTTCACAGTCCTCGACTCTCCGGTTGTAAGACCTGTCAAAAACGTGGCTCCGGGTGGATTCGAACCACCAACCATGCATGCTCCGCCGTTTGAGCTACGAAGCCGGCCGGAACGCGTTGTCTCATGACTGCGTATTATTCCGGCTTTTACCGTTCGCTGTCAGTCTAATGAGACTGGCCTGACAGCGGATAAAATCCGTTTGTTGTTTAGATACTGTGTGCAAACGAAAAACCACAGCACGGCCTTGAAGGCGCCGCTACCTGTTAATCCGCCTGTTTGCAACCAGGCGGATAGTGGTGGCGGGAGGACTCGAACCTCCGGTGTTTCCTTGTCGCAGATTTACAGTCTGCTGCCGTCGCCGCTGGGCCACGCCACCGGTGCATCGCTTCTGTCGTCCGTCACGGTGCGATGCGTACCGTGCCCGATTCATCTGTCCCCGCAGACCGTGAGTCTGCACAAGCTCATGGGAGATGGATCAGGGTCGTGGAGCTGCCGAGAATCGAACTCGGATCTGGCCTGCTGTCAGCCTTTGCTTGCTGTCACGTGCGTAGGTTTATCCCCACTTGCGTGGGGAAGATCATCCGTGGACGGGTGCGTTCGGCGAACCCGCACGGCTTGTAGACGATGTTCATGTACTGGTCGGGCGAATCCATCGTCCGACTGTCCGACCAGTCCGATTCAAAGTTTTCCGGCTTTGACCCGTTAATCGGCAATGGGATCAAAGTCGGGTTTCACGCTACGAGGGTGAAACGGGAAGAAGAAACGGTGTTGGCGTCTATTCTTGTGGCAAGGTTGATGACGGTTGTCCTTGCCGGCCTCCGGCACGTAGCAAATGGTTTCCGGCAGGCTATCGAAAGCCTGTCAGCCCCATTGACTTCCTCCCGGTGCTTTAGCACCGGGATTCCCAGCGCGGAACGCGCAAGCGTTCCGCCTGTAGGGTTCGCACTTCCCTGACGGCTGCTGCGCTTGGCCGAAGCCAAGAGCAGTCTTATACCGTCTCCATGCGCGTTTAACGACTCGGCAAGCCCTGCCGCGTCGAGAATGTTCAGGGCCGCATTGTAGTCGCGGTACATCCGAAACCAGAACCGGCCGAACTGAACAGGTGATATGGGTTGAACGGCGTGAACTTCAGCCGTTCAGCCCATGTCTTTACTGCTGCCACCTTGCAAGGGTGGCGTATGGTCCAAGGTCTTGTCCTCACGCCCATGCGGGCTAGAGTTGCCTTGGACAAGAATGTTTTTTTGGTGTCTCTCTTCGGTTTTCAAGCGTCCGCATCACGTGCGTGGTGTAGTGGTTGGCTTCCTACGCAGGATGCTTCGCGACTGCCCCGGTCTTGCTCCGGGATGATCCGCTTTTGTCGGATTGCAGTCTTGAGAGAAGTTGAAGAAATGATCCGATTTGATGGATCCTTGAACCTCTTTCATTTCTATGTGGACACATTCAGTATAACAAGTATTTTGATGCTGTCAAAAAGAGAAACCCTATAAACAAGCCAAAATATTGAAATATCAACGGTTAATAACAAAAAAATATGTTTGATATACGGCGTGTCGCACCGGGAAAAACCCAGACAAGCACCACCAAACATCGTTTTTTCGTATTCCGCTGATTGCCGGTACCATAGAGAACCATGACCAACAACAGTCCGGACAACACGAAACCAGCTACCCATTCAACCGACCTCGTGCTCGACCGGGTAGCCACGATCTCAGACATCGAAAACCGTTTGCCGGACAGTAAGGAAATCTGGTACGGGCACAGCATCCTCACCAGCACCCTTTTCCCCGCCACTCCCCCGGCGGAAGGCACCGACTTCGTGAGCAAGGACAACAGTACCGTCGAATACATCCTTGAAGCCGGTATCGATAGTCTCACCAGGTCAAGGGACTTCCCCTATGGGAAATACCCTCGACTGTTGATGGCGTGGATGGCAAAGCAGATTCGCTCTGCGGGAACGAGGAAAACCCCGACCGTTGACCCGTCGCAGCGCACCATCACGATTCCCAGCATGTACCAGTTGTCCGAAGAGCTCGGCATACCCCGTGGAGGACAGTCATCGAAACGTTTGCAGGAACAGTTGCGCCGTCTCCTGTACTGTCATATCAGCATCAGGCAGAAAACCGGGTTTGCGGGCAACCGGGATCGGTTCGACTCCGTGAACATGCAGATGGTGAAGGCCGTCAGCTTCCTGAACGATAACAATAATCAGGATTTCAGCGGCGCCAAGTTCATCCTCACCGATGAAGTGTGGGACAGGCTCGCCCAGGAGTCGGCACCATTCGACACTCGTGCCACCAACTACCTGCTGTCCGGCAAATCAGTGCTCCCCTACGACGTGTACGTGTGGCTGACCGGAACATTCCGCAACCTGCATCACGACCTCACATTGGATTGGGATTGGCTGCACGGACGTTTCGGCGACAGCATCAAGGAACGCCGCGTGTTCAAAGCCAAGTTCCGTGAAGCATTGAAGAAAATCCACGACGTATATCCCGCAGCCAACGTGGAAACCACCCGGGACGGCATCATCCTGCACCCGTCGCCAACGTCCGTCCCACCCAAGGCGGAACGGCGCGCGTTGGACGAGGGGCGGGGCGATTGGCAGTGATAGGCCACCAATCGTCCCACCTTATTCGCTGATGCAGATCAGTGCTTAATGCAGTCGGTTTTGAAGCTGATGGCATATCGCTGTATCGACACGTGGCCTATCGGTGCAGTTTCCCAATTTTTTTGAAGTTGATTCGTGGATTTCGTCCCACACGTAGTGGCCTATCGGTGCAGTTTGGTTGTATATGGGAGCTTTTCGGCTTCGAGAACGGGCTGACGTTCTATCTTTTTCTGAGGTAGTGGCCTATCGGTGCAGAACCTGTTGCATCGGATAGTGGCATATCGGTGTAATCCCGCCGATTCGTTGATGGCCTATCGATGCTGTTTTCTTGTCTCTGTTGATGGCCTATCGGTGCAAAAACCTTTCTTCCGCAGTATTACTGCGTTGCTTATCCGACGGTTCCATGCCTTGTATACTGCCACTATCCGGCACTTTTTCGCGGATAGTGGCCTATCGGTGCATCCAATGATGGACTATCGGTGCAATCGCCTTTGACGATGGTCTTGCAACGTGGAGTATCCCTGCAATGATAGTGGACTATCGCTGCTGTTTTAGTGACCTATCAGTGTCGTTTCCGTGGAATATCACTGCCGAATCCGTGGACTATCGGTGTAACGAACCTGCTCAAACCGCTTCTCCTATAAGGGCTGACGGGCAGTGCTTATAGTCATACTACATACTGGACATACTCTTTTATAGCAGTAAGAACGAGAACGAACGATAGCGGCCTATCGGTGAATACATTTACACCGATAGGCCACTATCTTGATCTCCTAGGAGGGTTGCATCCCTCAGCTCATTCGTTGATACGAGTCGAAAAGAATCCTCAACCGTGCATCATCGTCATCCTTCGACCATCCGAATGCGTTCTCCGATCCATCGCATGACCGGTACGGCCATGCTGTTGCCCAACGCCTTGTAACGAGGACCGTCCGGAGCGTGTTCCTTGTTCCGATATGGGATATCGGTGTAATCGTCGGGAAATCCTTGCAAGCGTTCGCATTCTCGTGGGGACAGCCGACGGACGGTGAGACTTCTCTTCTCGCGGCCGCCTGTTATCAGCGTCTGGGTGTTGTGAGTGGACAATGTGGCGCTCATATCCCGTTGAATCAAGGCATCTTCCCCGATTGAATCCTCAGCAGGATAGATGAGCGGCGGATCCTTCTTCGCATGAGAAGTCAAGGTGGGAGCCATATCCACGCTGGTCATAGCATTCGTCTGACCATCGGCCCGGCAGATGTACGTCTGCTGTTTGATGCCAGGCTGCGCGGCCAATGCGCCTGCGACTTCCAGTTCACGAACCTCGTCACGCTGATTTGAAGCGAATGCTACAACCGGATTATGGTCGGTTTTTAACGTAGGGCTTATTTCACTTATCCCTAGACTCCGGGCCTTCGCACCTTGGTTATACAGGAACGCGACTGGCTTGAAATCCAAGGCTGCTACCACATCCCGTTCGTCAACGACGACGTTCGCTCCACGGTCAACGCAGGGGGAACTATCGTATCGTGCGGTGAGAGTACCGGCGACATCATCACCGAACTGGGTGAAAACGCTTTCCTGATTTTGCCCTGACTTTTCTCTCGTGGACAACGTCGGATACACGCCGGAAGCCGGATAAACCCTCCGACTCTGGGTTTCACCGGGAGTCAGGCAGCCAGAATCATGATCTGCTTCTCCAACGCATCCCTGAGCCTCTTCGGCAAGGGCTTGCCTCTTCTGTCGGCTCGACTGATGATCCCACGACAGGCTTTCGCGCTCAAAAAGTACTTCCGCGCAACGCATGGTTCCAAGACTTCCAACAAGGAACACACACTCGCGTCTTTGGGCCACACCGAAAAACTGCGCATCCAATACTCGCCATGCCAGACCATACCCGAGCGCATCCATCTCTGACAGGAGCTGGCGATAAGCCTCCCCCCGCTCGCTTGTGAACGCTCCTGGGACGTTCTCCCAGACAAACCAACGTGGACGGAGTTCACGTACCGCTCGAATGTATTCGAACATGAGTCCGGAAGCTCCTGCGAGTCCTTCCCTCTTGCCTGCGACAGAGAAGCTTTGACAGGGGCTACCTCCGACAACAATGTCTGCTGCTCCCACATACGGGCTCCAATCGATTTTCGTGATATCTCCAAGATTCGGGATATCCGGGTAATGGTGTTGCAGGACGGTTGAGGGGAATGGGTCGATTTCGCTGAAGGCCAGCGGCTCCCATCCCAGTGGATGCCATGCGACGGTGGCGGCTTCAATGCCGCTGAAGATGCTGACGTATTTCACTGGTGGAGGAGTTTTTCGAGTTGGATTTCGGCGATGGCGGCGTTCATGTAGCCGCGCGTGTGGAAGTGTTTCGGGTTGAGGCAGCCGATTGTCCATGTGATACGGCCGGTGGGATTGTCCACGTGGCGTTGCGCTTCCATCGGCTGCCCGCAGTTGGGGCAGAACCAGTTGTTTTTCATTGGTTGTCCTTTCTGTCAGAATCTGAGTGTGATGCTGCTTGGCATAGGGCTGCGGTGAAGAAGCCAAGGGTGAAGCCCGTAAATAGGCAGATGATGGCAATTAGCATGAGGTCTCCTGTTTCGTCAGATGGTTTTTGCGATGAGGCTGATCGAGACGATCAGCAAAACCCATAGGATCGCGATGCCGACCGTCCAACGGTTGAGGTTCTTCTCCGCGACCCCGGATGTGCCTGCGTTTGCGGTCAAGCCGCCGCCGAACATGTCGGACAATCCCCCGCCCTTGCCTTTGTGCAGAAGAATCAGCAGGGATAGCAGGACGCTCAGGACGGCGACGATGGTTTTCAAAACGATGATGAGAACGGCCATAGGGTTCCTTCGGAATAGAAGATGGCGATGAAGATGATCAGGGCTGTCAGGTATGCGACAGCCCAATGGCGATAGGTGCTGCGATGCTGTGGATTATCCGTCCATACGCTCATGAGAAGAAACGTGAGCAGGGCGATACCCATCCATAGCAGCATGGCAAGGGTCACGGGATGTGTTACCGTCACCCGAACACCATGAGAGTGAGTTTGCCGAGCCCGAAATCCATGCCCGTGACCAATATCATGAGCAGGATGACGAACACGAATGCGGCAATACTCCAGGCCAGCCATTCGCGGGCGGTTGGAGTCACCGTCTTACGGGTTTCATCGATTACCTGCCGGACATAGCGTCCGATGGTCAGGAAAGGATTACGGGACTGCTTGAGGGATGTTTTTTCAGTCAATGATCAGCTCCTTGAACAGGAGCATGAGACCCAATGATCCGGCAATGACGCACAGGAACGTCAGGATGACGCACAGATAATATGCGATGTTCCAACAGCGGGCTTCCTTGATTCGGTCCAGAGAAGCGGCGTTCTTCGCGCCTTGCCCGAACAGCATGCCGACATGGAGGATAAGCCATGAACTGGCATATCCTCCGGTCATAACCATTACGTATTGGAGGATCAAGATTCTCACGTTCTGGGAATGGTCTTATTGGGCTTGACTTCCTCACGGGATTAAAATCCCGTGATTCCTGTTGCCGGTCGGACGTGTCTTTCTTAATGTTTTTAATGGAAGAGATTCCGACCGGTATTGCAGGGGTTTGAGTTTCATCGACGTTGCTTCCCGCTGGTTTTCACCAGTGTGGAAGCTTGTTGTCTCCACTCTTCGGCATCGTCCATGCCGATTGTGTTCAACGCGCGGTCGAGAATGTTCTTGGCCGCGTTTACGTCCGCGTTCGTCTCATGCCCGCAATTGTGGCAGTGGAACACCGCTTGGCTTTCACGGTTGTTCTTGTCGCAGTATCCGCAGACGTTGCAAATGCATGACGTGTTGTAAGCGGGTGCCTGAACGAGTCGGGTTCCCGCAAGCTTGGTTTTGTATTCGAGACAATGCAGGATGTCAGTCCAACGGTTGGCGAGGACGCTACGGTTCAAACCGCTTTTCCTCTTCATCCCGTTGTGCAGATAATGCCCCGGATTGTCGGGGTCGGGTTTGGGGCGGACGCTTCGGCTCATGGCTTTCACCGCCAGCTGTTCCATGGCGATGAAATCATATTCGCGTACCAGCATGGTGGTGGTCTTCGCCATCCAATCATCCTTGCGATTATTTATCCGACGTTGGATGCGCCTCATGGCATGGAGGGTGCGCTTGCGGCTTTTGGACGTGAATTTGGCGTTCCTGCCGCCACGCTTCTCGTTCGTCCTGTCCTGTCGGGCAAGCTTGCGTTGCAGACGCCTGTACTCCTCCGTCTCCTTGACGGACGGTTGGGGAATGTCGAGGAAAATGTTATCGGAGGTGGCGAGGGTATGCACGCAACCCCTATCCAAGCCGACCATCATGCCCGTATCGGTTCGGCTGATGGGGAGTGGACTATTGGTGAACACGAGTGTCCTGTTAGTCCAGTTCACCGCCACACTCGTATATTCACGAATGGGTTGACTCACCCGCACATGAATGGCGATACGCCAACGAGCCTCGTTCTCACCCTCACGACGATACTGTCTCGGCACACTGCCCGTGATGACGACCACACCGGTACGCTTGCCCGTCCGATGATACAAGGCGTTACCGGTCTTCGACTGGTTACGCCAACACACGAAATACTGAGGAGCCTTATGGCGGGAACGGAACCCCGGAACCTGACCGCCGCTGGTCCTCTTACGTTTCAATCCGGCGAACCAACCCGTGTTCTCGACACGTTCACATGAGGAGAGGATAGGCGAGGGAATGCACGTCAGCCAAAGACAATCCAACCGGGCCTGACTGTCCTTGACGGCGGGTTTCACATCCGCGCCGCCCAAAGGCACGTCCACCCAAATACGCTCCCGGGTGATGACGTCCTCCACGAGCCTCCGTTGGGGGCGTTGCGCCCGATGCTGGTTGTACCGGCTCCTCCACCCGTCGCACAGCCAGTCCATGATACGTTCCGGATTACGAGTCCACATACGATTCCCATAAGAGTCCAAGCCGAGGAACACACTGCACCCCGCATGACGGACTTTCAGAATTCGTACTTTCTGACTCATGCCTATAATGATACCATATTATTGAGTAATCAACAATATGAGAAGGCGTGCAGACCCGGCATTGAAATACCGGGCTTACACGCCAAAAATCCGTCAACAGGGGTCGCGGGTGCTGATGCGGTGTTCTTCGCATGGATTTGAGCGAAGGCGATGGTCCTATCGTCTTCAAGATCCGCCTCGTTCGGATTAGTGGCCTGGCCGGCGATGACCGGTGTTGGCGCATCCTTCGGAGCTGACTGGACTGTAGTGGCGTTAGGCTTGCGTCCGGACTGGTAGGCGTTGTCAAGCACTTTGCTTGCTTCCTGGAGACGGCCGAGAATCGCACGAACCCTTGCATCGGCCTGCTCCGCGATGTTTTGCCGTCCAGTGGCATACGAGTCGGCTTCCTTACGCAACTGTGCGGCGGACTGCTGCGCGGATTCGATGATCTGCTTCGACTTTGCTTGGGATTCCTTCACGTTCTTTTCGGCGACCTGCCGCGCGTCCACCATAGTCTTCTCCGCGGCGGACTGGCTCTGCTTGCGAATGCTGTCAGCCTCCTGCAGCGCCTTGTTCTTGATGTCGGCTGCGTTCTTTTCCGCAGCATGATAAACGGTCTGGGTGTCTTCGAGGAGTTTCCTCACATCGTCGCCCACGCTCGTGTACTTGTTCTTGATTTTTGCTTCCAGATCGTCGTTCTGCTTTTCGAGTTCTTCGATCCGTTCGGAGAGCTTCTTGTTTTCGGCTTGCAGCTGATCGATGTCTTGGTTTGCCTGGGTGAACTGGTTGTTGACCGTATCCAGGGTCCTCTTCAGATCAGTGTTTGCTTGCGCATACTTGTTGATGGTGTCCTGGAAATTGGTTACGGCATCATTGACTTGTTGAGGATCGTAGCCTCGCATCTTCGTGTCGAATTCGATGATGGGCATGGTGGATTTGGGTCTCCTGACTTCACTTTTTTCTATGTGGACAGATTCAGTATAACAGGTAAAATGCCGGGAAGTAAAAAACCACCCGGCATTTTCCTAGGGTCAGCGATTCGGCAATTCCATGAAATCTCCGGCCTCGTTGTAGCCGTAAAGTTTTCCGTTGCGGCTACGAGTCCCGCGGGTAGTGGACATGGATGGCGTGTAGAACGACTCACGGCCGTTCTTCCGGACGCGGAAATTACCATCCGACAAGACCTTCACGTTGTCGGCGGTGATACGATTGGCCGGACTCTTGCCGTTATTGAACATGGATGCGAAGCCCTCCGCGTCGGCCGGCTCCTTGCCGATGCAGACACCGTTCCCGTTGGACAGCATGCGGGCGTGTCCGCCGGGAGTGTTGACGGCAAAGGCCACTCCCTCTTTGCCGTCGCGCATCTGGATGTCGCTGCTGTAGAACCGATTCGTTCCATACTTGGCTCGCAGCAGTTTCGCGGCTGCCTGTGGGGATTGCGGATCCACGTATGGTGCGGCCGCCCGTTCGCGGACTGCTTGCACCTTGCGCGTATAGTCTTGGAATTCCTCGTTGGTGGTGAACTCCCTGCGTGCCTTGACCGGCTGCGTCCCGTACTGTTTCGCTTCGATGGAACCCCATACGGTGATGTCGTCTCCGCTGTGGGGGTTCATGTAGTCGGTGCGGAAATGCAAGGCGTTCTGCAACGGTTTGCCGCTTTTTGCCGAGACCTTGGTACCTCCGCTCACGGTGAAGTCGACGCTCTTGAGACCATCCTTCTGCATGGCCCTGGTCATGCGAGTGAGGTCACGGCCACGGAGACGGACGCTGCCGCTGCCTCCATGCGTGTTGGGGCTCCGCTGGGGCACCATGGCGACGAGATTGTCCCCGTTCACATGGAAGCCTTCCGGCACCGGGTCGCCTGGCTGCATTCCCAGTTCGCTCATGGGAACGCTTTCAGGCTTGTATGCGGGTTTCACGGTGACGTTGCCGTTCTTGTCCGCATACACGTAGACCGGCATTTCCCGGGCTTGGGATTCGCTGAGCCCGAATTCCTTCTCGTAGTAATGCCGGGCTTGGACCGCAGCTTCGGCGAAGTCGCCGGGGTCAGCGGAATAGACGCGGTTGCTTGGGTCTGCGAACGCCGCGAGGTTGGCTTGTTCGGCTTTCTGGGCGTTCAACGTGTCATAGGTTTTCCCGTCCGGACGGCCGGTGATTTGATCCGCTCTTCCCCCAAAGGATGTTGCCCCGTCCGGCAGGTTGGAGCCGACCGGTTGGAAATCGTGTCCGCGGTTGAGGCTGAACACGTCCGGTGGGGCGGCCTTGCTGTGGTTGATCACGCCGAATGTGGTTTCCCCGGACGCCGCGACGGCCATCTGTTCCATATCGCTGTTGCCGATGATGTGGATGCGTTCGATGGGGTTCTGGGTCTTGAAACTGCCGAACACCTTGCCTTGGGCGCTCATGTGCAGGATGGTGGACCCGTCTGCCAGCTGGTTCATATCGTTGACATAGTATTTCTTGACGATGCCGCTGCGCGTGGTGTACGTGTATTCGCCGGGGACGAGATTGGTTTTACGGAATCTGCCAAGGGGGTCACGCGGCTGTGTCGCTGGAGTCCATACCATTATCGGCTCTTTCTCTGAGATTGTCGGATGTGCTTCCTGTCCAATCGTATGGTTGCGGTCGGTTCATTTCGAAGAATTTTCGGTTTTTGCCAAAGACCTGTTTTTATCTCGGATTCGGCGTCGCGGATGATTCGTTGATCGATTCTCCGGCGTGTGAGATGACGGATATAACGGGCCCAGACCGTGATGATGTATCCGGTCGCGCAGATTATGACCGATATGGTGACGACTGATTCCCTGGAGTCGATGAACCAGTCCTGCGGAACGATGAACATCGCATATAGGACGGCTATGAGGATAGCGATGAGTCCTATCACGGTCTGGACTAGCACTTGTCTCAGGTTCAACGCATCCTCCGATCATGTTCGCCCCAAGCGTCGATGGAGCTTTCGGCTATGCTCTGCGCCATTTGAAAATTCTCGGGCACCGGGAAAACAAAAAGTCTGACCATATGGTTTCCCGTCATGAGATTCGGCAGACGTACGAAAGCCACTCCCCTGCAATGCTGGCTGTTCACATCCGGCCAGGCTCCGATGCGGGTTCCCGAATGCAGTATGGTGTTCACCGTTTCCGCCGCATTGTCAGGGTCGGCGGTTTTCACCCCGTACGGGTATGCGATTCCGGCGATGATGGCGAATCTTTCATACGGACGGTAGGCTTGTCTTTTCCACTGTTGGAAGGCCAGTTCGATGAGTTGTGCGCGTACTCGTTCCCGAATGCCGAAGCTGCCTCCCCTCCCCCATGTGGCTGATTTCCGTTCGCCGTTCTGTCTGGCGATGAGGTCACTATCCGTATAGTTGCTGGTTATCCACTGTTTGTCGGGAATCGTGAATGACACCGAGTATCCGTCGTGCCATGCCGGCGGATTGGGATTATTTCGCCAATGCTGGTCGATGTTCGATGCGAGACGTGAGGTGATCTGGTATTTCGGCATTGATTCCGGCACCGGGATGATGAGCACGCTCAGCCTGTAATGGTTGACTGGTGCCGGTGTTGGCAGTTGGATGTATACGGTGCTGTGCCGGTGCTGGCTGTCATCGTCGTCCCAGAGTCGGGCATCACTGCCACCGTCGATGATGGGTTTGATGGTTTCGGCCGCTCTCGCCGGGAAAATGTTTTTCTGGCTTGGACAGGCTACGCCTATAAGGGCGATGAACCGTTCCACTTTCCAGGCTTTTCCTGTTTTCTTGAGGTTGCGCCATTCGTTTTTCGCGTAGTCCCTCACCCATGCCCTTCGTCTGGCTCGCATGCGTTCCGTCTGTATGGTGTCGGTCGTACTCCACCATTCGATTGGGATGGTGAACTCGTGGGCGTAGCCTCTGCGTTTGTAGTTGGCTGGTTTTCTTGGATTGCTGGATGTTGTCCGGCGTGTTCGAGGTGCTGATGGCATTGGCGTTGGTTCTGTCGTCTTTACTGTATGTGGACATATTCAGTATAACGAGCAAACGATAAAAAAGAAGAGAGGATCATCGTGCTGGATGGTCCTCTCCTTTGACTTCCTCACGGGATTAAAATCCCGTGATTCCTGTTGCCGGTCGGACGTGTCTTTCTTAATGTTTTTAATGGAAGAGATTCCGACCGGTATTGCAGGGGTTTGAGTTTCATCGACGTTGCTTCCCGCTGGTTTTCACCAGTGTGGAAGCTTGTTGTCTCCACTCTTCGGCATCGTCCATGCCGATTGTGTTCAACGCGCGGTCGAGAATGTTCTTGGCCGCGTTTACGTCCGCGTTCGTCTCATGCCCGCAATTGTGGCAGTGGAACACCGCTTGGCTTTCACGGTTGTTCTTGTCGCAGTATCCGCAGACGTTGCAAATGCATGACGTGTTGTAAGCGGGTGCCTGAACGAGTCGGGTTCCCGCAAGCTTGGTTTTGTATTCGAGACAATGCAGGATGTCAGTCCAACGGTTGGCGAGGACGCTACGGTTCAAACCGCTTTTCCTCTTCATCCCGTTGTGCAGATAATGCCCCGGATTGTCGGGGTCGGGTTTGGGGCGGACGCTTCGGCTCATGGCTTTCACCGCCAGCTGTTCCATGGCGATGAAATCATATTCGCGTACCAGCATGGTGGTGGTCTTCGCCATCCAATCATCCTTGCGATTATTTATCCGACGTTGGATGCGCCTCATGGCATGGAGGGTGCGCTTGCGGCTTTTGGACGTGAATTTGGCGTTCCTGCCGCCACGCTTCTCGTTCGTCCTGTCCTGTCGGGCAAGCTTGCGTTGCAGACGCCTGTACTCCTCCGTCTCCTTGACGGACGGTTGGGGAATGTCGAGGAAAATGTTATCGGAGGTGGCGAGGGTATGCACGCAACCCCTATCCAAGCCGACCATCATGCCCGTATCGGTTCGGCTGATGGGGAGTGGACTATTGGTGAACACGAGTGTCCTGTTAGTCCAGTTCACCGCCACACTCGTATATTCACGAATGGGTTGACTCACCCGCACATGAATGGCGATACGCCAACGAGCCTCGTTCTCACCCTCACGACGATACTGTCTCGGCACACTGCCCGTGATGACGACCACACCGGTACGCTTGCCCGTCCGATGATACAAGGCGTTACCGGTCTTCGACTGGTTACGCCAACACACGAAATACTGAGGAGCCTTATGGCGGGAACGGAACCCCGGAACCTGACCGCCGCTGGTCCTCTTACGTTTCAATCCGGCGAACCAACCCGTGTTCTCGACACGTTCACATGAGGAGAGGATAGGCGAGGGAATGCACGTCAGCCAAAGACAATCCAACCGGGCCTGACTGTCCTTGACGGCGGGTTTCACATCCGCGCCGCCCAAAGGCACGTCCACCCAAATACGCTCCCGGGTGATGACGTCCTCCACGAGCCTCCGTTGGGGGCGTTGCGCCCGATGCTGGTTGTACCGGCTCCTCCACCCGTCGCACAGCCAGTCCATGATACGTTCCGGATTACGAGTCCACATACGATTCCCATAAGAGTCCAAGCCGAGGAACACACTGCACCCCGCATGACGGACTTTCAGAATTCGTACTTTCTGACTCATGCCTATAATGATACCATATTATTGAGTAATCAACAATATGAGAAGGCGTGCAGACCCGGCATTGAAATACCGGGCTTACACGCCAAAAATCCGTCAAGCCTCAGACAATCAGCTGGCGAGATCGCAGAGCATGTTTTCCGCAGTCAGCAGCTGCCAGTTCTGGAACGAAACCTCCTTGACCTTCTTGTTGAAACCATGTCGGAGCGCATACTTCGCGGCGGCGTCCACGGGGTCTGGAGTGTTCTCTGCGTAGCCTTCCTCCTTGGCTTTCTTGACCATCAAGGCGATGCCCAAGAGTGCTTGGCGGATGCTGGTCGCGGCAAGATTCGTGATCGGATTGTCATCGCTGATGCTGAAAGGCTGCCAGTCGCAGGCATCGGATTTCTCGAACACCCAGAATTGCATGGTGCTGGGAGCCTTGGATCCACGGTCGAAGGCGTCCGGCTTGCATGCGGCTACCGCGGCACGGTAGAAAACGGTCTGAATGTGATAACCGTAGTTGATGACTTCCTTGGCGAATGATTCCGCGTCGGCCTTCTGGGCGGTTTTCAAATCGACCAGGTAATCGGTGCCGGCAGGAATCAGATCAGGCTTCGCCTTGAGCATCAGACCGGTTTGACGGTCCTTCCATTCGATGCACTGTTCCTTGGTTCCCTGTTCGATGATTTCCATGTAATCGGGGTATTCGGGCATGAGACTGGTCTGTTCGATGCCTTCTTTCATGCGTTTGAGCAGTTGCATGTCATTGTAGGAGACGATGATGTTTCCTGCTTCCAGCTGGTCTGCTCGCCACTTCTGGTTGTCTTTGCTCCTGAAGCTCTCTCCCTCAGGCAGGCTGACAACGTCGCTGGTGCCGAGCAGGTAAGCGTGGAACGCCGTACCGAACTTCATGGCGTCGGTGGGCTTGTGGTCGTCGTTGAGACGGTGATATGCCCAGTCGGCCGGGTTTTTCAGGAATTGTTTCAATTGGCTTTGGTCGATTGATTTCAACCGGAAGTAGCCGGGGTCGTCGATGTCGATGATTTTCGCGTAGGCCATTGGTGTCTTTCCTTCTTGGATTCAAGTTCCGGGCATGCCTATGGACGGAGCATGCCGGAACGGTATGTGGGGAGGCTACTTGTTGTTCACTGGATCGGATTCGGCGATTTCCTGGGCTGACATGTCAGCCTCGTCGACGTACACGCTGGTGTTGCCGCTTTCCGGATCCACGACGACGTGAGGCTCGTCGTAGGTGATGGGTTCTCCGGTCGTCTCGTCGAACTCCGGGCTGACGGGCACCGGGTCGGAGAGGTGGAGATATCCGCCATCGGCTTTCTGCTGGGCGCGGTTGACCTCTTCCCAAGCGTTCTCCCAGTTGAAGAATTCCTCCGAATAACCCGGGTATGGTTCCTTGTTCTTGGTTTCCCAGTCGAGGAGCTGCTTCGGTGTGACGGGTTGCGAGGGGTGGAATTCCTCGGTCAGTCCTTCGGGGATCGGCACTGTGTAGTCGCTGAGACGGTCCTCGTCGTCTTCGTCGGGTGCGACGAATCGGACTTTCGCTTTGATGGGGGTGTTCATAGGTTGCTCCTTTTCCAGTTTTTTCCTGATTTGGATTGCTGTTTCGAGATATTCGATGAGCTGATGGTATGCGGCGTAGGACAGGCTCATGGGGTTGTCCTCGTACTTGCTGTACGTGTTGACGCTCATGCCCAGCAGGTCGGCTATCTCGTTTTTGGTTTTTCCTGCTAGCTGGCGCAGGCGTCTGATTGATAGCTGGTTCATTCGCCTCTCCTGGATGCAGTGGTCGGACTGGTGTCGTCCAGTCTTCTGGTTGTGTTCACGCTCCCATTGTACAACATGCAGAAAACTGCGTTTTTCAGCATTCTCTAACAAGGAGAAACGCCTTGGAAATAAAGGCAACACGCCGAATAATATACATGTTCAGATAACTGCGTATATTTGAATATGTCCACATAGAAAAAAAGAAGAGAAGACGAAAACTCCCATCCTCAATGCACTGTGGAGCGATCGTCAAATCGTCAAGGAGGAACCATCATGGCAACAGAACTGCTAACTCACGCGAAAACCGGAGTCATCCAGATGGGATGGCCCAAGCTCTACGAGGCGGTCGCATTCAAGGGAAACAAGGACGATGACAAGTCCGCCAAGAAGGACGATAAGAAGAAAAACGAAAGCACGCCTGCATACGGGTTCCCTGTGCTTCTCGACAAGGATGACCCCGATCACATGCGAACCGTCCGAATCCTTCAGAAGCTGAGCAAGAATGCGGAAGCCAACGCCATCGCCTTGAAGAAATGGGGCAAGAAGGATCGTATCGTTTCCAATGACGGTCTCAAGGATGCCGACGAGGATGAAATCCTTGACGGTGATAAAACCGTCCTCATGACCGATAAATATCCGAATCGAGCCAACCATTTTTATGTGAACTTCAGTCGTAGCTCCAAGGCTGGTCGTCCCGGAATCCGCTACATCGACGATGAAGGAATCCTGCGTGAGCTCCCCGAACCGATTCTCGGGACAAAGGAGGACATTCAGGCCGCTCAAGCCAATCTTAATGATGCCCGAGCCGCTTACGCTACGGCTGATGAAGACGCTCGGGAGGAGGCGAAGACGCTCGTTCTGGAGGCGACGCGCAATCTTGAGGAGGCTCAGGAGCGTGATGCCAAGGCCAAGGAAGTCAAGGTCTTATGGGATAAGCTGGTGTATCCCGGTCAGAACGTGCAGGCTTCGGTTACGGCACGTGCGTGGAAGACTCAGACCGGTAGCGGTGTCAGCTATCGTTTGGATAATCTCACGATTGTTGGCGGAGGCGTGCGAGATGGAAGCTTCGAATACGATGAGGACTTCACCGATGAGGATATCGAGGCTCTTATCGCTTGGCGAGACAAGCATGTGAACGCAAAGCCTTCCAAGGCCGATGATGAGGCGGCCCTTCTTGCGGATACTGACTTCGATGAGGCTGATTCCGATGATGAGGTGGACGAGGATACCGGTGAAATCGCGGTCAAGCCACGTCGCAAGGCTGCCGTTTCCCGTCGTCGTCCGAAGCCTGTCGAGGTTGAAGATGATGACGTGGACGAGGACGAGGACGAGGAGGAAGCTCCGCGCCATCGTCCGAAGAAGACCTCTTCGCGGGGCCGTCGTAAGCCGGCTCCTGTCGAGGTTGAAGATGATGACGTGGACGATGAGGATTATCCCGACATGTTCTGATGTTTGACGTCCTCCCCACGCCTAAAGGCGGGGGCACCCTCACGGCAAAACGATGGGATTAACGGGAAAGCCGAGGTCAATTGCCTCGGCTTTCCCGTTTTTTTCAGCCGACGTTGCCGCCACTGTTGCCCTTGGGTGGCGTCTCCTGCTGCGGTTGCGGGGATACCCCTCCCCCACTGTTGCCGGTTGATCCGCCGGTTGATCCACCAGTCGAACCATATCCCCCGCCCCAGTAGTACATGTTCCCGTATGGATTCTGCTGAGGCTGCTGCGCCTGCTGCTGCTCCTGTTGGGCTTGGGCCTGTCGTTCCGCTTCCGCTTTTGCCTTGGCCTCTTCCTCGGCTTTCTTCTTCGCGTCCGCATCCTTCTTGGCTTTATCCACTTTGGAGATGAGGTTCTTCAACTCGGTCGAAGCCGAAATAGCGTCGGACAGGTTGTCAGACGTTATTTCCGTGCTTTTCCACTGGGATGCGAGGCTTTGCATCTGCTTCTTGTCGTTGCCGTCAGGAGCGTCAGCAAGACCATTTGCCTGCTGTACCAGACCGTCGAGTGTCGTTCTGGTTTCCTTGGCTTTTGCCTGCATTGCATCCGTGTAGGTTCTGTTGGTTTTCTCATATTCGCCGTCCAGTTTTTCCAGGGCCGATGTGATGTCTTTTTCAGTCATCGGATTCCCTGTGGTTGTTTTCTGGAGGGCTTCCATGGCTTTTTGCACGTCGCTGTTTTCCGCGACGGGACTGGCTTTGATCGTGGAGACCAGGTCATCGGCCTTCCGTTTCCTCCCGTCCCATTTGTTCTGTGCCTTCACCAGGGATTGTTGGCGCTGCTTGCGGTCGGCTTCGGCCTGCTGTTCCGCGACGTGAGTGGTGTATGCGTGATAGGCGTACGCTCCCCCGCCTATCAGTGCTCCGAGGCCTATGAGTATGGCGGCCGCGACTGCGATAATCTTTATCAGCGTTCCACCATTTCCCCTATTTTCTGTATCAGCGTTTTCCTGTGGGAATGGGGAATCATACTGGTGTTCAACTGGGAAGACATTTTCCTGTGGGAATGGCGGATTGTCGAATTGTTGCGGGGGCATGCCATTCGTTTGCTGGCCTGCATTCCACTGACCGTTCGATTCGTCGTCCGTCTGGCTCCAGAAGTCATCTCCCGTCTGGAATGTTTGCGTTGGGTAATCATCCGCGCCAAGTCTTCCGGCGGATGGGGACGATGTTTGTGGTCCCCCCTCCGGAGGTTCGGATGGGTCATCCCAAAGGTCGAATGGATCCGCAGAGTCCGTGTCCTTCGGGTATGTTTCGCCAGTGTCCTGTCTTACTGGGGAACCGTCTTCCTGTTGGAAGGACGAACTGTCATACTGTTCTTCTGTTCCGCTGTTCCATTGATTTTGCATAGGAACATTGGATGGGAAAACAGTTTCAATGTCTCCCTGTTCCTGCATATCAACGTTTTTCTTTGAACCTGCGGAACTGTCTTGAATGATGTTGTCGTCTCGACGTTCGCTCTGTTCCGTTGATGATCCGGCGGAATCATCCGACTGCAGGTCGAATTGTTCGAACGGGTCGTATTCCTCCGGGCCTTTTCCTTGTTCCCTTGTTTCCTCATTGTTCTGCGGAAATGCGGAAACAGCAGACTGTTCTTCTGATTTCTTGTCGTTATGGTCTTCTGCTGAGTCGATGAATTCCTTGAACGGGTCGTAGCCGTTGGCGAGTAGGTCTATCTGATCGAGGTTTTCCGTATTCTCCTGTGGAGTCGTATCCGCAGTGTCCTGTTGAACTGGCTCGACAGTGTTCTGGGGGGCTGTCGTCCTGATGGGACGTGAAGCTGTGCCTTTGTTGCCCTGCGAATCTGTCGTTTTGTTGGACTGTGGAACTGTGTGGTCAGTGGAATGAGGAATTGTTTCCGCGTCTTCCTGTGAAAGTGTTGCGCTGTTGGAACGTGAAACAGTGGAATCATTGGAACGTGAAAACGATTCCTCTTTCTCCTGTGTAGGCAATTGCCTGACATCCTGTTGGAACGGGTCTACGTCTTCCTGTTGGAACGGGTCTACGTCTTCCTGTTGAAATGGGTCGCTGTCGGATTGATGGGTTGCGCTTTCGTCAGACTGTGGAAATGAGTCATCAAAATACTGTGGAAACGTGTTCGCATTTTCACCGGGAATGGACTCCCTGTTGGATTGCGAAACTGTGGGCACATTGGAACTACTCCCTGTACCCCCGGCTTTCTGTGGAAGCGTTTCCGCATTGTCCTGTGGAAATGCGGAACCAGTGGAATGTGACGCTGCGCCTTTGTCATTCTGTGGATCTGCGTCATCATCCCACAAATCATCCATCAACAGGGAATCATCCAACTGATTCCCCGCCGTCAGCCAATCATCATCCTTCGCCAACATCATCACATCCTATATCAAAGACCTTTTTCGGCAGATAGGCGCCCGATATTCATGGCGGCATCGATGGCGCTCATGTGAGGCACGTCGACACCTGCCGCATACAGTTTGCTCGCATGCGCCGCAGCGGCGGCACCCTTCAACGGCTTGTCACGGTCTGCGACATCACGCCCGTCCTCGCCGAAACCGTCTGTGGGGAACCCGTCGTCTTCGTCCCCGCCGGAGTCGATCATGCCGTCATCGGGTTTTTCTGCGGCGGTCGGCAGGGCGTTTACGATTTCATCCCATGACCAGTGGCCCGAGTTCATGTCGCCTTCCGGCGGTCGGATTGCGGTCAGACGTTCGCGCAGCAGGTCGCTGTATGATTTTCTTTGCTTCTGGTTCTCCTCGTAGAAACCCTTGTAGATGACGGGTTTCATGCCGGGAAGCCTGATAAGGCCGGCTCCTCTGGAGATTCCCGGTTGCATGATGTTTTCCGGTATCTCAGGGAAGTCCTTCGCCCCTCCCAGCAGCTCTTCGACAGCGGTGGAGGGTTGCAGGGTGGGGGAGATGACCGTGGTCAGATTGACTCGCATACCGGGGTCGAAACCGTCCTGCAGGCGGGTCGATTGCCCGCAGAACAGGAAGCAGACACCGGAGAACCGGGCTTTTTGCGTGATCTTCATCGCATAGGTGATGTTCGCCGCATGGATGCTTGCCTCATACTCGGCCCGGATGCGCATCGGATTGTCCTTGCTGACCTTCGGTATGGTGACGCTACCAGCCCATTGGGCGACCTCATCGCACACGAGCAAAAGCAGGGGGTTCTTTTCCTGTTCGTCCTTAGGCAGACCCCACCAGTTTTCGACCCCATACTGTTTGATGAGTTTCGACCGGTAGGAGCAGATCTCAAGCACATGGATCAATGTCGCGGCGGCTGATTCAGGACTATCGCAACCCCAGCCGTGGGGGATGATCCACGGCCGGCACCATTGGAAATCGACGCTTTTGTCCTCGTCGTCGCAGATGGCAAGCTGGAATCCGGCTTCCAGCGCGGCGGCGATGAGCGTGTTGATGACAACGCTTTTCCCGCTGTTGGCGGCGGCGGCAACCATGATTCCCGGGCCGGATTTCCAGTCGAGTGATAGCCAGTCGCCGGTTTCGCGGCCTCGTTCGGGCAGCTTCATGCCCAGATAGGCGTGACGTAGGTCGTTTTTACCGATCAGCTGTTTCGGGCAGGCTATCATCGCAGGAAAAGTCGGGGGAGTGCCGGGGTACACCATGATGACGCCTTTTTCGGGGTCGGCCTTGAAGAACCAGCCTTTTTTGCCGACCACTTCGACGGCTTCCTGCATTCGCTTGTCGTATACGGAGGCCTGATAGGTGACGGTGTTCTCCTTGATGCGGATTTTCCAACCGTTCTCAGGAGTACGTGAGATACGAATTTCCCAAGGCTTGACCTTGAGAACGTTCGCGAATATACGCCGGGTGGCTGCGGCCTTCTCGTCCAACTGTTGGAGCAGCACAAGGAATTCGCTGGAACTGATTCGAACGAAATCGACGACGGAATAGCCTTCGTACTGGGGTTGGCTTTCCAGGTTCTGCACCGTCTTCTTCTGGGAAGCCGTGTCCGCGCATTCGCTGTTGCTGAGTCTGACGGCTTTGATTCCGTTGTTGATATCATCGGAATCCATATCCATCGGCGCGATGATCGCGTACCGGTTGTCGGAATCGACGCTGAATACGCTGTAGCCTTCGAACTCAGGGTTCTTTGCGGCTTTCTCTTGGATGAGGACGGTGAGTTTGATCATGTCGTCCGGATTGGTTTTATCAAAACCATTGGGGAAGAATTTTTCGAGAGGGATTTTCTTTCGACGGTCGGCCATCAGTTTTCCTTTCTCTTGTAGATGGGGGTGTGGAAGGCCTGGAGTGGCCTGTCTGATGTTTCGTACAGGCAATTGCGGGCCTGTTTGAAGTCCAAATGCCGGTTGAGATAGGTGAGGGTTTCGGCTTCACGGGTGTTTTCGGCGTGGAAAAGAGGTTGCGTGTGCGGGTCGAGCTGTCCGGCCGGATGGAATAGCACATGGTTGCCGGCGATAAGCCGGTCGTAGAGCTTTTGACCCACTGTGGATGGGTGAATGCTGCTGCGGACCATGACCACGTTGACGTTCGTTCCGGGTGCCATTTCGATGATTCGGCTGAGTTCGTCGGAGATTTGACTGTTGACGTTCAACAGATTCATGTCCGGGTAGCCGTTGTGTACGTCATAGTCATCGAAGGCGAGCAGTATCGGCTTGATCGGCTCGGGTTCGCCCTTGATGCGCCGTCGCTGTTCCATGCTGACCCGTTGCACTATTTCCAGTAGCTCATAGGGTTGCCGGTAGCGTCCGCACATGACGGTGGGGGAGGGTGGGATGCTGTCCCACTGGTCGGTGAAGGTTACGAGCGTGCCGTCCGAATCTGCCTGTCGGATGCTGCTGTCAAGCAGCATGGTTTTCCCGCTTCCGTCGGGCCCGGTGATGGTGAGTGGCGTTCCCGTGGACGTGTCCCATCCAAGGTTTTTCCCGTGAACGTCTGTTCCCAGGTTGATGAGCATGTTGTTTCCCCTTTTGTGTTTGGCTACCAGTCGACTTCTTCGATGTCGTCCCCGTCTTCGGAATCGGCATCGTTGTTGTCTGGGTGGTGGAGCATGTCGTGGAGTTCGTCCATGTCGTTGATTTCCTCGCCGGCTGTCTGTGGATCCGTTCCTTGGCTGAGCAGCTTGGAAAGTTCGTCTTCGGACACTTCGCCGTAGGTTTCCGCTTCGGATGGCATGAACCGCGAATAGTCGATGGGTTGCGGGGGAGTGCGATCGGCGAACAGTTCCGCCAACTTTTCTTGGCCTCCCGACCACCATGTTTGGACGGCCAGCAGTTCGCCTTGCGCGGTTTCGAAGATTCCACGGCCCTGCGGGATTTTCCCGCCTTCGCCTTTCAACGACTGTTGGAGCCGGTTCGCCTCGCGCAGGTTCTGCGCGCTGATGATGCCCGCCGTGGAGTCCATGCCCAGGAGGATTCGGCCGAGCGAACGGAAGAAGGCGTTCGCGTTGTACGGCTTCATGTCGTCCATGGTCAGACGCTGGGCGCCGAGGATTACGCTGATGCCTGCGGTTCGTCCCTGCACGACGATTTTGCCGAGAGCGCTCATGGTGCGTCGTATCGAATTGTTCGTCGCGCTGACGGCCGCATTGTCGTTGGCCAGTTGGATGTCCCTGTTCGGGTTCTGCGTGGTCTTGCCGGCCTCCTGAAGGTAGGAGTTGAATTCGTCGAACACGATGTCGATGGGTTTCGTGTGGGCAAGCTCTTCCTCATTGAGCTGGCTTTTGTCGAGGTCGTAGATGCTGCCGACACCATACCGGCTGAACAGTTTCACCCGTTGTGCCATCTCGTCGCGTAGCCAGGCGATGACGGCTTCGGTTTCGCGCATCTGCCCCAAGCCGACGAACGCCAACGCTAATGGTTTCGCCCACTGGGTGAAGTCGATGCAACCTTTGGATGGGTCGATGAGGATGATGTCATGGCCTTTGAGCAGCGCTTCGGCGACCACGATCTGCGCGATGGAGGATTTACCGGTTCCGGATTTTCCGCTGATGAGCAGGTGGAACGTGTCCTTCATGCTCCAGTAGACCGGTTTGCCCATATCGTCCACGCCCAACGGGAACATGCGTGGTTTCGACTGGCGGGCGAAATCCCAGTCCGCGTTGACCATGGTGGGGAACGGGCTGCGTTTCGCCAGCACCATGTCGTACAGGTTCGAACCGTGTTCCTCGCCGCGCGGGAGGATGCGCCCGTAGGCGTAGTCGGCGCTGGTCAGGAACTTGCCTATGTTCCGTGAGGGCTTGTCCACATCCAACCCGGCCGGAATCTGGAATCGTGCCAACAACACGTCATGGTTGCTTGGCAACGCGCCGAGACTGACCACATCGGGGGTGCGTCCGCTGGGATCGCTGACTCCGGCCACGCCCCACGAGTCACTTAAGGCGAGTTCGATGAGATGCTTTTGCTTTGATCTGCGATTCCAGTGGCTGATGTCCCTGACATCCAGGCACGGGTCGTCGCACAGCCATACGGTCGCGCTGTCAGCTGACCGCCATTCCCAGTAAATATGTTTCGCCCCGACCGACGATTGGATTCTGGCGGACTGTTTGCGGGCGTCTTCCACGGTCGCGCCGTTGCCTAATTGGAATTGGATGCTCCAAATCGGCTTGTCTTTGCTTTGCGGAGTGCAGGCCGTGATGTTCACGGACGCTTTTGCGGGAAGCACTTCGATGAGGGTTTTGAATATCAACGCTTCCGCGTACTTGCGGTGAAGGGGGGTGTTGCCGGTCAGCTGGTCGATGCGTACGGGCGCGCTTCCGGTGGACCAGATCAGTCCGGCCATGTCGGAGCCTTCGTCCACGAGTCCGATGAACCGTGCCTCCGGCTGCAATGGGCCAAGGTCGCAACGCTCGTAGTCGGCCGGCGTGGCCGGTGCGGTGAGTACCAATGGCAGGTAATGCAGTTGCCAGCCGTCGCAGTCCTGGGTTTTCTCATAGTCGTAGATGGGTGCCGGTGGATTGAGTTTCGACGGGAGGCATTTGACCCAAGCGGACTGGTCGCTTTTGAACCGTTTGGAAATGGTGATGTAATCGTCAAAGGCTTTCTTGTGGGTCATGCCGTCCGGTCGCCACTTGTTGCCCTTGTCGGATAGTTTCACATCGTCGAATGCGACCAGGTGGAACTTGTCCTGCAGGTCGGCGAACACCGGCATCCGCAGAGTCTCGGCAGGCGATCCTTCTCCCTCCAGCCAGTCGAAGCTGATGCGGTCGATGGAATCCCCGCCCTGCGGGGGAGTGATGATCTCCAACAGCCAGGCGGCTTTGCTCTCGTCGGCGCTCACATCATGAGCCAACGTCAACGGGGCGCGTTTATGCCAGATGAAAGCGGTTTGCGCATAGGCGATGTCGGCGACGAGAGAGACAAGACCTTCGCCGGCCTTTCTCTCCGCGATGGAGGGGATACAGGATTCGTCCATGCCAAGCGCCAGACGGACACTGGACGGGTCGAACTGTTCCGCCCCTTTCTTCCTCTGCTTGGCGGACAGTAGACACACGAAACGGTATCCGTCCGCCAATGCCGGCGCCCGCAACGCTTCCACGCCGAGCTTGAAAACTCCTTCGTTCGAGCGAGGCTTACCGTCCGACCCCTGCAGACGAATCCGGTAGACGATCAGAGGATTATCCGAAGAACCGATTTTGTTGACCTGCGTCAGATAGGCTCCCGACCATGCCTTCTGCAAATCGTCCCCGGCAAGCCAACCATCAAGCAGCTGTTGCCCTTCGACCAGCTCACGCCAATACCGGGACTGCGGTTTGCGCCCCAACATCCATACGAGTAGCAGGAACACGAACCCCGGAAGCGTCACAGCGCTCAGCCAGCTCATGTATCCCGCCAACACGAAAACCAGGACCCCGGCGAAAACCAGCAACGCCATGGAGACGGACAAAAGCCGCGCCCAGGCGGGCGATTTGGTCAGGAACGCCGGAATACTGACGCCCTTGTAGACATGCCTACGGTCAACGCGCCGATTCCTGTAATGCGACCAGCCTTGGGCGAGCATGAAACCGAACAGGCCATCCACCAGGGCAATCCAGACGGCACCGTTCAATCCCAGCAGCATGCCGGCCATCCAGCCCATCCACCAGGAAACACGTCGAATCTCCAGCCAATCCGCGTTCGGAATAAGACCGGCAAGCATGTCCTTCCAACGGTGGTAGACCATTATCTGCTTGTCGGATGGGGGATCCTTGCGGCTTCCGGAAGCGTTGACCGGATACTGTTGTGTGATTCCTCCGGCGAGCATGCCAAGCCAAAGGAACGGGACCAAGGGCAGGCGCCAAAAGAACCAGAGGATAATTCCAAAGACAAGAAACAGCGAAAACCAGACGCCGCTCGATATAGGACGGGTCTGTGTTCTGCTCCTGCTGTTTCTGCTTGCCATGATTGTCAATCTATCTTCGAGTTTTGTTATTAACCGAAGATTTATTGAAATTAACCGATACTAGAAAGAACGAGTGCGGCAATCCTGTTCGTCCGAGATTCAGTCTTTTTGTTTGCTCTGAGGTTCGCTGCCAAGCGAACCGACTGGATTCTTCTTTTCCGAGGTCGAAACAGGTGCAGGAGAGCGTGTGGCATTTGCCGCGTCAGCGGCATCCCGGTGGATCGCGGGTCGAAGTGGAGAGAGATTAAGAGAGAGTTTGTATATTCACTTGTAATATCACTTGTAATATCACTTGGGGGTGCCGCTTAGCCCTACTGCCATAAGGGCTGAGAGGCCATGTCGGTGTCAAAATTCTAAGAACGGGTGTCAAAATTCTAAGAGTCGGTGTCAAAATTCTAAGCGAGGGTGTCAAAATTCTAAGGCTGTGACCGCTCTGATCGTAGGCAATCGGGGTGTGGTTCGATGGCATTCGCAGAGATGGTGTCAGAATTCTAAGAAAGGTGTCATAATTCTAAAAATGGTGTCCAAATTCTAAATTTGGTGTCAGAATTCTAAGAAAGGTGTCAAAATTCTAAGAAAAACGCGATAAAATAACGACGAAAAGAAAAAAGATACCCGCACCGTTCGTACCGGCCGGGTATCTGGCAATCGCTGAAACGGAGCGACCACATGACCAATAATAACGCCATCGCCACAACGAAAATGAACACGGGCGCACCGCCGCTCATGGCGAAACTCGCCCTCTTCCCCGTGTCGAAACCAAGCTCATCCTACATAGAGAGAACGAACGGTCGGGAAACAGTCCGCATAACCCCCAGTCGCCCCGAGGAATGGGTCTACGGGAAAACCCCGCGACTGATATTCCTCTACGTGCAGTCCATGATTCGCATGAAGAACAATCCCGACGTGGATCAGGACACCCACACTGTTGTCTTTCGTGGCAGCTTCCAGGAATTCTGCGACAACACCGGAATATCCAACCACTCCGGCTGTCAGAAAGAGACGGAGGACACGCTGATGAACTTGGCGCGAACCTCGATCTCCATCATGAACACCGACGAGAGTCGTGAGAACAAAGGCGAATGCACGCCGTTCACCGTCGCCAGAAAAGGCCGTACACAGTTCAGGCCAGAACAGGACATCATCGCGTCAATCCAGTTCACGGACGAGATGTGGGCCGAGCTGTCGAAGCCAAGCGTCCCACTCAGCATGGATGTCATCTCGCGTCTGGGCAAATCGGCGCGGGCGTTGGACGTCTATATATGGTTGACGTACCGCACATACCGGCTCGACCACGTCGCCTACGTTTCATGGCGTCAACTGTATGACCAGTTCGAGGGCACCGGCCTGCCGATGAAGGACTTCCGGCGCAGGTTCAAACAGGCGTTGTCGAATGTCTTGGAGGCGGCTCCGAATTTGAGGGCCGAACCGTTCAGGCATGGGATCAAGTATTATCCTCGCACCGATGCTCCGATTCGACCGGTCAAGCAGAGCGAGGCCGGGGATATGCCGCTTGAGGCCGAGGTGGTGGACGAGGGCAAGGGGGCTGCGCGTCACGCGCATTCCGCCGACTGCGAGCATGTTCGTAGGCTGATGTCCGATTGGATGGGCGGCATGTTTATTGGTGTTGAGGCTGATCGTGTCGCTTCTCGTTTGGCTGGGTTGTTGGATTCCGGGTTGTCTGGTGAGGATGCTGTGTCTCGGGTTTTGTTGGGTTGACACACTGATTCGCTAATGTATCGCAAAAGATATAATATAGGTATCTTAGCGAAAGGAAGCCACCATGAAAACCCTCGACGAGATGATCAGGGAATACCGGATCGAACTGTACAAAGCCTGCGACGGCCGTATAGGACTCCAAGCATGGAAATACAAAGGCAAGCCAGGTGCCGAAGAAGAGATTCGCGCCAACAAGGACGCCTTGGTAGCCGAACTCGTACGTCGAGAACGGGAGCGGAAAACAAACGAGGAACGCAAACACCGCGAACATATCCTCAATCTGCAGAAGGAATACCCGGCCAACCTGCCCGACCTCAACGTGGGTGACCTGGTCGCGTGGTATGACCAGCGAATGCCGTTCAGCTATGGGATCAGGCGCGCCGACTCCATCTGCACAGGCGAGGCATTCGACTGGGATCCGGAATACGTGATTATCCTGAGCTTGGACCACGGGGAATCGCTGGCCGAAGAACTAAGCGTGGAACGCTGGCAGCTTGACGCATTCCAGGCTGGCGAACCACTGGGGCTGGGACATGATGATTACGAGCTGCAAATGCACAAGGTCATTCGCGACTGGATCGAAGCGCACAAGGAACGTCGAATTTCCGCAAGCCACCCCACCACCACCTACTATCACATCGAACGCGACGAGGCAATTGCACTGGCAGGCAAGGTACGTGAGGCCGTCGCAATGAAAGCCCAAAGCATTCTCGACAACAACATCAAACGCCATATCGATGTCATCAGCCGATACAACCACCAAAACGAGAAACCACTGACCGAAGCCGAGGCCCGCAAGCTCTGGAAGCGCGACAACGATATGTACAACGAGGGTGGCTCCGGATACGTATACGACTACGTAAGCCGCGAACGAGCCGAGAAATGCGCGGCTTGGCTGCAGGAACATGATGTGGCCGATATTCCGGCCATCAAGGATTGAAAGGCAGAGGAAAGATGAGCCAGTACATCACGGTCAACGAATACGCCGCACTCCACCACAAGCAGCCCGTCAGCGTGAGAAAACTCGCTCAACGAGGTTCCCTGAAAAGCGCCAAGAAAATCGGCGGCGTCTGGCTGATTGACAAGGAGGAGCAGTATCCCGACCATCGGCGCAGTGGAAGCGTCAAATCGTTCGAAACGGTTCGTGGCATGTACCTCGTGGATGAAATCGCCTACGTTGAGGGACTGCCATCCACCTATGTGCGGATAGGCGACCAATGGTGCAAGAAGGACGTGTTCAGACGCCAGTTGTACAAGACCAATCCGGAACCGACGCCGGTGCCGTATGACCCGTTCGCGGGGGAGGACTCGGAACGCAAGATGAATGCCGGCTGGTTCGAGGCAGCCCAGAATTTCGGATGTCTGCCGCGTGACACGGATTTCGTGCGCAAGGAGCTTAAGCGTGCGGCGACCCCGGACGAGCTTGCCGCTGTCGCGGCGAAGTTCGATGCGGTCAAGAAAAGCGAGCGTACGAACGTGCTCGGCAGGTTCTATGGGCCCGAATACGAGTACACGGTTCGTGAGGCGGTGCTTGAGTTGCCTGATGGGGTTAACGCGATGTCCGTCGAGTATGAGTTTCGTCGGATGGGTATCGAAGCAGATAATTACGCTCCGGGAGTTGTCGCCGTGCGTATTGGGTGAATGAGGTGTGTCGTTTTTTTGTTTGTACATCCGATAATCGTATTACGAAAATATGTTACGATATAGTCATGGGAACAGCAGAAAAACTAGAAGCCACAGACATTCGACCTGGAAGACCTCGACTCGGAGGATACGACGAAGCCACCGCCATCATCAACTTCAAAGTCCCCGCATCTTGGAAGACCGCGATGGCCCAAGAAGCTAAAAGTCGAAATCAAAACCTGTCCGATTATCTAAGGGAAGTCACATCACTTGGATATTCGGCGATGCACGCCGGAGAGTAATAAGAGCATTAGGGGAGCACCATGGATGAGAAACCCATATACGAAAAATGGCATATCGGTGACGAGTATAGAAAACTCGTCAAGGGAGCTCTGGTAAATCATCATCGATATGATCGATTCATCGAGTCTCCTATGCGTATGCGAGAAGTTATGCACGAGTTCATGGCAAACCGTTCCATCTCTGAAGTCGCCCATGATGCCGGCGTGAACGAAACCGTCGTGCAGAAGCTTATCGATGATGGCATGGCCCCATATCCAGACACCAGGCGAGTAATGAAAGCCTTAAATATTCATGCGACAGCTTTGCCGGCGGAATGCGTGACAGCTTGAAGAGGGGCGACAGACTTAATGTCTGGATGAACGGCCGGCATGTTGGCGTATTCGCGGCGCTCAAGAATGGCGTCGGCTTCGAATATGATCCGGATGCGCCGCGAATCAGCTTCAGCCTGCCGAAAGACGGCAGCTGGAGAAAGGACGCTCCGGAAAATTTCCTGCTCAACCTGCTTCCTGAATCCGGTGCGGCAAAATATGCCATGATGCAGTCCATTGGAGCGAAATCCCAGGAACCATTTGATTTGCTCGACAATGTGGACTCCGCTGGCGCCCTAGTATTCTCCCGTAGCGACGAACAACCGTCGCTATCCTCCACTTCTGTAGTGGAGGCGACGGATTCGGACATAGCGGCAAGAATAACGGCAGTCAGACATTCTCCGGACTCATGGTTCTTCAAAGACAAGGATGCGCGATTCTCTCTTGCTGGAGCTCAAGGCAAGTTCACGCTCTCGCGCTTCGATGATGGCTGGGTATGGCCTAACGGTGTCATACCTTCCACGCACATTCTGAAGCCGTCGAGTTTCCACGATTCCGATGATGTTGAGCATGCGACTATGCTGCTCTCTAAAATGGTTGGGATTGAAACCCCGGAGTCGGATATCCAGGAATTCAACGGCCAGCAGACTTATATTGTGGAACGGTTCGATCGTCGTATCGAGAATGGTATGCCGGTTCGTCTGCCGATGGAGGATATGGTGCAGGCATTGGGCCTACCATCATCCGAGAAGTACAAGGTGAGTGCCGTCGATACGCTGACCACCCTACGGAAGATGGATCCGTCCGGCAGACTGGGGGAGGAGTGGCTGCGACGATTGGCCTTCAACGTGGCTGTCGATAACTGCGATGCGCATGCCCGTAACTATTCAGTCATGCCCACTTCGCCGGATGGTGAGTCCTGGAAACTAAGCCCAGCATACGATGTGATGACCACGACGGTATGGCCGGGATTGACGGACAAGCTCGCGATGCCATTCTCAGGAGCGGAGCATGCCAGTGAAGTGACACCGGACCATTATGCGAGGTTGGCCGATTATTGTGGATTCGATCCCGACACTGCACGAGACGAGGCTATCCGCATCAGCGACTTGGTCCGGTTGAATGCGCATACTGCGTATATGGATCTGGACCCGGAACTGCAGGCCAAGCTGTTGGACAAGATTCGTGTCGCAAACAGTGGCATGCCAAGTCCTCAACACTTCGTCCTTCCCGACAATGGCATGGTGTATGTCGTCTCCCACGATCGTGATGGGCATCCGGTGCATGACTATTGGCGGCGCAAACCATCCAGATAGGACAATGCGGCCACTGCTGGTGTTGATTTGCTTGTCGATGAATTCTGTCACAGAATAAGGTCAGGCAAACGAAGCAATGCAACTGCATATAACAGAACGCTGAGCATGGATTGGAGGTGGTCGCAATGCTTACCTTGCTGGCAATGATTGGACTTTTTCTTCTCGTTCTGGGATTGGTGATAGTCCTGTTGATGGGAATGTTCTTCAGCAGCGACATGGGCGGCATGTTCGTGAACGTGTTCAACTATGCGACTTCCACTGGGATCGCTGATCTGGTGACCGTTGGGGTCATGCTCGTCATCCTGTTTGCGGCTTTCGCAGTGCAAGCCGTTATTTGGTTCTTCGTCAGCGAGAGGATGTTGGAATCTGCGCTCCCGTTGATTGTCCAAATGATTATCGAACTGGTTGTTCTCATCCCGATTCCTGCGTTCTTCTTCACGGCCTGGGGCTTGGAGTATCGGTGGGCTGGTGTCCTGTGTGTTCTTATCTTCGCATTGCCGGTCTTGTACAACCTGGGTTTGAACGTGTACGTCAAGCTTGAGGAAATCAAGGAAAACAAGAACGTGAAGGATGTTTGATCCTTCGCTCCGAAAACCTCTCTCAGTGGACAGAATGCCTCCGATTCGGATAATCGGAGGCATTCGCTTTTCTGGGAAGGATACGCTGGAACCACACGTTTTTTTTTGGATTAGGAGTTGAGGATGCACGGAACATTCAGCAGGCCTATGAAAATACTCGCCAGTGTTATTACAGTGGTGGTTCTCGTCGCTGGCATCCTGGCTTGGAGTACGTGGCGTAAAAAAGTCACTGCTGAGGAACGCCAGCAGGCGCAGGCCCAACAGTTGAAAAAACATAAGTCGGAGGAACGCAAGAAAGCCGCTGAGGCTGCCGCAAATCAGCTGACCGATAAGGAGAAACAACAGTACACGGATCTTGCCATCCAATTCGAACAGGCAGCCCGCAACTGGGGGAGTGACCCCACGATCAATTTGGACTCACTCAGCCAACATGATGCTCAACAGGTAATCGACCAGTTGCGGACACCGGACATCGGAAGCAATCCTCTACCCGCTCTGAGCGCTATCCCAGCGGATAAGAACGATGGGCCTGATGCCGTCAGCTATCCATGCGAAGAGGAATATGAAAACGCTTGTAAAGCGTATCCGACAATGAAAGCATGGTGGAACAGTGAGGCGTTGGCGACCGGCAGCCGGTGGACGGACGGACCTCATGTGACGGTCAACGAAGACCGAACGGTCACGGTCACAGGAAAGGTCGAATCCATGCTTTTGCAGGACGGTGATTCCTTTAACAATGGGAGCATCTGGGCATTGACTCCAGCTTGGAGAGACTACGACATCAACGATGAACTCACCATCGCAAACGGGAAAATCAGCGGCATGAACATCAACGGCGACAACCCTTGGTGGATTAATCCTTGGCTGACACGCTGGGACAACAACATGGCCGACGATTTGAGCGAGGGAACCAGAATAGCCATCCCAGTGAAAGGCGATCCCGAGATGGGCCTCGCCCATTCCAGCATGACGCCCATCCTTAAGGGACCTGTCACGCAGTCGGACTTGGATGGCAAGGTTGACTGGCATCTTTGGGATAGCGTTCCCATGGCATCGGTTGGGGGAGGCTGCCAGAATCCGGGATACTGCGGCTAGTTCTTCCAGCTTTTCTTCCGGAAGAACACGTTGCCGGCGCCATCGAACTGCTTTTGCGTGAGCCAGCGACTGTTGTACCCCTCCCATGGGCCACTTCCGTTCGTGCCGTAGTTTCCTTCGCTGATTCGGATTCTCCATCCGTTTGCGTCCTGCTTGACTTCTTCGACCACGGCGATATGCCCGGAGCTCATATCACCTCCCAAAGCACCGCCGAACTGACTGACGCCATCCCCCGGGTGTGGGCTGGAATCGACTGTGTATGCAGGGTCGGAGGCGAGATGCACATGGACGTCACCACCCACGGGGGTGTTCCAGTTTGCCACGTCATGATGGTGAATCACCCATAGTCTGACAAGTGCATACCAGTAGCACTGGTAATGTCCGCCGCTGGCGAAGGAAGTGAATGGCCCGTAGTCCCCGTCGTGACACACTTTTGCATCCGTATCGCACAGCCAGCCAAAATTACGGGTTTTGCCTATAGGAGCCCCGCCCACAGAACCTACGACGGCACTGCCTCCATCACCATCGTCGTCGGATGAGCAGGAAGCTTGAACGACATTGTCGGAACCACTGGAATCGTCGCTTGCCTTCCCAGTGAACTCGATCGCACTAATCTCCGGTGAATCATAGTAGGAGCGCGCATATTTCTTACGTTCCTCTTCATGCCGATCGTTCCACGCTCCGCGCCCATACCCGGCAAGCCATGCGATTGAGGCGTCCTCCGGATTATCCGCATGCAGCCACCATTTGTGCAGGTCATGGTCGGTGACGTTGTACCCTTCGGCCTCGATGTTATCCAGATAGAAGTTGTTCCAATCGGATTTGGACGTGTCAACCAGCATTTTTATCTGCACGTCGGCATCAGAGTCTTTGCCAGACACGTTATGCTGATCCATCCATGCTTGGATTTTGCTGCGCGGTGTCCACTGATTCAGACCGAAGCCACGCAATGCGGGATTGGTCTCGCCTATCTGCTCCTGTTCCGGATTCATCCCAGATTCGAATTGGATCACACCAAGAGCGCCTGCCGTGCTGGCTTTCGAATACCCGGCTTTGGCGAATGCCTCGGCTATGGCCACCGCGACCTTGTTGGGGGCTATCGATGTGGTCCCGGTTGTCGAATCATCATCTGATGAGGTGCCGCAATCATATTCTGCGGCTGATAAGGACTTTCCGACGTTGCTGGTAAGGGCCGCGACACTGCCGGAAACGGCACTCACCACGTTCATGACGATAAGACCGTTCAACCCCACCAGCAATGCGGCTCCCGCAGCCATGAGTTTTGTACTGGTTTTCAAAGGATGACCCCCTTACGGAAGGCAAAAGTCGGTAAAAATTTACCGACTTTGAATGATTCGGTGAATTACCGTTCTTGGAATGGTCGGAATTCCACGTCGACGAACACGTTGTAATCGTCTCGAAGAAGATTCGCGGCATGTTTCCCCGCTTCGATGATCTCACCTGAAGAACGATTCTCATCCCATGATTCAAACAAAGCCCTCAAAGCATCGGTTTCCTCGTTGGGACTCTTCAACGCGAATCCCAAAAGCCGTGCGGTGTTCAGATCCTTCAACAGCGGAGCCGCTTCGGAAGCCCAATCGGATGCCGCATTCCAAAGCTCGTCTGCAACGGAGAGGGGATATTCGACATCGTATGCAAGCACATCACCGTCTACATCCTCATGCAGGATGCCCGCTGAAGTATATGCGGCGATGATGGTGAGCATGTACACGCTGATGTCGCTTCCATCCCAAGCGTGATTCAGTGGAGGATTCAGCAAAGGATACTTGAGCACGTCATGATTCGCGAACAGCTCATTCCCCTGAAGCAGAAATACGGGGAGGCTGATCACGGGGGAGTACAGGATACGGTTTTCCACTCCTCCGTATGGGTCTCCGTCAGGTACCGCATACACTTTGGATGCGGTATCGCTGAGACGTTGGATGTATCTGCTGGGGCGTTCCAATAGGAGAGGACGTCCGCTACCGAAACCAGGGAACAGCAATGGTTTCGACTGCTGCTGTTCCTCCGGCTCCGGGGTCAAAGGGGTAACGGCAGATGATTCCTCCGACTTGTCGGAAGCCGGTGTGGAAAATGAGTCATCGAATATGTCTTTGTATCCCATAAGGGGTCACTGCTCCTTGTTCTTTCGTTGTTCTCGTGCGATCTTGTCCGTGGCAGTGGTGCTGATTTCCTTCAACAATGCCGGAGGAATCACGATTTCCACTGGAATAGGCTGCTTGGACCCGTCTTTGAAATAGGCGACGGCTCCGCGAACGGTCTTCCTCGTCGATGCGCTTACCAGGCGCTTCAGACTGTTCGGGTTCGGCTGACCGTTGTCCAAAGTATCATCGGCTCCCATGCGCTGCAAGATCCGACCATTGGGGTCTTCGATGCCTAGGAGTCGTTCCGCTGATTTGGCCGGACTGACCGTGCCATTGGCTTCTTCCGGGTTGTCCAACGCCAGAAGGAGGGCGCGGCTGATACCTCCGGTCAAGTCGGCATCGATGAACTCCTGCACTTTCTGGCTGATGATGACAGGCGTGAATCGTTGCGAACGGGCCATACGCACCCATTGTTCGAAGGTTCGGGAAGCTCCCTTGTCCTTGCCCATGAACACCCATGCCTCATCGACACCTACCATGCCATCGCGGCCTCGAACGGCGGTGCCGGCTCCCATGACGACCATTCGCAACGTCCACTGGCGGATGCGAGCGGTCATGGAATCATCTTGGCCTTCGGGGATGAGTGAACGGTCTCCGGCGTTGATGAGGGTCAGGTTTTGGCTGATCGTCAACGGCTTGGTGTCATTATCGGTGCCGAAGATAAGACGTAGTCCCTGGTTCGCCTTCAGGTTCATGCTGATTGTCGAAAACACCTCGAGGGTGTTGGAAGGCAATCCAATGGACTCCGCCGTGTTCCCCGCTTTGATGGTCTTCGCAACAGCTTGGGCGGCGACAAGCAGAGCCCGGCCTACGCAACGCGCCCCGTGTTTGACGCCGTAATCCAGCATGGCTGTCATGGCGGATTCCATCTTTGTGTCACCGCCAAGAATGTTCGTCATCATCAGGACGGCGATCTCCTTGGCCTCCTCCACATTCGGAATCACGTTGAACGGGTCGAACGTGCCGTTAGCCACATCGGAATCCAACCGGATGACCGTACCACCCTGCGAACGGGTCGCATCCTCCAAATCATTACCGGCCTTCGGATTAATGTAAATGCACGGGGTCTTGCCTTTACCGTCACGCGCGTCAATCTTCGACCATTGCAGAAACAGGCTGAACGCCGCCATCGTATTATGGGTCGGCACGTAATCAGCGATGAGGAACGAATGGTCAGGGCTTCCAACGGTCAGACAACGATGAGGCGCGTTGGATATCTTCCTGATGTCTTTGACGTATAGCCATTGCTGGGTTTGTCTCAACGTCGTAGGGATTAAAGCCGCTTTGCGTTGCAAAGAGAATACCGGCAGATCCGTCGTGAAGGTGATGCGATAACGATCCTGAGCCTCGTGACGCACACCATCAGCCGTGTATCCTGCTTTGTTGAGATGGGGTTCGTGAACGACGATTCCCAGAGATCTTAGCAGGCGCACCATTCCTCGGACAATCGGCAGATGATCGGCGGACTGGGTGAACTCTATATTCCCATTTGAGGAGATGGTCCCATCCTGATCCAGCAACCCCTGCACGAGGGAGAGTCTTTGCTCGATGCTCGCCGAGAAGTAGATCTCAGGAATGCGTTTTTCGCGGAGTATCCCCATATCGCGAAGAATGGAGACAAGCCCCTTCACATTCACGACCATCGGCGTATTGATGCTTCCTAGAGAAAATCCCGCAGAGGTGAGACAGGACTTCACATGCTGCAAATCACCATTCCTGTTATCTGAAGCGATGATTCCAGTGCCGATACTACCGTCGGCTAACCAAGCCCCTAAAACCCATGGGTCAAGTGGCAGGTCGGCTTGCGGGTTGGTAACAGGCATCGCGGCTCGGATTGCCCATTGCGCACGATTGCCTGAATCCTTTAGACCAGACGCAAGCATGTCTCGCGTAGTCACAACCTGTTCACAATATCCAAGGGAATTGGTCTCGTTGAAGGCCCCCTCATAACGAAGCATCATGCGTTGCCCTATGGCTCTGCATGCTTCTCGAACGTTGTATACAGATACCGAATCATGACGCATTCTGTCGGAGTGAATTCGTTCTTCCGTATCCCACTCACTGATTGGATTGAGCGTTTTTATGACAGATTCGATAGAGGAACGGCTTGGTGAACGATTCTCGAGCATCTTCTGTATGTCAGTGATGCTGATGCCCTTCGGATAGTTATCTTCCAAATGCTTTCTTAGGACATCCGCACGCTCCCTGGCGAGATCGTTCCATCTTTTCGCATGCTGCGCCACGTCATCATAATGTGCAATCAAAGCCCGAAGAGCTTCCTGCATGTTATAGCGCCTACAGTTCTGCCGAGTCTTAAAAGGTTTTTTTGTATCCGCTATCGCGCGGTCTCGCTGTTCTTGATGAGATTCAACTCCCATAAATCGCAGCGCTGCGGCAATGGTCCTGGCATTGCTCTCTCCGCTCCACCAACGACTCGTTACTGGATGGACAAACTCTGCAAGCTCGTTCACGCTCATGGTTGATTGGGCCGGTAGCGCATCAGACATCCGACATAGCTCATCGTATGTCTCCGACAGCATGTTCTTACGCTGTTGGGATTTCAAATGTTTTGGTTTTCTGAATTTGTTTCGATCTTTGAAATCGGAGACGATCCACTGGTGGTTCCCGCTGGCTTTTATCGTTTGACCGTCACTGAGGGTGACTTCGTAAAGATCTTCCGTGTGAATCGGATGAAGCTTGAGGAGTGGATAAGGTTTTCCGTCCCGCCCGTAGACGAGGTCTCCCTCATGCAAATCGCTGATCTTAGCCATTTTTCCATGGGGGAAGCTAGCCTGAGGGGGAACCGGAATTGTGGAGGAAATGTGAACGGCCTTCCCGCTTCCTGTATCTCCGATAATAGCCAAAATTGGACGCCTGTCCTTGTCCTGCACGGTTGTTGTCCCGATATACACCGGTTGCCTGTTGGCTTCGGACAATCCGACAAGAGCTCCGTCCCTGTCGCCTGCTTTGGCGAAACTGCTCACGCCTCCTCCCGCGACGCATGTTGCGGCCCAGTGGATCTCATAGGGGGTCATGCGTACGTTCGAACAGGCCTGCATGCTTTTGAACGCCATCAACTGTTCGCTAGCCGTCGTCAGATTGACGAACTCGATGTTGGGGATACACCCCAAAGCGTCGATGGCCATCTGCTCGTTGCCCGCCACGCAGGTGGCGACGCTCAGATCAATGATGCTGGGCGGCATGTCCGGAGTATTGTAGATTGCCTTCTTATAATCCAAACGCTCCTTGATTTCGGTCATATCACCGGGGGCTTCATGGCCTTTCTCGTACCGTTCCTTAATGCTTTCGTCGATGGTGCGGCTGTTGCGTCGAATCTGGTCGGCGGTGACTTTCGCCGGTTCGACTTTGCCTCGGATGCTTGTGGCGACCGCATTGGCTCCGCCGGCTCGTCCGACTTCCATGAGTCTAGCAATCCACAGGTTGTTTGGATCCGTGATGCTGCTTTGGTTGAAATCCGCCGTGCGTGCGAAGCAGATGCTGGCCGGGTATTCTTCGTCGATATTCCACTCGGTGCAGTCCACGCCATTGTCGTACAGGTTTTTGGCGTGGGCGCAGGTCGCGTTATCCGGGAAGAAATGCACGTGTGCGTTCTCCGCCAGGATAGGCAGGACCGACGAGTTGGCGCGCCCCACCCACCATGATTCCATCATGGCGACCAGCTGTTCGCGTTCCTGCTCATCCATGATGGTGAATGGTTCCAGCCCGGCGTTGAGCATGATTCGTTCGATATTATGCGCGTCTGGCAGATACTCTTCGAACATTGGGCATCCGTTTGCCACCGAATAGCACATGCGGTCGTACCATGTCAGGGCGCGTTGCAGCATGCCGGGCTTGCGATTGTTGCTATGATCCCCGACCAGTTTCAAAGGAACGCCGATGACCGCGAACTGCTTGCATACCTTCTGGCTACGGTAGTACTGCGCCTGGTATCGTCCGAGGTCGGTGTCCCTCATGCTGGCCGGCGGACTGTATCGGACGGGCATGGATCCGGTGAGTAGATGGAATTCGCGATATTCGCTTTGAAGCATGTAACGGTAGCGCATACCGGCAACCGTGACCTGATTGGCGAGGCCGTCGAAGAACGCCATCAGCTGTTGCGCGGCATCGTTGCGTTTCCGGTCGTTGGCTCCATCCAGCAATGCAGTGCTCCAGGGGATGCGCGCGTACAGCCATACGGTGCGATCCGGCGTGGCAGAACGGAGCAGCCCGTATTCGCTGGCCGGGCTTATAAAGCTTTCTGGACGGTAGAAGTTTCCTCGTGGCATATATTCCACGATAGATTTTGATGTTGTTATTAACCGATATTCTATTGAAAATACCCGTTTTTCGGTTGGTGGCGATATCCAAAAAAAATATCCCGACCGCAATGGTCGGGAGATTAGGAAAGGTTGCCGGTTAGTCGTCCACGCCGACGCAGTCCTGGTTGACTAGTTCACGCACGTGATCGACGGCCCGCTGCAGTTCCGGTGTCATGTCGAAGTCATCGGTACGGTAGAAGGCCGAGTTGCCGTTGGATTTACGACTGGCGCTGACCGCGACGTTGGTCACCGTCATCTTGCCCTTGTCGTCACGGTCCAAGTGGACGAACAGGGTCCTTGCGGTCAGCTCGCGACGTCCCCCCGCATATTTCAGTGTCCCTTGGACGGTGATGTTTGGTTCCAACTGATATGCCACGTCTGCCGTGTATCGGATGCTTGGGATGCTGGATATGATTTTCGACATGATTAACCCTCGTTTCGGGTGATGTACATGCAATTCATGTGAGTGGTTTTCAGGATTTCGCGCAGAGGGGTTTCTTTGACGACGCCTCCGCCCTTATATGCTTGGATGCTGTAATCGTCGATGGGGAACTTGGTTTTTATTTTCGATACGTGCTCGAGTTTCACCCAGCACCGCGCTTCGGGGATGGTGAGGCTTGGCGGCGCTGTGAACCCGTCATAGTCATTCATGCCGTAAGCGTAGTATGCGCCTGAATCATGAATGTCGGCCTCAATGTAAGTGTCATCCGTCATCCATAAGAACGCTTTTTTACATGTGTTGACGGTCAAATCGGACACGTTGAACTTGAGAGGGAACAGCACTTTCCCGTCGGATTTCTCGGCATGCTCCTCTATGTAATCCAGAATGGTTTTATCCAGATCCCAGTTATACCGGCAGGTGATTCCGTCGGCGAGTTTGACCGATTGCCGTCCTGGATAGGATGACTGTTTCTTGTAGCGCACGAAGAGCGCTCGTCGATCGTATAGTGTTGCCATAAGCTCTTCCTTTTATGTAGATGTTTTCAGTATAACAGCCACGACAGAGGTTAAATAGGGCGGATTATGAACGTGGCCGCATTTGTTTCCATCTCATCCGCCAGCGATATCTTTTTGGCGTTGTAGCCCAATCTCTCGAACTTGTCCGGATCGAAATCTCCCAATTGCTGCACATTGTCCAACGCCAACCAGTAGTTGGCAGGCGTTCTTCCCCATGGGAATGGTGCCTGATAGTGGGATTTCGGATTCCAGGTTTTTGGATTGTATGCCTCTCCGAAATTGGTCACCGTTCCAACGAGTTTGATTGCGCTTTGGGGTGACCAGAGCAGCAAATAATTAAAGCCTATTTTGTTTCGCAATGATTTAAAGTTGCCGACGAACAGCAGTCTTCCCTCGTGCTCGGCGGCATGACGGAGGAATTCTTCGATGGTGGTTTGCGGGCTAAAATAGGAGATTCGCCCTCGTGGGGCGTGGCCTATTCGTAGCATCAAGGTAAGTCCGTCTATCTTGAAGGGTTCAGTTTGCGATGTCATGGAATAATCTTACCACATGTGAATATATTCAGTATGTCAGGTAAGTGTCTTCAGTTCGTACACAACCAATACGGGAGTCTCACGAACCCGACCGAAAAGCTCATGCCCTCGCTTCGACCTCTCGATCGCACGCATCACCACCTCCGGAGCGGGACGGATATCCAATCGAGTTTTCCCGACCCTATCCGCCCACAAATTCTGTTTGACTTCCTCCCCACGGCTGAAGCCGGGGGATTCCTGTCGCATGTGAGACAATCCCCTATTCGGAGAGTCTTCCCACATGTGTGGCAGGGGTTGGCGTTTCAATGGAACCTTCCCGTGAAACACAGGTTTCGCGGGAAGCGTGTTCCTCCACGCCCTCGGCATCGTCCATGCCGGTTGTGTGTATCGCGCGGTCGAGGATGTTCTTGGCCGCGTTGATGTCCGCATTGTCTTTGAAACCGCAGTTGACGCATTGGAAGACCGCTTGTCTCTCACGGTTCTCCTTTGCGACATGGCCGCAACGGTTGCAGGTCTGGGACGTGTACGCCGGGTTGACCAGTATGAGCCGGGTCCCGGCGAGACGGGTCTTGTATTCGAGTTTGTTCTGGATGTCCGTCCAACGGTTGCCGAGGATACTGCGGTTCAATCCCGCTTTGGCCGCCGAACCGTTGCGCAGGTAGTGTCCTTTATGGTCGGGGTCCTGTTTCGGTTTCGGCTTGCGGGTCATTTGCCGGGTGTCCAACGCTTCCAAGGCGATGAGGTCGTAGTCTTCGACCAGTCGGGTCGTGGTCTTCGCAACCCAATCATCCTTGCGGTTGTTGATGCGACGGCGTATCGAACTCATGCGCTTCAATGTGAGTTTGCGTCGTTTCGACTGGAATTTCGCGGTTTTCCCACCACGTCGGCTGTTGGTCGTGTCTTGTCGGGCGAGCTTGCGTTGCAGACGCAGATACTCTAGCCTCTCCCGTTCGGACGGTTGCGGCATGTCCAGCATGGTTCCGTCCGATAAGGTCAACGTGTGGACGCAGCCACGGTCGATACCGGTCTGCTTGCCGGTGGCATTCCGTCGGATGGGCGACGGTTCGTTGGTGAACGCCAGAGTGCGTTCCGTCCAATTCACCGCCACGCTCGTGTAATCCCTGATAGGTTGGCTGACGCGCACGTGGATGGAGAGCGTCCAACGGCATCCCGTTTCGTCCGGCTTGCGGAATTCCTTTTTCACGCTTCCGGTGATTACGACCACTCCGCGCTTGCGTGACACCTGATGGTAGATGGCGTTGCCGGTCTTGTTCTGGTTGCGCCAGCATACGAAATACTGGGGGTCGCGTTTGCGGGACTTGAACCCCGGAACACGACCGCCATTAATCTTCTTGCGCTTCAATCCGGCATACCATTCCGAATTCTCCACGCGCATGGGACTGGCGAGAATAGCGGCGGGGATGCATGCGAGCCAAGAACACCGGATTCGAGCCTCGCTGTCCTTGAAAGGTTCCCCGGCGGTCGCTCCACCCAAGGGAACGTCCACCCACATGCGCTCATGGGATTCCATGTCCTCCATGTAGCGGCGGATTGTCCTATGCTCCCGATGCTGGTTGAAACGGGTACGCCAACCATCGCACAGCCAGTCCATGATACGTTCGGGATTGCGCGTCCAACAGTGGTTGCGGCATGAATCGTCGCCAAGGTACACGGACGCGCCCGCATGCCTGACTTTGATGATTCGTACCTTCTGGCTCATACTATAAACCTTACCACGGAAACAGTGACTAATCAAAGAAGTGGCGGCTCACCCCAGCCTTAAAAGACGGGGCTTGCACCGCCAAACCGGTCAACTCGACGCGATTAACACTGCGAATCTGCAAAGACTGCCGCTCGACCCGATGCAATCGTACATATTCAGCGGCCACATCAGCCAACCCGGCACCCAACTAATTCTTCCTTTCTCGACGAAACGCATATACCAAAGAGGGGACCATGGACGCGGCCGCAAAAACAAGCGAAGACACCGCCAGTACAAGCCTCCACATCAAAGGCACCCCAACCGCAAGCCAGGAAACCAACTGCATCCCCAACAACCAGAACACCGCGAAAACCAGCATTCCCAGCACGAGCGCCCAGCTCAAACGTCGTTCCTTCCGACGCTTTCTCGCTATTTCGCGCCGCGACGGTTCGACGGTACTGCCACTGATTCGAGCCGGTTCCAGAATGATCGTCGTAGTCGCCCCGATGGTTTCGCCGGCGCTGTTTTCCTTACTCACTCGGGCTCCTTTTCTGGATTCTGGATTCTTTTCTGACGTTCGCATTCATGTCTCAATGGCGGATACGTGTCGGCTATGGCGTTCAATGTCGCCGTCCGAAGCTCGACATACCTCTCCTGATCCAAGTCATGGCACTGCTGGTCGTAATCGGTCAACGCATGCCGGGCATAATTGACCATCCAGCGTTCCAAGACGAATGGATTTGGCTCCTTGCCGGCATCCCTGACCATGTTTCTGCGACGCAGCTCGTAATGGTGGAGCTTTGCCGCATCTCGCAGGTTACCGTAGGGAATGAGTCGCACGTGTACTGTTAGTTTTTCGCACACTTCAAGGTCATGTCTTTCTGCTCTGGCGTTATGTGGACATATTCAGTTTAACAAGCAAAATATCAGGAAAGAATAGAATCCAGTATGCCCGGGATTAGGCTCCGAGGAAATACTCCTTGCACATAATCTGGTACAAGGCTTGCTCTTGCATTGCGTCGGAAAGAGCTCGATGCTGTTCCACGTCTGCCACGTGATAGCGTTTGATCAGATCCGCGACCTTGTGATGGCGAATTTCCGGATGGATGTCACGGCTCATTTCCAAGGTATCCAGGAATGGGTGGTCGAACAGGGGACGATTCGGCCAGGTTTCCGCCGTGGCCCAGTCGAGGAATTTCAAATCGAACGTCGCATTGTGTGCGAGGAAGGGCGTTTTGAATCCCAGCCACCGTTCGAACTCTTTCATCGCATGCTTGACAGTCGGTTTGCCGCTTACGTCGTAAGTGGTGATTCCCGTCAATTGCGTGATGTGTGGCGGGACGATCATTTGCGGGTTGATGAGTTGGCTGTAGGTGTCGACGATTCGTCCGTTCTTGACTTTCACGGCACCGATTTCGATGAGTTTCGCGCCATCTTCCGGGTTGAGGCCGGTGGTTTCGGTGTCGAGCACGATGTAGTCGAGCAATGGCGCCTCCAGCGGCGGGATGCGTCGTGGATCGTCGCTTCGGTATTTGTCCCAGTAGCTCATTGGGTGTTCCTGTGTTCTCTAAGATTATGTGGACATATTCAGTATAGCAGACAAATCAATGTTAGGCAGGAACCTTCCGACCGCGACCGTCGCCAAACAACGTGAAAAGCAGGCTCGCACGATTCGGGCCAACCTGTTTGTCGGACAACACGCATTCCATGCAAACCGGACCATACACGCTCGGCACCAAGCCCATCGTGCTTCCGCAAAGAGAGCATCCAGCTGGCTTGGTCAACGCATCATCATTCAGCTCGACAATCAATTGTCCTGACCTTTCAACGATTCCTTAATCCGTTTCTCCTCTTCATCCGCAGCCTTCTCGCTCAACTGCCGTACGGACGGAGGGCGCTTGTCCCGGATAGAATCAGGGGAATGAGAGTGGACGGCGCGCAACATCGCGGAGGCCATCTGCCGGTATTCGCACCTCAGCCAGACGGGAGTCTGCTGCCAGCAGCGGCCGACAGTCGCACTGTCCCCGACGAGATTCCACAGGCGTATTTGCTGGGCACGTAGCGCCATAGCCGCGGTCTCCACTTGCGTGTCCTCGGGCTGCCAGTCTTTTCGATTAGGCATCAGCCGTAATCCCGTCTCCGAAACCATGCAGGGCATGTATCAGATTCTTGACGGAAAATGATTCCGCCTCGCGGTTGACGATTCGACGATTCAATCCGAGAACCACGTCTTCGACCTGTCTGCGGACATAAGGCTCCAACGGGGGGAGAGGGGGCGTTTTGCGGGTATCTGCAAGAAGGGCATAGTCTCTTTCCAGATCGGCAAGATTCGTTCCCTGCAATCGGATGCGACGGAGCAGCGTGATCTCATCCGCATCCAGCAGACACGGCCAGGCTTCCGTTCCTGACTGGATATGACGTACTCCGTTCAGCAATCGTGCGGTCTCGGCCATGGATTTATTGCGTTTCGCGCTCTTCATGCCCGGCCAGTGTCGCAAAACGGACAGGTTCCCGCGAGCGTCATCCAAAGCCGTCTTGACGACATTGCTGGTGGTCAACCGATGGGCGAAAGGCTCGATGGCGCGAATGAAGCCGGCGTCCAGCAGAAAGCATTCGGTCGGCAACGTCAACGATTCCAACAGGCTACGATGGCCGTCGATCAGTCCGTCGATATAAGAAAGAGGTGTGAGGATTCTGATATCGAGGTCACGCATGTTCTGAGTCGTTCGAGCTTCGCCGAGCAGTATCTCCCAAGGCTGCGGCATCGTGATGACGCAAAGCGAGGGCTTGTTGTCCTTCGCCGCTAAACCATGCGCGTAGTCTCCTTCTATCCATGCGGAAATGATGCGTTGCTGGGGAAAATGCTCCAGTGCTTTTTCGATGCAGTCGATGTTGTTCACGCCGCCAGTTCCATTCGCTTGGCAATCTCATTGCGCCATGTCTGCACCAGCAGTCGGATATGCCATCCCGTACCGAGGTCGGCATTTTCCAAGTCGAATGGATCCCAATTTTTCGCAACGATGCGAATGTCCCCTGATGTGCAATCATAGGAGTAGTCGATGGACGTGGTTCCGAGCTGAATTTTCGTCGTATAGTAGGTTTTCGGGTTATCCACGAAGACTTGGATGACATTCCCGGGCAGTTTTGTGTCTGCCTTGTTTTGGACGATTCCGGTGTTGTTTGGGTTTGGAATTTTATATGTGGCTTCGTGGACGATGGAGATCAGCGCGGAGAGGAACCTCTGTTTTAGGGAGAGGTTGTCGCAGTAGGCGCACTTGGTGATGGGCTTGCCGGATCTTTCGAGTCGCAGGCTTCTGCATTTTTCGCACTCGTATAGGGTGTAGGTCTTTCGTGCGTCTGTGATGTCTTGTATGGGTTGCATTTTCCTTTGGTTTCTCTTTCAATCTTTTATGTGGACATATTCAGTATAACATGTAAAATACAATATGGTTGTTATACTGAAGAAGTCCACATAAAAAGAGGAGGAGCGTTGACCAATCCGAAGAAAAACGGAGACCTGATGCTGCGGGTCCGGTATGACAGCGGAGCCGAACTCGCGGGTCCGGCTGTCATCACCGACGAGGGAGCCTTGCTTGTTTCGTTGGGCGGCGCCGCTTCCATGCTTGTGCAACGCGCGGATGGTAGTCTGCCGCCGCACATCACCTTCGTGGATATACGGCCTAGTCATGTGGGATACGGGCTGCCGCTGACCGACGACATGGCGTACATGGCGGTCACGGCCATGCTGCGCGACGCGGTCGGATTGACGTCGGGCGAGGCGTCGGATGCGTATGAGGCATGGCTGAACCGGTTGAAAAGGGCCACAATCGAGCATTGGGTGGACTCCCTGCCCATACGCGAATCCACGCGACTGCATTGCAAGTATCTCGACCGTGACGGAGCCGACTATCCGAAGGAAGAGGAGGACGCATGACGCTGATCGAGCATGAGGCGCGAGTCGGACTGCCGCGCATGTGGGAGGTCGAACGGGCGATGGACGACTGTCTGGAACGCAACAGGCGGAAGGGCAGACTCTGATGGGAACCACGAGAATCTGGGATTCCCGCAACAACAGGCATGCGACGGTCGAACACGAGACGTTGAGACCATGCCCGTTCTGCGGCGGCACTCCACGAATCGACGATGATGTGGACGATATGTCGGAACGGTACACGGTGCGCTGCGACTGCGGCGGGAGCATGCCCGGCCGGCACGTTCCGATCGACCCGTCGTTCCAGACCCGCGTCACCTGCCTGCATTCGGCGGTCGAGAAATGGAACAGGAGAGAACTGGATACCCGAACTGGAAGGAAATAAAGGCGCGCATGCGCTACGAATACCGGATGCAGGTGATAGGCGGGGAACCGGTGTGCGGCGCCGGCTGCATCGAACGGTTCACGCCCGCCGACAACCGTGGGAACCGGTATGATCCGCGGATGGAGGAGACGCGCAACAGCGGGCGCATCGAATCGCATCCCGACATCGCACGGTTGTATGAACAGTACGCGCACGAGACGGCGCATGCGATACGCGGCGAAATCGAAGGCCCATACGTGATGGACCTGTATCTGGATGATGCCGGGCAGCCGCATGTGATCGAGCTGAACCCGCAGTCGAACAGCGGCCTGTACGCGCTCGACATGGACGCATTGCTGACGGCGATACGGGACAATCCGGAGCAGTTCATGCCCGACCCGAAACGGACGGCGACGCCCGGGGCAGATTCTAGTGGTGGTTGCAACACCTGAGGTTTGAGCGGCCTTCCATGGTC
>OGCN01000717.1_pt1 | contig 51360 bp, 45 predicted proteins | sample 1570181 | NCBI WGS metagenome assembly OGCN01 (sample SAMEA4370584, study PRJEB24528) | human gut metagenome | reverse complement strand
TAAAAAGGCGCTCCCTTCATCACTATGTATCCAGCTAATTCCTCATGCAAGCATGGTCATTACCTGAATACATGTGATGAGTGAACTGTAACGTAATATATGAGCTGTTATCTTTCACTTGTTTATCCGGAAATACCTCAACACTTACAGAGGTATCAGTCATCTCTATTTTTGATATCCAAGAAAAGCTCTTACACAGCTTAATTGTTCAAATTCTTTTGTGCCGAAACCATATCCGATCTCTTCGATTTCCATATTCATCTGTCTTGTGAATGTTTCAACAAAGTATTTTAAAATAGCGGCACCTGTCGGTGTCAGTAATTCCCCGTCAAAGCTGCTGCAATATACCGGCATGCCTTTGATGATCTCTGCGGTTGCCGGAGCCGGAACAGGAAGTACACCGTGTGCACAGCGAACAGTGCCATTTCCCACGCAGACCGGAGAAGCCTGAATCTCATCCACGCCAAGCATCTCGATGGCAAGACTGCTGCCAACCACATCAATTAACGCATCCACAGAACCAACTTCATGGAAGTGGATCTGCTCCATATCGGTACGATGAACGGTACTCTCTGCGGCTGCGATAGCGCGGTAAATGCCTTCTGCATGTTTCTTTACGATATCGCTCAGATCCAGTGAACTGATTTTTTCCAAAATGGACGCAACACTTGTATGTGCATGATGTCCGTGACGATGTGCATGCATATGTCCATCTTCATGGTGAGGGTCGTGGGTATGTGCGTCTTCATGTGCATGATCGTGTCCATGACCATCCTCGTGAGTATGTACGTGTGCATCTTCGTGAGCATGATCGTGTCCATGACCATCCTCATCAGTATGTACATGGACTTCCTCATGGGTATGTTCTGCACAATGACTGTGTTCATGGGTATGCTCATGCATCTCTCCATGATCATGATGATGCTCATGAGTATGCTCAACGCCTTCTTCTTCCCCGTTGATCTCAACTTTCATATGAATGCCACCGATTCCCTGTTTGCATGTTTCCTGCGGAATTACGTGCACTTCTTCGCTGATTGCATTTATTTTTTTCAAAAATATGGTTTTCTGTTCCTCTGTGAGCAGGCTGTATAATGCCCCCATCAGCATATCCCCGGCTGCTCCCGTCTTACATTCCAGATATAATACTTTCTTCATTTTAAATTCCCTCACTCAAAAAAATCTACTTCACGAACTTCTGGATCGCATCTCCAAACTCTTTGATCTTGTCGTAATCCTCGTCCTCAACTGCTTCTATGATACAATGATTCAGATGATCCATCAAAATTACTTTTCCGGCATTATTAATCGCAGAACGAACCGCTGCCAGCTGCGTCAGAATTTCCGAACAGTCATCTTCCCGGTCTACCATCCGTTTTACTGCCTCCAGATGACCAATGGCTCTTGCCAACCGGTTAGAAACTGCCTTGGAATTTGGATGATGATGTCCATGACCATGCTCATGAGATGTGCCTTCCTCATGCAAATGGTCATGATCCAGTCCAAGTTCATGTGCCAGTCTGTGCGCCTGTTCTGCCGCATCGGATCTCTGCTGTTTTTCCACCTTTGACTCTTTTACCTTTGCCATGTTCCTACCTCTTCATGATTTTGTTTGCCAGACATGCTGCTCCATATCCGTTATCAATATTTACTACACCGATTCCATTCGCGCAGCTGTTCAGCATGGAAAGTAATGCTGCCAGTCCTCCAAAACTTGCGCCATAACCTACGCTGGTTGGTACTGCGATCACCGGCACTTCCACCAGACCACCGACGACACTTGCCAGCGCGCCTTCCATACCTGCGATCACGATGATCACATCTGCACTCTGGATCCGGTCAATCTTGCCAAACAGACGATGAATACCTGCCACACCTACGTCGTATACACGGTCTACTTTGTCACCGAAAAATTCAGCGGTCAGTGCTGCTTCCTCTGCCACCGGAATATCGGAAGTACCCGCAGTCACTACTGCAATGGTTCCTTTTTCCGCTTTCGGCTCCGGCATCGCGCCAACCATGATGATTTTGGAAAGTTTTTCATATACCGCTTCCGGGGCAACCGCTTTTACTGCCTCATAAGCTTCTGCAGATGCCCGTGTCACCAGAATCCTTGCATTGTCATGCATCATATGGCTCACGATACCTGCAATCTGCTCCGGTGTCTTGCCCTGTCCAAAAATCACCTCTGCCTCTCCGGTGCGAAGATTTCTGTGCTGATCAATATTGGCATAGCCGATATCCTCATACGGCAAATGTTTCAAAGACTCCAGTGCCGTATCCACATCCATGCTCTTTTCCGAAACTTTCTTTAATATATCTGATAAATATGTTACATCCATGATTTGCCCTCCAGTTACAATTCGTATAGCATCTTTTGACCCCAACATCTTACTTTAATTATAATATACAGCAATTTTTGTGCCAGTTTTGTTTTTTCCATTTTTCCCATATTCTAGCAGAAAATCGGGCATTTTACAGCAATTACTGTTCCATTTTTTCAAAATAATATCATTTTTGTTGCAATTTTTAAACACCCTTCTTTTTTCCTTTGTTGCATTTTTCGAACAGACCTGCAACGACTGTTTACAAAATTGTTAAAAATTGCTATAATAACAGAACAGTTAAAACCCCAGGGGAGGGATTGTATACATATGAATCAATATTTAGCCATTTACCAGGTTCGGCAAATGCTGCAAAAGCTGATTTCGGAAACAGCTGATGCAGATCTTGCTGACAAACTGAAAAACATTGATCACCAGTTAAATTATTTTTTAGATAAGGGAATCGATTTTAAACAAGTGGTAGACGGGATTGACGACAGTATCTTTATCACAGACAACAAAGGAAATGTGTTATATGTAAATCCTGCCTACACACGCAACACAGGGATTGAATCGGAACGGGTAATTAACCATAACATTTATGATCTGATTGAAAAGGATAAGCTGTACAGCGGCGGCGCGATTCCGGATGTTTTAAGCACCGGAAAACCGGCATTCCGTCTCTCTACGACTTATGCCAACGGCACACCGCTGACCGGATACGCTTCCGGAACACCAATCTTTGACTCTGACGGATCGCTTAAGCAGGTCATTGCCAGCAGCCGACCGATTGTGTCCCTGCAGTCCTTGAAAGAAGATTTCAACACCTTTATCAAAGAGATTCAGGAGATGAATCCGCAAAATTCCTGTGCAGAATCAGAAAAATCCTTAAATGACGAAATGATCGGCAAAGACGGAACCCTTGCCAATATCTGGACGCTGATCAGTCATGTAGCACCATCTGATGCCACCGTTCTGATTACCGGTGAATCCGGTGCCGGTAAAGAAGTCATCGCGGATGAGATCTACCGAAACAGCAACCGCAACGACAAACCATTTGTAAAAATCAACTGTGCGGCAATCCCGGCACACCTTCTGGAATCCGAATTATTCGGTTATGAAAAAGGTGCCTTTTCCGGTGCAAATGCAAAGGGAAAACAGGGACTTTTTGAGCTGGCAAACCACGGAACTCTGATGCTGGATGAGATCGGTGATATGCCAATGGATCTGCAGGTCAAATTACTGCGTGCGATCCAGCAGCAGGAAATCACAAGAATCGGTGGTTCCCGTCCCATCAAACTGGATATCCGTTTCCTTGCACTGACCAACTCCAACTTAAAAGAGAAGATAGCAAACGGAACCTTCCGACAGGATCTCTATTACCGTTTAAACGTAATTCCGATCTATGTTCCGCCTCTGCGGGAACGTGTTGCAGATATCGAAGCATTGTGCAACCGCTTTATTGAAGTCTTTTCTGCAAAATACAACCGTCCGTTCTCTCTGACCGAACAGCAGTTAACCTACCTAAAACAATATTCCTGGCCGGGCAATATCCGTGAGCTGGAGAATATTATTGAGTATCTGGTGCTTTGCAGTTCCGGTATCGGACAGGTAGACGATTCCATCATTGCAGGACTGTTAAATATTTCTCAGGAACAGGAGCCGACAATCACCGCAGACATGGATTTCAGCAGCGCGGTTGCCCAGTTTGAGAAAAATCTTCTGGAGACCACATTAAAGACCTCCGGAAACCTTCGGGAAGCAGGCAAGAAACTGAATATCAATGCTTCCACCATTTCACGAAAAATTAAACAATACAATATTGACTATCCAAACAAAAAGGAATAATGCGTCAGAATCATGATGAATCAGCAAATTATTATATCCAATGTGTGTGAACAGCTTGCCGACATCTCAGCGTCTACTCAGAACGAATCTGCACAGCGCAAAATTCAGGATATTTTACAGGCTCTTCATACGTTTCAGTTACGAAATATTGATTACAAATCTGCCATCGATCATCTGACCGATGGCATTTTAATCAGCGATGCAACCGGAATGGTATTGTATATAAACAATGCCTTTGCCCAGAGCACACACATTCTCCCGGAAGAAATCCTGAACCACAAAATACAAGACTTGCAGGGCCAGGACAGGCTCTACACCGGCGGCGTCATTCAGGAAATTATAACAACACATAAAAGTGCGTTTCGACTATGCACGACTTATAAAACAGATCCGCCATTGCGTGGATATCTGGCAGGAACACCTATATTCAACGAAAACGGCGAACTTCATTTAATCGTAGTCTGTCACCGTTCTCTCATCACACTTCACGACCTTCAATCAGATTTCCAGACATTTCTGCAGGAACTCCGACAAGTAGCTCCTAACAGTTCAAGTAACCCCGACACAAATGACAATTCCATAGTCTCATCGGAAAATATTATGATCGGAAAAAACGGATCTCTGGCCAATATCTGGAATCTGATCCGACATATTGCACCGACAGATGCTACCGTACTGATCACCGGCGAATCCGGTGCCGGAAAAGAAGTAGTTGCCGATGAAATATTTCAAAACAGTGCACGAAAAAACGAACCCTGCATCAAAATCAACTGCGCCTCCATTCCGGCAGACCTGCTGGAATCCGAATTGTTCGGTTATGAAAAAGGTGCCTTTTCCGGTGCGAATCCAAACGGCAAAAAGGGATTATTTGAACAGGCAAATCACGGTACGTTAATGCTGGATGAGATTGGTGATATGCCAATGGAACTACAGGTCAAACTGCTCCGTGCCATCCAACAGCAGGAGATTACCCGGGTCGGCGGTTCCCATCCCATCAAACTGGATATCCGTTTTATCGCATTAACCAACTCCAATCTGAAAGAAAAGATTGTAAACGGCACCTTCCGACAGGATCTGTACTACCGGTTAAACGTTATTCCGATCTATGTACCGCCTCTGCGAGAGCGCCTGCAGGATCTGGAAGCACTGTGCAACACCTTTATCCGGAAATATACGGAAAAATATCATTGCGCTTTTGCTTTCACAAATCAGCAGCTTAATCTGTTAAAAACCTATCACTGGCCGGGAAATATCCGTGAACTGGAAAATATTATTGAGTACGTGATATTATGCAGTGCCGGAGAAGGCACGATCGAAGATTCCGTTCTGTCCAGTCTGTTGAACTTAAGTCTTCCACCGGTGCACACCATTCTGGATACAGATTTCTACGGTGCGGTGGAACAATTTGAAAAACAGCTGATTGAAGAAGCGCTTACTTCCTGCGGAAGTCTGAGAAAAGCGGCAAAGAAATTAAATCTGAATCCATCCACGGTTTCACGGAAAATAAAATTGTATAACATTTTACCCCCCCCCGATGAAATCGTGATGATAACGCATCGTTCACAGCATTCACAGCAATAATAATGCCCCGCCAGCCGGCGGGGCATTTTATATAGAGAAAGTAATACACCTTTCGGTAATATTTATGAATTACGCGGTTGCTGCAGCACCGAATCTTTGTTCTGCCGCTACCTGTACCATTTCTTCCCAGGATGAAAATCTGGTACTTTCTTTTACGAAGTTATCCATCAGAAGCTGAGCGTAAACCATTTTATCGGCTTTCCAGTTCGTGATAACTGCGCTGGAATACTGAAATCCTTCAAAATTAGAAAAATTAGTATTTTCCTCCATGAATTCATCGGTAAAAATGGTATTCAGCAAATTGCGAAGCTTCTGATCCATGTCTACATACACGTATCCTTCCATTATCTCTCGTCCGGATGCTCCTCGTAATATTTGTCAGCAGCTTTGAATACAAAGTCACGCCATACTGCTGCGTCTCTTGCCATACATGGACGGATGATTTCTTCCTCCTGGTCACCCATACCATTGATGACTTCTTTTCTCTGAACGGTCAGATACAGTGCCGGCTCATTTGGCGGGCAGCCAAGGATCCAGTATGCATTCGGATGATCTTTCAGATATTTTTTTGTACAGTTTCCGTGAAGTACGATCTTCTCATCCGGAATATCCTTCGGAATCTCGTTCTTTCCACCGATAACAACTGTCATACCTGCGTTCTTGTCATACTCGTTAACAGCTTTCAGTTCTTCCATATTGATTGCAAGAAGTGCCTGGCAGCTTGAGCATGCGCCTTCACATTTTACATCATATTCCGGCCAACGTGTGCTCATGTCGCCGATATATGGAATCCACATTTTTTTGTAGCTCTCTTCGATGGTATTACCAACAACCTCGATATCCTCAAGGTCATAGTTTCCAAGACCTGTCTCTTTTGCTACTTTGAAGTAATCTACACAGGAAGTATCGATACCTGTTACTTCACAGGCCACACGGTCGATAGCAACCGGATCTTTGGAACCAAGAATCATGTTTGTCTCGATCGGAACCGGCATATGCGGGCTGTATCCACTTGCTGCACGCATAGCATCCATGATGTTGATATCGGCACGACATGCACTCCATACATCCATCATAGCCATAGTCAGGTTCTGCTGATGCATCTGCATATGTACTTTATCCTGTACGACACCTTTGATGTTCTTTAATGCTCCTGAGAATACCATGCTGGCATGTGCTTTCAGGATCGGAAGGTTGATCAGGTGATCTGCTTCCATTAAGAATTTTGGAAGTAATACATGATCGATATTGGAACGGTAACCACGAACGGCAACATTTACCAGATCTTTGTCACGTTTGATATCTTTTAATTCAACGCCCTCTTCCTCTGCTACAGCAGCGATTCCACTTACGCGGAAACACTCCTCTGTATCACATCCGATTGCAGCTGCTTCTGCAACGATGATACGTTTCGGGTTCGCTTTTTTCACCTCACGGATAACGGCACGAACTACTTCCGGGTTCGTACATACAGATGTCTCAGGTGGCTCTGCATGTCCTGCGTTCGGTTTCAATACAACTGTGGAACCTTTTCTGATTACGTTTTCTACTCCACCCATAAGGTCGAATACTTTGGTCACATTCTCCTGAATGTCTGTTCCTTTTACAAGGGCAACCAGAGATTTTTTCGCCATATTATAATCCTCCTTTTTATGATACCTTGTTACTTACTTTATATATTGCAAATTCTGTGCCAGTTTTAAATGGCGCATTTGTGCGGTTTTTCTGACTTTTTTGTTGCGTCAACGCATTTTTCAATTATTTTTGTTGCAAATTTGTCACACATTTGTGCAACAACCTCTTATTCCTTATTTAGTTGTTTTCCAGTCAAGGTTGAACTGATGATCTTTTGTCAGACCAACGAAAATGATATTGAGCAGAGCAATCACTGCAAGAATGAGATAACTCCATCTCAGGCTTCCGGTTGCATTTAAGCTGATACCGTTGATCATAAATGCACTTGCGGTCAAAATAGACTGAATCGGGAAGATTACACTGTTTACAGTCTCAAAACCATGGCGTCCGAATACAGATGACGGGAAGGATGTCATAAAGTTTGCGGAACCACCGATGGAAATACCAATCATAATAACTGCGATATACATACCTGCTGTGGTATTGGTAACATTGGAAAGAATTGCTGCTGCATACCAGATACAAAACAGGATCATAACTTTCTTTGTACCGAATTTGTCATCCAGAATTCCGATGAACCAGGAACCAAAGATACCAACGACAGCAATAACGGTCATCATGGAAATTGCCTGGGGTGCAGACATTCCAAGCTCCTGGTTTCGTACCACCAGCTGACTCATAACACCGGTAGAACAGCACTGTAAGAGACCTGTTGCGATACCTACTGTCCATACTGCCGGAGTTTTTAACAGTTTTCCAACCGTCCAGCGTTTGTCATCTTCTGCACTGTCTGTATCGTACTCTGCTTTAAACACTTCGTCAGATACCATATCCGGATTTAAACCGCGTTCCTGCGGAGTATCACGCATAAATACCAGACCGATTACTGCAAGAACTGCTACTAAAACGCCCGGAACGATAACACCTTTTTCAAATCCCATTTTTGCAATGATGAGTGTCATCATCGGAACCCAGGTTGCGGATGCGATATTTAATCCCATGGTTGTATATCCCATAACCACACCTTTACGTTTCGGGAACCACTGTGCTACCAGCGCACCACCTGCCACATAACCTGCGGACATAATAGAACCGATCAGACAGGTATAAGCGATGGTATACACTGCAAGATTCGGGCAGTTACCCATAACAATATATGCAACACCGGAGATGATCAATGTGATCGCTGCCACTTTTCTGGCGCCAATCTTTTTGGTCAGCTGGGAAAATGCAATGTAGAAGATAACACCAAGAATTCCACCGTAAGAATTCATCTGCAGAACTGTTCCGGACTGAATACCAAGATGTTCCGCTACTGCCGGTGCTGTAATGTTGTTACCATCTGTACAAAATCCTACGAAGAACCAGAACATTGCCATACAGAAAATGATCGTACCCCATCCGGCTTTACCAAAACTTACCAATGAGTTGCCATTTTTTTTGTTTTTTTCCATAATAAAACTCCCTTCAACAACAAAAAAGTCAAAAAAAATAGAACCTAACCCTTTTCCATCAGATTCCGTTATTATTATCAAGAAAGTGTGCTATTGCGCACTTCCGTAATAATCATCTTTGAATAGCACATCTTTCTTGTCCGCGCTGAGCACAATTGCAACGCAATAATTTTCTCTTGTGCGAATGTGCATTATCTGCACGAAGTGCTTTGTTCATAGGAATTTCTGTAATTTCCTATGAATTTAAAACGCACTGACAATGTTACACACGCAATCATTGCCAGTGCATAAATTCATCTCTTATAGTATGACGCTATTTTTCAATAACATTCATTAGTGAGCCGCAGATTCTGCAACACTCTCCTTGTCTGCCAGAGCTGCCATCTTCAGATCCTTATTTACTGCCACTTTGCTGCAGTATACAGTTGTGATCAGGATTGCAACAAGGATAATTCCCTCGATTGCCTCTGAAAGGGCACTGGATACACCAAGGATGATCATTCCGTTCTCAATAACTACGATTGTGAAGGAACCAATGATCAGTTTGTAAATTTTTGCGGAAAAACCACCGGTTGTCAGAATACCGCCAAGGAAGATCGCCATCTGAACCTTCATCTCCAGCATATTACACAGTGTACTTGTAGAACCACCGACACGGCAGATCTGTACCAGACCGATGATACCTGCCATCAGACCGGAGATCATGAAGCAGATGATACGGATTTTCTTTACGTTGATACCTACGGAGTGAACGGTTCTCTCGTTCTCACCAATACATTTGCAGTAGAAACCGAATTTGGTATACTCAAATACAAACCATACGATCACGATCAGAGCAATCAGCAGAATAATTGTAAATGCAAAAGATGTTACAAAGCTGATTCCTTTTGGTGCTGCGATGGAGCTCTGCTGAAGCATAAAGTTCAGCAGTCCACGTCCTGCGATCAGGATTGCCAGTGTACACATGAAGGATCCTACATGGAATTTTGTAACAATAAAACCGATCAGTGCACCTAAAGCGGTAGAAAGGATAATTGTGACCGGAATTGCCACCCATCCTGCTGTCTGTGCAGAGATAACTGCTGCGATGCTGGAACAGAGAGCTGCACTTGCACCGATGGAAATATCTGTACCACCAAGTGCGATAACGAAAATACATCCCAAACTTCCGATGATGACCGGAACCACGTTTGTACAGAGCAGTTTTAAGTTGTAGGATGATAATGTTGCACCGTTTGATGCGACAGTAAAGATAATAAAGATACCTGCCAGAATAAAGATTGGCACAATATCCAGTAATTGAATTTTACCCTGCTTTTTCATTATACCATCACCTCAATAATTTCTTCCTCGTTGAAGCCGGAACTACGTCCGATCGTTTTCTTAACTTCGCCGTTTTTCATAACTACAATGTTGTCTGCCATACCGATTGCCTCTACCAGCTCATCGGTGATCATGATCGTGCCGATACCTTTTTTCTTGGCTTCTCTCAGACAATCATAGATATATGCTTTGACACCTACGTCAACGCCTCGTGTCGGGCAGTCAACGATCAGGATGCTCAGATCTTTTGCAAGCCATCTTCCTAAGTTTACTTTCTGTTTGTTACCACCGGACAGACCGTTTACGTTCTGGTTGGTGCCGGTACATTTCAGATGGAAAGATCTTCTGTTTTCCTCTGCCATTTTCTTTAACTGTGCGTAATTCAGGAAACCTGCTTTTCCTGCAACATCCTCGATGGACGGAAGTACAAAGTTTCTCATGATGGTTGTCTTCATCATCATAGCCTCGCCGTCACGATCCTTCGGAACGTAAGCCATCTTGTGCTCCAGTGCCTGAATAGACTGTGTGATCTTGACATTGTCTTTGTTCAGGAATACTTCGCCTTCCTTCGGTGTGGTCAGACCGTATGCAATCGGACCTACTTCGTGGATACCGGAATCACTCAGTCCACAGAACGCAAGAATCTCGCCTTTATGTAAATCTACATTTAAATTCTTTACACCGTCTGTTGTAACGTTTTTGATAGAAAATACAACTTCATCGTCATAATCACTTTCCCAGTCAGTACGATAGTAATCGCCGCCAAGTTCACGACCTACCATCTTACGTTTCAGAATGTCTTCGTTCAGACCTTCACTGGAAATTGTCTCAAGCAGCTCACCGTCTCGTAAGATGGAGATGGAGTCTGTCAGCTGGATTGCCTCGTCCAGATCGTGGGAGATCAGGATGATGGAACGTCCTTCGCCTTTGAATTTTTCGATCAGATTATATAAAACTTTACGGTTATCGTGGGAAAGTGACTGTGTCACCTCATCCAGAATCAGAATGTCCGGATCAGCTGCCAGTGCACGGATCAGCTCGACCATTTTTCTGTTCTCAATATTCATGCTGCCTGCCATACGTTTCAGGTTTACTCTCGGAAGTCCCCAACGATCGGAAACTGCGTTTGCCTGATCCTGCAGGTCGTTCATTTTGATAAATTTCTTTGTTTTTCCAAGATAGATATTGATGCTTGCCGGAAGAGAACCGATCATTCCCAACTCCTGTACGACCATTGCTACTTTATGGTTGTTGGCATCTACCGGGTTTTTCGGAGAATACTCTTCTCCACGGATGTACATTTTTCCAGAATCACTTCCGTACAGACCTGCGATCTGGGACAGAAGTGTGGATTTACCGGAACCATTCTCACCGGCAAGTCCGCGAACTTCTCCGGCTTTTAACTCAAAGTTGATATTTACATTTGCATGTGTAATTCCAAAACTTTTGTTAAGGTTTTCAATTTTCAACAATACTTCGCTCATTACTTGACAACCCCCTTAACTTTACGCTGTGCTAAGATAGCAAACAGGATTACGATAACACCAAGGATGAAATCCTGGAATGTACCAGACGGAACACCAAATAATGTCAACACGTTAAAGATCAGTGTGATCAGGAATGTTGAAATCGGTACCGCAATGATAACATTGATGGAGCTTGCCAGAGCAAGTGCCAGTAACGCTGCTGCCATCGGCTGGAATGTGGTACTTAAACTGGTCAGACCTGACTGTGCATTTACGAATGCTGCGTAGCTCTCTTTGATAACACCTGCATATCCAAAGAATGCACCTGCTACGATACCGCCAAGGATCATCGCTTTATCTACGTTGATACCCATTACCTTTGCTACATCTTCGTTGTCACCGGTTGCACGGTAGTTGATACCAAGTGATGTGTGATTAAAGATGATGTATGCAACAACGATACCGATGATCCAGCAAATGTAGATACCCGGCTGCTGTCCTAAGAAACGGATGTCATTGTTCATAACAACAACTTTCTGTCCTTTTGCAGCTACGCTGTTTGCATAGTTTACGGCGATCGCCTCATATACCATCAAAAGGCCAAGTCCTGCAATCCATGGCGGGATCTTTGTAATACGGTAAACTAAGAAGTTTAACAGCATACATCCAACACCAACTGCGATACCGCCGATTACCATTACCGGAACGCCGTATGCGTTTCCAAGAAGACCGGTTGCTGTACAGGCTAAGATTACGATTCCACCAGGGGAAAGGTCTGTTACGTTACCGGTAAATACGATCAAAAAGCCAAAAGCTACTAATGTCGGAACTACGGAACCTGCAAGAACGTTTTTCAGGTTCTTCGGGTTGAGCAGTTTGCCTTCTGTCAGTACGTTTAAGATAATGATTGCTACAATGACCGCTACTGCGATGACTGCGAAAGTAATCATTTTCTTTTTCGACTGCTTACTTAAACCTTGTGCACTCATATATTGCCTCCAAAATTATTTTCTAACTTCGTTTCTTATGTTTTAATTATTCTGGCAGATTGTAGATGGTATCTGCATATGTTTTCAGGAACTCATCATATGTATCTACTGTTACATCCGGGTTGTATTTGTATAACAGAGACTGGAACTGCTCGTCTGAGATGAAGCAGCTTTCATCTGCATATAATGCTTTGAAGTGTGCTGCGTTGTCCGGTGTGATCAGGTATGTGGATAAATAATCAAGTACCGGTGGTTTTCCGTCTGCATCCAGAATCTGATGTCCATCTAAGTAGTTTACTAATAAGCATAAGGAAATTGCTCCGTTTACGTGGTTACCACCGTTCATTGCCTGGATAACTCCCTGCTCGATGTAATCGATCAGATCCGGTGCTACGTCTGTTCCGTAAAGGTCGAACTTATAAGAAGAATCTCCTGCTTTGATTGCTGCAACTGCTGATAAGTAGTCACCGCCTGAGCAGTATACTGCGTCTACATCCGGGTTTGCCATTACAAGGTCATTTGCTTTTGTTGTGGACTCGGATGGATCAGAACAGTGCATGGTCTGTAATACTTTTCCGCCTTTTGACTCAAATTCTTCTGTAAAACCTGCGATACGCTGATCATGGGAATAATCACCGATTGCTGCTCCAAGAACAACTGCTGTCTTATCTCCTGCCTCAATTGCCTGATCTGCAAGTGTTTTTCCCATCTCATACGGGCTTGCTGCGATTCCGCCGATAAATAACGGATCTGCTTTGATGCTGTCCCATACTTCCTGATCGGACGGGAAGTTTGTATCCAATGCATATGGTACTTTCTGTGCATCACATAATTCCTGTACGGAACCGAATACTGCGTCTACTACGGAGAACATCAGTACTGCGTCCGGTTTGGATGCTAACTGGCTCTGTAAGTCTGTTACGATCTTGTCTGCCGTAAACTGGTTATCTGCTACATCCACTTTTGCCCCTGCAACTGCTGCTGCTTTCTCATCTGCATGTACGATGATGTCAAGCGGATATGCACCTGTTCCCCAGATGTTTGCCGCGATGGTGTATCCATCACTGCTGCCCTCTGATTTTGCTGAGCTGTTTGACTCTGATTTTGCTGAGCTGTCACCGCCTGCTGCTCCGTTGTTATCGGATGATGCATTTCCACATCCGGCAACCATAGCTGCCACCATTGCCCCAACAAGTAATAAACTAATTGCCTTCTTCTTCATGTTTACTTTCCCTTTCTTTCTCTTTAATGATTTTTCCTTGTCCTTTAATTCATGTTGTTCATAAATATCCTGATGCCTATATATTATGCAAATCCCGTGCCAATTTTGGTTTCGCCGCAAACGCCCGTTTTTCGGCATTTTGCACCATGTGTTTCACTGTTTTCGCCTCCGTTCATGCAACAACGTTGCGTTGCAGCAACGCAATTATTGTCTTTTACAGCAGTTTACATTGTGCAACAGTACTCACATCCTGTTTCATATGTGCAATATGTACAATCTGTCAAAACAACAACAGGATCGGCACATGCGGTCTGCATGTGCCGATCCTTTTTGTTGTCTTAACACGTTAGAGAAGAATCTAAAGTAATCGTTAGCTCAGTTTTTTAATCTCTGATCTTTGACTTCCATTATTCCGGAAGATTGTAGATGGTATCTGCATATGTTTTCAGGAACTCATCATATGTATCTACTGTTACATCCGGGTTGTATTTGTATAACAGAGACTGGAACTGCTCGTCTGAGATGAAGCAGCTTTCATCTGCATATAATGCTTTGAAGTGTGCTGCGTTGTCCGGTGTGATCAGGTATGTGGATAAATAATCAAGTACCGGTGGTTTTCCGTCTGCATCCAGAATCTGATGTCCATCTAAGTAGTTTACTAATAAGCATAAGGAAATTGCTCCGTTTACGTGGTTACCACCGTTCATTGCCTGGATAACTCCCTGCTCGATGTAATCGATCAGATCCGGTGCTACGTCTGTTCCGTAAAGGTCGAACTTATAAGAAGAATCTCCTGCTTTGATTGCTGCAACTGCTGATAAGTAGTCACCGCCTGAGCAGTATACTGCGTCTACATCCGGGTTTGCCATTACAAGGTCATTTGCTTTTGTTGTGGACTCGGATGGATCAGAACAGTGCATGGTCTGTAATACTTTTCCGCCTTTTGACTCAAATTCTTCTGTAAAACCTGCGATACGCTGATCATGGGAATAATCACCGATTGCTGCTCCAAGAACAACTGCTGTCTTATCTCCTGCCTCAATTGCCTGATCTGCAAGTGTTTTTCCCATCTCATACGGGCTTGCTGCGATTCCGCCGATAAATAACGGATCTGCTTTGATGCTGTCCCATACTTCCTGATCGGACGGGAAGTTTGTATCCAATGCATATGGTACTTTCTGTGCATCACATAATTCCTGTACGGAACCGAATACTGCGTCTACTACGGAGAACATCAGTACTGCGTCCGGTTTGGATGCTAACTGGCTCTGTAAGTCTGTTACGATCTTGTCTGCCGTAAACTGGTTATCTGCTACATCCACTTTTGCCCCTGCAACTGCTGCTGCTTTCTCATCTGCATGTACGATGATGTCAAGCGGATATGCACCTGTTCCCCAGATGTTTGCCGCGATGGTGTATCCATCACTGCTGCCCTCTGATTTTGCTGAGCTGTTTGACTCTGATGCTGCTGAGCTGTCGCCTCCTGCTGCTGCTCCATTATCATTGGATGATGCGTTTCCACATCCGGCAACCATAGCTGCTACCATTGCCCCAACAAGTAATAAACTAATCGCCTTCTTCTTCATTTTTTCCTCTTCCTTTCTTTTTGTTTGGAAATTTTGTGGACCTTTGTCCTGATGTCTATATATAATGCAATTTGTGTGCCAATTCTATTTTCTCTTTTTTGGCTATTTTTTACACGTTTTTTGCATTTTCGGCTTTGCTTTTACCTGATTGTTGTTGCGCTCGGACAACTGCTGTTTCCACGATGCAACTTGTCTGTTTATATTTCCCCATAAACAACAAAAGACACCGGACAATTATTTATCCAGTGCCGTCTGCTAAAATGATATTTCTTCAATTCAAAATCCTCCTTAGCCTTTCGCTAATTCATAGATTGCCTGTATATCACTTTCTGTTGGAACCTCCACCACATCTGTCTGGGCAATTCGAAGTGCCACTCTGCGACTGTCAAAATTACGCAATCCGTATTCCCGAAGTGTTACTGACAGTCCACACTGACTGATAAAATCCTGAAAGCGGGCAATTCCTTCCTGTGCTACCGTACTCTGTGAAATATCCCGGTTGGTCACATTCCACACCTGTTCTGCCCAGATCACAACTGCATCCAGATCTGTCCGAAGTAAATATTTGCACCACGCCAGCATCGTAACTGCCAGAGCTGCATTTTTCGGCACATGATATTCGTTGATCAATGCCTCCGATAATAATTCACAGTCTGACCACTCATGTTTCTCCTTTTCCATGAGTACATGCGGTACAAAATCCGCATCTTTTTTGTCCCTCTGCAACACAAATAAGATTTCTGCAACAATCGAACGCATTGTATCACTGTCTTTTCTCCTGTTTTCCATACTCTGCCCCGGCTGGAAAAAATCAGAAAAAGCCTGCTCAAACGCCTGTAATGACTGTCCCAGTCGTTCATTTGCAATGCCATTCATAGTAAAATTCCTCCCTGCTATACATTTTTATTTACTATTTTAACATGCAAATCTCATGCCATTTTAGTACATTAAAGTACAAAAAAAAGAGGAGAACGCATGTCACGTTCTCCCCCCCTGGGCTTTTATGTACGCTCAGAATCTTTTAAACGATGAATTCTGAGATAGATTTTCATTCAAGAACGCCTCGTTTTTGAAAAATTCCGAGCGTACATTTTTTATTTCTGTTTTATTTTTTTACTTTCCAGATATGTTTTGCCGGCTCGCCTTTTAAGTATGCCATGATATTCTCAGACATAATTCTTCCGGACCAGTTGTCTACATCTGTTGTTAATCCTGCATAATGAGGTGTACATGTTACATTTCTCATTTTCAGTAACGGATGGTTTGCCGGAACCGGCTCCTGCCAATATACATCAACAGCTGCGCCGCCGATTACTTTGTTCTCAAGAGCTTCTACAAAATCTTTCTGATCGATAACTGCTGCTCTGGCTGTGTTGATCACATAAGCAGTCGGTTTCATCTTGGAGAACCAGTCTTTGTTTACAATTGCTTTTGTGGACGGAAGTACCGGAAGGTGGATACTTACGATATCACTCTGGGAAAGCATTGTATCAAGATCTACATACTCAGCGCCTGTAGCCTCTACTGCCTCTTTTGGCATATATGGATCGTATGCAAGGATTTCCATACCAAAAGCCATTGCACGTTTTGCAACTTCACGACCGATAGCACCATAACCTGCGATACCAAGTTTTTTACCATATAACTCAAATCCGATACCGTAATCTGTGTAAGGATGATTCTCGTCAAGCGGTCCCCATGTAACGTTTTTTTCTTCCGGAACATTGTAGATATCATCTACCGGTGCACCAAGATGCTCACCTTTCTGCAGACCTACGCAGCTTAATGCAAGGTTACGTGTAGAAGCGATCATCAGACCGATACAGAACTCTGCTACTGCTACCGCATTTCTACCCGGTGTGTATGTAAGATCCAGACCAGCTTTTACGATGGCATCATGATCCACCGTAACCGGTGTTCCTTTTGCAACGCCGATGAATTTCATGCCTGCGTCAACCCATGCATTGATGGTATCTGTACCTGCATATTCATCACCAAGAACGATGAGTTCGTTGCCCATGCACTCATCTTTTGTCATTTCTTCTGTTACATTTCCTTTTCCGTGTTTTAACTCACCACAGATTGTAATATCACAATATTCTTTGATTGCCTCCAGTTCTTTCTCAGGAATCGGAGTACATAAAGCCATTTTTTTCTTTGCCATATCAATTTTTCTCCCAAAAATATTTACATATCTAAATAACAAGCAGATATTTGCAATCCGCTTACACTACTTACTTATACTGCCTGATCAGCTGCGATTAATGCTTTCATAGCTTTGTCAGCTTCTTCCGGCATTGGCTCATATGTTCCAAGTACTTTTGCAAGATATGTTGTCTGAGCCATCTCCTCTGTGTAGATTGTTGCATGCATAGCTGCTTTCATATCTTTACCACATGTGAACATACCATGGTTTTTGATCAGACAAGCACGGCCTTTCTCGCCTAAAGCTTCTACTACTTTATCAGCTACATCGTTAGAACCTGGCATTGTGAAGGATACGATTCCAACCGGTGTGAACTCACACTGTGGCGGTGTAATCGGTTTCAATTCCGGATTCTCGCCCATAGCCATGATGGTTGCATACATGCTGTGTGTATGAACAGTCGCTTTTACGTCAGGTCTGGCACGCATAACTGCTGTATGCATTGGAACTTCTGATGACGGTTTGTATGGTCCATCGATCCATTTTCCGTTTAAGTCAACGATTGCGATATCTTCCGGTTTCATTCCTGTATAAGAAATTCCACTTGGTGTGATTGCGATTACATCATCCTCGTCATCTCTCATAGCGATGTTTCCGGATGTACCATGGATCAGTCCCTGATCTACTGCCTCTAAAATTGCCTCTAAAACTGTTTTTCTGATTTTTTCGTATTTCATTTTGAATACCTTCCTTTCAATATGAGATGTTTAATATAAAATGGTTGCCCCATTTTGTTAGCTGTTTTCTAATCCGATTCTTAATATCGGTATATCAGATGGGAGATGACTCCCACCTCTATAGGTGGTGAGAAACAAGTTAGTATCAGTGGTGGGAGCCAATCCCCCATCTGATATAGCCTCCGGCAGGATTACAGAGGTGCGCAGTTGAAGTATGTCATGCAATTGCATGACGCGCACCTCGCAACAAGAATGCCGGAGCATTCTTGAATCTTAGTATGCTTTCTCTAAAATCGCCAGAACGTCTTCTTTTGTGATACCCTGACGTGGGTTGAAATTCAGTACCGGCTCTTTTAATACGTCATCAGCAAGCATGTCGAAATCTTCTTTTTTGATGCCCTGCTCGGACAGACGTTTGATGCCAAGTTCTTTTGTCAGTGCTTCCAGCTCTTTTGCAAGTGCATACTGATCTTCTTCGATGTTGCCGGTCAGCGGAAGATTGATCGCTTTTGCAAGATCTACCATTTTCTCCGGGCAGCTCGGTGCATTGTATGCGATAACATACGGAAGAACTGTTGCATTTGCCATACCATGTGCAAGATGGAAATGTGCACTCAGTGTATGAGCGATTCCGTGTACCAGACCAAGGTTTGCATTGGAGAAACCAAAACCTGTGATGATACATCCAAGCATCATGTTCTCTCTTGCTTCCATATCGTTTCCGTCTGCAACTGCTTTCGGCAGGTTCTCACGGAAGATCTGTAAACCTTTGATTGAGTTGTACTCTGTCAGCGGAGTTGCCATATTGGAAATGTAGCTCTCTACTGCATGTGTAATGGCATCCATACCAGTTGCTGCTGTAACAGATTTCGGCATGGTTCTTGTGAACTCCGGATCTGCGATAACGTGGCTTGGAACCAGTTTGTTGTCGATGACAACGTATTTGCAGACTGCAACAGTATCTGTCAGTGCGGTAACATTTGTGATCTCACTGGATGTTCCTGCTGTAGTCGGGATTGCGATCAACGGGTGAACTTTATTTTTTACCAGTCCGATTCCGCCATACTGACCGATCGGACCCGGGTTTGTCATTAATACGTTTACTGCTTTTGCAAGATCAATGCTGCTTCCGCCGCCAACTGCTACAAAACCGTCGATTTTTTTCTCCTGAGCGATGGCTGCTGCTTCCTCAACCAGCTCGTTGGATGGATTTGGTAAAACTTTATCAAAAATTGTGATCTCTACATCTGCTTTCTCTACCTGAGTAACTACTTTCTCAGCGATTCCGGCTACTTTTACGCCTTCATCATAGATGATCATTACATTCTTTACGCCTTCACCGGCAAGAATATTTGGCAGTTCCTGAACTGCATCTTTTCCAAATGTCAGATCGTTATGTACGAAAAAATTATATGCCATTGGATTGTCCTCCTTCATATATGAATTTATTTACCTGCATGTTTTGTATCCCCCGTGAGGGGATATCCATTTCTTATACGCTTCTTGCTGCCCAGTATGCTGCATTCATTGCCTGATAAATCTGTGCCACATTGTTGCAGTCACCTACGATGTAGGATTCGTCAACCAGATCACAGAACTCATCAACCATTGCATACGGTGCGCGGAAACCAACTGCACAGACAACACTGTCTGCTTCTACTAAGAATTCGCCTTCTGCCTTCTCACAGACAACGCCTTCCGGACGGATCTCTTTTACCTTTGTATCCGTATAGAGGGCAGCGCTTTCTTTTACGTGTGGCATTAATCCACCACGGTAGAAAGAATTTACTTCCTCTGCTACTTCATGTTTCATCTCAATGATGGAACATTTTTTTCCTTCATGCGCGAAGGAAACGGCTGCTTCTGCTCCTACCAGTCCACCACCGATGATCGCTACGCGCTCACCAAGTTTATCAGGATGAAGCTCTGCATCGATCGCCATGATCACATTTGGCAGATCCATTCCTTTGATCGGTGGAACCAGTTCGTTGGAACCGATCGCAACAAACAGCGCATCCGGATCAAACTCACGGATATAATCTGCTGTCACTTCTGTATTCAGTATGACATTCACACCGGAAGCTTCCACACGCCGGATCAGTACGTTACATAATTTCAGGATATCTTCTTTGAAATACGGTGCTCCTGCCGGATACAAGTTGCCGCCAAGCTTGTCTGCTTTTTCTGCCAGAGTTACTTCATGTCCTCTGGCTGCTGCGGTAATCGCTGCTTCCATACCTGCCGGACCACCACCGGCTACCAGCACACGTTTCTTTTCTGTCGGTGCTTTCTCCGGATCTGTCTTGCAGAATAACTGCTGTCCCTGTGTCGGGTTTACCGTACATTTTACGGTCTCGCTCTTTCCTGTCTCACCAAAACACTCATAACATCTCAGACAAGGGTTGATGTCATTGGCTCTGCCTTCCAGAGCTTTCTTTGGCAGGTACGGATCTGCTACCAGACCACGTGCGATCTCTACCAGATCTGCCTGACCGCTGGCGATGATTTCTTCCATCTGTGCCGGATCATTTAAGGAACCTACACAGGCTACCGGTTTGCTGACATGCTTTTTGATCTCTGCTGCCAGATAAACGTTTACGCCACGCGGGAAGAAAGAAGATGGATGTGTTCTGCAGAACATTGCCGGATCTTCGTGATTTCCACAGGAAATATTGAACAGGTCTACTTTATCTTCAATTAATTTTGCAACTTCAATGCAATCCTGCTGGTTCAGACCATTGTCTGCCATATCATCACCGGATAAACGACATTCGATCGGGAATCTCGGTCCAACAGCCTCACGGACAGCATCTAATACCATCATCAGGAATCGTGCTCTGTTTTCCAGGGAACCGCCAAACTCGTCTTTTCTCTGGTTGATGACCGGAGAAAGGAACTGTGAGAACAGCCAGCCATGGGCTGCATGTACCATTACCATGTCATAACCACAGTCTTTGCAAAGTTTTGCTGCTTTTTTATAAGAATCAACGATCTCATAGATCAGTGATTTCGGCATTTCTTTTACCGGTCCTGCCGGCATCATCATATCGCTCGGTCCATATGCAATCTCACAACATCCGATGTCTCCACCGACACTTGCCAGTCCACCGTACATTCCGCCGTGGGAAAGCTGGATATTGGCATATCCGCCTGCGTTGTGGATCGCTGTGGTGCTTTCTTTCATCATCTGTTTTACACCAAAGGAATCCAACTGTAGTTGTTTATTGTGAGATTTACCTGTCTTGGAGTGTGGAATCGCCTCTCCATAGGTAACTACCGCTGCGCCACCCAGTGCTTTTTCCTCCAGATATGCATTCATTTCCGGAGTGAAATGACCATCTGTTGTGATCATGCTCGGGCTTGTCGGTGCTGCGATAATTCTGTTTTTTAAACGAAGGTTACCAATGCGGATCGGAGCGAAAAGATGCGGATATAACTGCTTGCCGCAATACTTTTCTCTGCCCATTTTTATGCCTCCTCGTCCGGATTCATTCCGTTCGGGAATAATACAACTTTGATTGCCTCTGTACGTGTCAGCTCAATACCTTTTGTAATATCTTCCAGCGGTAATCTGTGTGTAACGAATTTGGATGCATCAAATTCCGGTGAGATTGCAAGCTCAAATGCTTTTTTGGACTGCATGTAAGAAGCACCGAAATGTCCTTTGATCCAGATATTGTTGTAATGAATCAGGTTTGTATCAAGCTCTGTCATAGCTCCTTTCGGAACGCCACCGAAGAATACTACCAGACCACCTTTTTTCACCATCTCAAGTGCCGGCTGCTGTGTTGCTGTGGATGGGTTAGCAGAAATAACTTTGTCTGCGCCTTTTCCGTTTGTCAGTTCTTTAACTGCTGCTACCGGATCCTGATCTTTACTGTTGATAATGTAATCAGCGCCAAACTGTTTTACCTGATCCAGACGCATCTGGTTGATGTCGATCATGATAACTGTTTTAGCACCACGTAATTTTGCAAGTTTTGTCATGAAGCATCCGATCGGACCTGCACCGATGATAACAACTACATCATTATAACCAACACCGATGTTGTCTTCGCATGCATATACAGATGTCAGCGGCTCACCAAGGCTTGCTGCCTCATATTTGATTCCTTCCGGAATACGGTAGATTCCGCCGTATTTGATCTTCTCTCCACCTACTGCAATGTACTGTGCGAATCCGCCTGTTCCTGCAAGTTTTGCTACATGCTCGTTCTCGCAGTTCTCGCTGTGACCGCTGATGCAGTTATCACATTCCATACAGTAAGTTCCCGGGAATAAGTATAAACGATCGCCTACTTTATATTTTGTTGTCTCCGGTCCAACCTCGTCTACAACACCTACGATCTCATGTCCGTAAATAAAAGGATAATTTCCTTTTCTGGAATCTGAAGTAAGGTTTCTGATATCAGATCCACATAAACCAACTGCCATGATCTTTAAAATAAGACCGTCCTGAGGACAAACCGGTTTTTCTGTATCTTCATATCTGATATCATTTGGTCCATACATTACTGCTGCCTTCATTGTTGCCATAACAATTATCTCCTTCCATTTTTCAACTTGTTTTTCGCCTTTGTGCTTTGTTCTGGCTCTAGTATATGAAATCTGGCAAAAAGCGGCAAACACGATATTGCCGTTAGATAACGGAAATATATAAATTGCAACTTTTTGTGCCGTTTGCTACAGTGGTTATAACATCAGAGTGTCAAGAGGAACTACTACTGACTATGAAAACTTGAACTTTTTCAATATGAGATACTCCCCCCTTTTGACACTCAGATTACCCTATAGAAATGATCCTGTTTAAAAAACTTTCCTATAAGGTTTACATCATTTCAAGTCGAACGCACGTGAGACTTGGTGCGTGATTCTGGTCAGCGAAAGCTGACATATTCTTCTCAGAATCACTGCACATCCCCGCGGAGCGTTTATCTCAGTCGGAGATTGTACTCCCACTGAGAAAGACATGTTATTACTCACCACTTGCAGAAGTGGGAGTCTTCTCGACTGAGATAAATAATAAGTATTAAAGGTATTTACTAAGGCTCATATTTAAGGAGGATTCTGATATGGCAGAAAACTATTTACTTGGTATGGATATGGGAACCACAAATATTAAGGCGAACATTATGGATACCAAAGGAAATGTCATTGCAACAGCTTCCCGTCCAAGCCACCTGATCTTTCCGGCAGCAAACCAGATCGAACAGGATGCAAATGAATGGTGGGACAATGCAAAAGCTGTTTTTAAAGAAATAACAACAACCGCTGGCAAAGAGATCGTGGAAAATATCCGCGGTATCAGCATCAGCTCTCACGTAATTTCCTTACTTCCTATAGATAAAGAAGGAAATCCGGTAAGAAACGCTATGATCTGGATGGATACCCGTTCCGATGAAGAATTAAACTACATTACAGATACCCTTGGTTTTGACCATTTCGTATCCATCGTTGGCGGACAGCCAAGTACTGCATTCTTACCGGGAAAACTGCTCTGGTTCAAAAAACACGAACCGGAAGCATTTGCAAAAACAGAAAAACTGTTACAGGCAAACGGTTTTATCAACTATAAGCTGACCGGTGAGATGACCATCGACCTTGACTGCGCTTCCAGATGTCAGTGTCTGGATATCAATTCTTTAACATGGTCTGATGAGATCGCCAAAGTACTGGATGTCGATTTTAATGCATTACTTCCACAGCCGTCCAAGATCACAGATATCATCGGTACAGTTACCGAAGAAGCTGCTGCTGAAACCGGACTGATAAGCGGTATTCCTGTAGTTGCAGGATGCAGCGACGCAATGGCTTCCATGTATGCAACCGGACTGAGCCAGCTTGGTGAAGCAGGTGAGTCCTCCGGAACAACTTCTCTCGTATTTGTCGGATCTCCGGTTCAGAGCCGTTCCGATGTTCCGGTTGTCACAAAACCATGTGCCATTGACGGCATGCCATATATTTTTGACGGACCGATCAACGCTTCCGGCGCTTCCATCAAATGGTATCTGGATACCTTCGGACAGGCTGATAAAGAAGAAGCGGAAGAACTTGGCATTAACGTGTATGAATATCTGAACCGTGAAGCATTAGAAGTAGCTCCGGGTTCCGATGGATTACTCTTTTTCCCATATATGCTCGGTGAACGTGCACCACTCTGGAATTCCTATTCAAGAGGTATGTTCATCGGAATGTCTCTGAACACAGAGCGCAAACATTTCGTCCGTTCCGTATTTGAGGGAACTGCATTTGCACTCAGACATGTTATGGAGACCATCAAAGAAGCCGGCGGACAGGCGGAATGCTTACGCATCACAGGCGGCGGTTCCAAAAGCCGTACCTGGTCACAGATCAAAGCATCTATGCTTCATATGCCGATCTATATTCTGGATGAGCGCTCCGGCGATGTGCCATTCGGTGATGTCCTGATCGCAGGTACTGCCGTTGGTGTATTTTCCGATCTGACTCAGACGATCAAGGAACTGATTCCGGTCAAAGAAGTTATCGAACCAGTTCCGGAATGGGAAGCAGTTTATGACAAACTCTACCCGTATTACTTAGATATGTATCAGCATCTGGATGCGGATTTACGCAGTTTCCGTACCACTGTTGATAACATATAGATCAAGGCAGGAATTTCAGGCAGCCTCAAGCCGAAATAATCCTGCTCTATAACTCCTATACCCTCCTCATGTATAGTAACGTTATAAAAAAGCAACAGAAAAAGAACCGTGTGGCAACCCTCCGCACGGTTCTTTTTTCAGCATAATTTCATAAACTTTATTTTATCTGTTATTTATTACGGAACTCTGTATACAGGATTGGCATAAGATCTCTCAGATTGTTCATCTCTTTGCTGTTGTGCTCTAGCAGTCCCATAAGCAGATCTTTCTCCGGCATTGGACGCTCACCCATTACATTGACCAGTTTTCCGCCCATTGCCTGAAAACCGATCCAGAAATGACTTCGCATAATGATTCCATCCGGCGCATCATAAACAAAATGCATTACGACTGCCGGAACCGGGTGTTCTTCCAGATCTGTGCTGAACAGTTTCTGCCTTGCACTGGCACCGTCCACCATAAGGATACCTGCCTCTTTGCAGATCTCCTCGTCCAGACCGATGGCTTCCGGGTGATCTGCCAGCGGATCTGTCAGTGTCAGATCTAACATATAATCTCCGATATTTTCAGTACTCCACATGAAATCACTGCAATGATGGGAATCCGGACACCAGCATTTATAACGCATTTCGCTTTCCTCCGGAATCTCATTCCACCAGTATAACCAGTGTCTGTACATCTCCACTGTGACTCCCGGCATATCATGACGGTTCGTGACATAAGCACCACCGCCCGGCAGATAACACCATCCACATTCTTCTTCCGGAAGGATATGTACTGTTTTTTCACGGATATTATCCGGTGTCATCGCATATTTCGGATCCATCGGCTCACCGCTTGCCAGTACTTTTTTCGTTCTGTCACTGATATCCGGCTGTGGTTTGTAAAACAGTTTCGCATATGGTCTCTGCTTTTCTTCTTCTGTCAGATCACGCGGTTTCATTGCTTTAATATATTTTGCATCCATAATTGCCCCTCTCCTTTTTACTTAATCCTTTTCGTTTACACAGTTCCCAATTCATTTTTTATCCATATTTTCCAGAGATTCCTTTTCGATCACCGAATCCAGTAATTGTATATTTCCTGCCAGTTCAAATGCCAGATGATAGAACCATCCAAGCTGCGTCCGATCCTCCGGGCGAAGCGCCATAAACATGATTGCACGGATATTACGGGCATGTTTCCAGGAAATCGCACGCTCCAGTTTTACCAGACTGACTACTGTATCTGTAATATAGGCATCTTCCTGATACATAAACACAAATCCATTTGGTAAAATCGCCAGATAGTCATTTTCCAGATCAACTGCCACTTTTTCTACCATGTATTTTTTTACATAAAAACGATCCTGAATGGCAGCGATAACGCTGGACAGGCTATCCTTATTTTTCATTTTATAAATCATATCCGGTCGGATATAATCCTGAATCGCACGTTTTTTCTCCGGATATAACAATTTGCATTTGATATCTGTCAGACAGTGCTCCAGCCGCGCCTGATCCTCCTCATCCAACAGCGGGGATACCGTCAGCATCGGCGCATGAAACAGACGCCGGAAGTCCTTCATCCGAACTGTCGTGATGATCAGCATAGGCTTATCCTGATTTGCCCTTTCCTTGCCGTGAACCGGATACGGTCCGTACAGATCTAAAATGTCACCGTAAAATTTCTGCAACTGTTCCATCAGAAAGTGTGTAACGCTTCCATTGAAATGGCTGATCACTACGGTGGACAGCCCTTTGCCGCGGATCTTCTGATACAGTGTACGCTGTGCGGAAATCAGAAACGGAAGCAGATAATCTTCCTCATCTTTTCCTAAAAGCACCTCACACTCCTGTCCCAGACAGTTCTTTAAGAAATGGCAGATATCCCCCAACAGGGGATAACGGTTCCGCAGTTCATCGCCAAAGACATGATGCTGAATCTGCGGCGCGATAATACCGTTTTTCAAGGTCTGTACATGCACACACAGATCGGCAAACAACCGGTCGTCTGTGGTAAAATCCAATCCATACACCGCTTTTACCTGTTGCAGCATCTCTCTAACGATCTTATGACAGACCGGGCTCGTGTATCCAAGCACCGCTGCCTTGGTCATATTTTGTGTATTTAAAATCTGAATCTGATAAAAAATATCCGAAAGCCACAGATATTCGTTCTGCTGCAGTTCAATCTGCCACAGTTCCTTTAACGCATCCAGCACGTAGCGGACGACTGCCGCAATCCCCTGAGACTCGCCTTTTTTCTCAAATGCTTCAATCGTATTGCCGCCATTTACCCGAAACTGCATGACCGCAATTGCCAGAACCATATAAATCAGTCCGAAATCATCCAGATCGGTCTGACAGCGGTAAAGTTCATCCTTGAACACATCCTGAATTTCTTCCAGACGTTCTCTGCCAAATTCATCCTGCTTTAACACGATTCCGTCTCTGGAATCATAATCCCAGTTTTCCGCATACAGACGGATCAGAAGTGCCCGCCGCTTGATTTCATCCTTCTCAAACTTGATATAATTTCCCTGACGCTGGATCTGCAGATACGGATAACGCACAGATACGCGCTGCCGCATGGCGCGGATATCGCTCTCTAAAGTTGTCCGGCTGACGAACATTTCATCCTCCAGGTTGCCAAGCTCATACCAGTCATTTTCCCGGATGAGCCGCAGCATCATCGTTCGGATACGGTCTTCCTTCGTCTCATAGTTTGCTTTTTCCGAAAAAAGCTGCAGATATACCTCACGGTTGTTAACAGATATCGTGTAGCCTTTTCCATACTGGGGAAGAATCTGTATTTCATACTGTTTTAATTTGCTGTTGATCTCGCGGATATCGTTTCGGACGGTTCGTTCCGACACGCCAAGCTTTGCTGCCAGCTCTTTGCCTGTCTCTACATTGTGTCTTGCGTTTAAAATCGATAACAACTTCTTCTGTCTGGCATTTAATGTCAAATCTGTCATTTTATGCACCTCTCATCTTTCGTTCTGTCGATATCTTATAAACACAATTCAATCAGATTTTTCACGTCCTGTCTATAGAGTTTTTGAAATCCGCCGCCAATAAACTGCGTTTCACCCTGCAGTACTTTGTCTGTTACCCGGTCGGTATCCACATTAATAAATCCAGCTTCCTTCAGCGTTGTTGCCAGTCCGCAGCTACTGATAAAACGGTAAAAGCGCTTCACACCGTCCCAGAGCAGCGCCTCATCATCCCCGCCTTCGGCGTGCCATACATGGGAAAAGAATTTTTTCATAAATTCCGGTTCCCGCGAACTCATCATACAGCACCACGCCGGCATCAGGATTGCAAGTGCCTCTCCGTGGGACAGTCCAAACAGTTCCGTAAAAATATGGGAAACCGCATGACAGGCATAATCCCCTTCAAAACCGATCATATTGCTGTGTGCCATGGTCGCTGTCCACATCAGTTCGTTGCGCCCTTCCTTGGAAGCCGGATCTGCCAGAACAACCGGCAGTTCTTCGATCACTGTCTGCATGATGGATTCGCACAGATGATCCCGCAATACCCCTTCCTGTGACCGCACAATATACCGCTCAAATGCATGTGCAAATATATCCAAAGAGCCTGCCGCCGTCTGGCGTGCAGGCACTGTGTAGGTCAATTCAGGATTCATGAGTGCAAATTTCGGGCAAACCCGTGCGTCCGTCAATGCACATTTTCTATTTTGTTCTTCATTCCAGATAACAGAGACTCCGTTTGCTTCGCTGGCAGTTGCCGCCATCGTCAGTACAACGCCGATGGGCAGCACTTCTGTTGCTTTTGCTTTCTGTTCATACAAATCCCAGACATCTCCGGGATAGTAGCTTCCAAGGCTGATTGCCTTTGCTGTATCTATAACACTCCCCCCGCCAACGGCAAGCAACAGGTCTATTTCATTGTTCCGCACCAGGTCTATTCCCTCATCAACCTTTATAAGACGCGGATTTTCGGCAATACCGCCAAAGGGCAGGCTTATCACTCCATACTCCTTTAGTTTTGCGGCAAGCCGGTCATACAGACCATTGTTTCGGATACGTTCGCTTCCGTAAATGATCATCGCACGATGTCCGTATTTCTGTGACAGAGCTCCGATTTTTTCTTCTGCATCCGCTCCGAAAATGATCTGCGTTGGAAAAGAAAATTCAAAATCTTTCACGCAATCCTCCATTGCTCTTTTATGTAATTTCGGAATCTTTTAAACGATGAATTCCGAGAGTACATTTTTTCTAAGTCATTGAATTTACAGGAATAATTTTAATATTATCTACTATTCACACATTTCAATGACAACGGTTGTTCCCATTCCACCGCCGGCGCAAAGTGTTGCAACACCGTAACGCTGTTTGCGGCGTTTCAGCTCGTACATCAGTGTGATGACGATTCTGGAACCGGTTGCTCCTACCGGATGTCCAAGAGAAATTCCACCACCGTTTACATTCAGTTTCTCATCCGGAACACCGAGTTCTTTCTGGCAGGCCAGACACTGAGAAGAAAATGCCTCATTGATCTCAAACAGATCGATATCATCTACGGTCAGACCAGCTTTCTCCAGTGCTTTCTTTGTGGAGCTGATCGGTCCGATTCCCATTAATTCAGGCTCTACACCTGTTGTAGCTACGCTGACAACCTTTGCCATGATCGGGCAGCCAAGTTCTTTTGCTTTTTCTTCAGACATCAGGATGACACCGGAAGAAGCATCATTCATACCGGAAGCATTTCCTGCTGTTACTTTTCCGCCTTCTTTAAATGCAGGTTTCAGTTTCTGAAGTCCCTCTAACGTGGCGTTACGTTTCGGATACTCATCTACGGTATAAACAGTCTCGCTCTTTCTGGATTTTACAGTAACCGGAATGATTTCTTCCTCAAAACGTCCTGCATCGATGGCTGCTACTGCACGCTGCTGAGAACGGAGAGAATATGCATCCATCTGCTCTCTTGTGATGTCGTATTTGTCCGCTACGTTCTCTGCTGTGATACCCATAGCCGGTCCAACACCCAGATTTGTCAGGGAATCCCACATGGAATCACGCATCTCCATATGACCGTATTTCTGTCCGTAACGGGCATTGAATACCATATGTGGTGCGGTACTCATGCTGTCAGAACCTCCTGCCATGATACACTCTGCTTCTCCGGCACGGATCTGATAAAATCCCATCTGGATGGCAGACATGGATGAGGTACAGTTTCTATGGATGGTAATACCCGGTACAGTTACAGGCAGACCTGCTTTTACTGCTGCTACACGGGCAAGGTTATTTTCTTTGTAAGTTCTCTGGTAGTTGCATCCCCAGATGACATCGTCAATGATCACCGGATCAATGCCTGCTCTTTTTATCAGATTCTGCATAACCGGAATGGTTAATTCTACCGGTGCAAGTGTCTTAAACTGACCACCGATGGTACCGATCGGGGTACGGCATCCTGCTACGATTACTACGTCTCTCATTTAACTTCCTCCTATAAACGGCCAAGAACGCGGGCAACTTTGATCAGTCCCTCTGTCAGTTCTTTGTTTGCTTTTTCTACATCTTCTTTGGACCATGTTTCAAGTCCCTGTCCGGTCTTAAAGCCAAGGTTGCCTTTTGCAATATTGTCTGTCAGAAGTTTGGACGGCTCTGTACTGTTGCACAGATGCGGGAACAGATAGCTGTGGATGTTGTAAGTCAGATCCAGTCCACCCATATCCATAACTTCTACCGGTGCGCAGATGCCAAGACGCATACCGAAGCCATATTTGATTGCATCATCAACATCTGCCGGATCAGCGATATCCTGCTCAATGATATTTAATGCTTCTCTGAATAATGCATGCTGCATACGGTTTGCAAGGAATCCCGGAACATCTTTCTTTACGATAACCGGACGTTTTCCTGCTTCTTTTAACAGATCGTAAGTAGCCTGTACCGTCTCATCAGATACATATTTTGTCTTGATAACCTCTACTAACGGAACAAGGTAAGCCGGATTCCAGTAGTGAGTACCAATGATACGCTCTTTGTGTACGGATTTCTCTGCAATCTCTGTGATACTGATCGCGGATGTATTTGTTGCAAGAATTGTTGAAACCGGGAAAATCGCATCCATTTTTGCAAAATAATCCTGTTTGATCTCCAGTTTCTCAATAATTCCCTCGAATACGATATCTGCAAAATCTGCCACTTCTTCGATGGTGTCTACAAAGCTGATTCTTGCAGCTGCATCGTCAGCTTCCTGCTGTGTCATTACATCATTCTCAACTAATACGCTCAAGTTGCTTCTTACAACTGCGGCTGCATCACAGCGGATCTTATCATCATATACATAAATTACTTTTACCTGATGTCCCTTTGTTGCGAAAAGTTGGGCAATTCCCAGTCCCATTTTACCTGCACCAAGGACAGCAATATTCTTTTTACTCATAGTTTCCCCTTTTTTTGCTCAAAAATAGAGCCGGACATCCCATGCGGTATCTCCGTCCAGAGCCATTATTTAGTTTTTACTGCTCTGAACAGTTACCATATTCTGATGTCTGGCTCCTTATTCATTTATTTACTTGTTCTGTTCAGGAATCTGTAACCCAGCTCTGAACAGTTATGTTTGCGGTATGTTAATCGTTAAATCGTATTCTTAACTCTTAGTATACGCCGTACGGATACTCTTTGTCCGGTACACTTCTGTCGATTCTGTTAGATGGAACAAATGCAACGGCACGAACGATTGTACCATCACCCATGTACCAGCGAAGCGGGAATGCACAGAATAAGAATCTCTGGTTTGTTACTTTATCCAGATCTCCGCCAAGGTTCTCGATACCCATTACATTGTTTGCCATTAAGATATCATGACATGGCTCCCACTCCGGAAAATCGTCTTTTGCCGGATGTCCGAACTGTTCTTCGTATTCTTCACAGATACGCGGAACGTATGGACCAGGGCCGTGATCTGCTGCATATGTATAAAGGATGTGGTCGATTGCCTGCATATCGAAGCCAACACCTCTTACGTGATGCTCAACGAACCATTTTGCACCATCGATAGAAAGTCCCGGGCTGTATGCGAAATAATCATCATTCTCACCCCAACGTCTGTGTGTACCTGTATTTAACAGAACCCAGTCACCTTCTTTGATTCCGCCAGGAACTTTTTTCGCAGCGTTCTCAATATCTTCTACCGTGATCAGCTCCCATTTTCCTTTCGGGATATCAAGACAAACAGCTTCACCAAAGTAGTTCTGGATCGGGAGTTCATGTGTATATGGGCTCTCCGGAATAACATGAGCCGGTGAATCTGCATGTGTAGAGTTGTGCATATGGAATGAGTTGAAAGTCTGAAGCAGTCTGTAATGCATCGGCATATGCTGTACTCTGTCGATATGGAAGTCTCCGTTGGATGGCCAAAGTGGATTTCCTCTACCAAATGGGTTGGACAGATCGATCAGCTCGAAAGAGCCATCTTTGAACATATCAAAGATATTTCCGTCGTAAGGTTTTTTCCAGTCATTTGTGTGCGCGTAGTTTTCTTCACGTGTGTGTCTTACAGCGATTTCTGACATTATAATTTCTCCTTTTCTTATATAAATAATTTTTTATTATTGTTTTTGGTTACGCTTTTATATAGTGCAAAAACCGTGCCAATTTTGTTTTTACAAAAATGCACGGTTTTTCGGGGTTTTTTGTTGTTGCAAAAATGATACTGTTTCAGATTCACAACGTTGCCTGTTTTTTTGTTGCAAAACGGAAATAAATCTTATCTCCGATCAGAACTGACCGTTTGGATTATTGCACTCCATATTGTCAATCCGCATGGTGCAGTCCCAATGCTCTGCCAGTTTTCCTTCTTCCAGACGATACAAGTCAAAAACTTTTGTAATCACACCATTTTCCATCACGCAACGGAAAAATACACATACGTTATCCCCGTCTTCCATGCAGGAAATAATCTCTGCATGTGGTTTCTGTTTAAAAAATTCTTTGGAAAAGGCAATAAAGCCATCCTTGCCATCTGCCACTTCCGGAGAATGCTGTTTATAATCATCCTTCATCAGATCATCCAGTTCACTGATATCCCATGCATTAAATACATGCTCATAAAACTAACTACGTCAAACCGGCATTTACCAGAACTGGCATTTCTTTATCTACGGACTTATTTTACAGCCCCTTTTACACTACTGCTTCAATCAATTGTTTCCCGCTGCCTTCATTTTATTTCTTACATGTATTTTTCTTTATAACCGGAACGCACTCCAGATCTGCTTCCAATTCTTGGATGCGTGCGCCATATTTTTCAATGACTTTTGGAACCACTTCCACAAAACTCTTTATCTCAAGGCAATGTTCCATATCACCGCCCGGACGGTAACGGGAACGCTCCAATTGTTTCTGCGGATATATGACATGAATTTTACCATCCAGCACTTCCAGAGTTCCAATACTTCCACATACGGAGCATTCCACTGTTGTGCCATCTCTGACTGTCAGTTGATCGCAATGACAGATTGGACAGACTCCTTCTTTATCTCCATGCCACTGCATATGCATCTGCGGTTTTCCCATCTCCTGCAACACATTTTTTCCCATCTGCATCAGACGTTCACGCATGGTATCATCTAAAATCGGAGAAACTTTATCTCCCATATCATAAATATTCAAAGCATCAACCGGAACCATATGCATAGGGAATCCAAGCAAATACATATTACTCAATCCCATACTTGTCCATCCTTCTGTTCTGGCTCCACCAATCGAGATCAATGCCAATGGCCGGTTTTTAAAATATTTCTCCGGTATCATCTTATCCTCTGACCATCCAAGTGCCCGTCTGCGTTCATTTTCCTTGAGTAGAAAACTCTGATCATGAGATGGCCCCAGACGATCCACCAGATTTTTATACTGACCTGGAGGGCCTAAAACATAAACCGGACTCGCCACAATCAGCGCATCAGCGTCTACAATCTGTTTTTCCACAAATGGGAAATCATCCGGCAACACACACATTGACATACCACCATTATCCCGTCTACGATCACAGGCACCGCATCCGGTACAACGGTCAATTTTCAAATTACATACATTCAGGAAAGCAACATCTTCATGGTTCGCATCCATAATTCCTTTCAGAGCCTGCTTTACCGCTATATCGCACGTTCCTCCACTGTGTCCAAAAGATAACCCCAATACCTTCATATTTTTCTTCCTTTCAACATTTTAACTATCCACCAATACCTGTGTACAAAAAATCCTATCCTTAATACATTTATGTGGCAACATCATGCAGATATGTCTCACTGTTTTCCTGCAACAATAGAAATCGCTGCCACCGGACAATCTGCTATCATGTCTCTGACTTCTGCTTCGCGCTCAGGCTTCACGACTTCATCCAATACCCGAATACAGTCATTATCCCAATCCAGTTCAAATAATTCCGGATGCAGATCAATACATGCTCCACAACGAATACAATGTCGTGCTATTTTTACCATATCTTTGTTCCTCTTTGATATATCTCTTTGATTTCATGTTTATCCGTTTTCTTTTTACCACTTATTTAACATGTTGTTCCTTTGCAATGTTATCTGCACAGATCATCCCCTGCGTATACGCAACACTGCTGATAGAAGTAACATTTGGTGTATGCGGTCCGTAAATAACACTCGCTGCACTGTCTCCTGCTGCATACAGATGCCCGATTGGATTCATTTCCCGATCAAGTACATGGCATTTCTCATCAACCGTAATTCCACCAATCTGTGAATAATTTACATTAACAAATTTCATACAATAAAAGTTTGCTTTTCGGACAGGACGCATATACGCAGGATCTTTTGCAAAATCATCATCATGGCCTTTATCGCATAATTCATTATACCATTGCACAGTTTCTAATAATGTCTCCTTATCTATTCCCGTCTGTTCCGCCAGATTTTCCAATGTCGGGGCAACATAAATATGTTTATTATGGTCTTCTTCAATCACTTTTCGGAACTGTTCTCTTCCGTTTTCGATTTTAACACTCGGAAAAATCATATAGAAATATTCGGTACCTTCTGCTTCTAGATGATCCATCGTGTCATCATCAAAAATCAGATATGCAATGCGTCCCGGCTGTTGGCGCATTGCAGCAGCCATATTCGCTGACCTGCGGTTTTCACCTTCGTCAATGAAACGTTTGCCTTTTTGATTTACGACCAGATACGGCTGCTCCATGATTGTGGATAACTGATTTTTTACAAGCCATGCAACATGATTTACAATACCCGGATATGCAAGATGTCTTCCACATCCAAGAATCGGCGATTTCTTTCCACCAATCTTCCAGACAGCCTTCAATCCATCACCAGTCATCTGGTCATTGAAGAAACTATTGCAGAAAAAGTTACCACCATCGCTCATTTCACGATCTGTGTAAATATATCCCGTTTCCTCTTTCAGCATCTCCGGAGCCGCATTTCCAATCCCACCGGTTGCAACAATGACGTCATTTGCTATGACCTGATATGTTCCGACATTTTTTTCTTTCACAATGGCTCCAGTCACTTTCTGTTCCTCTTTTATTAATTCAATCAAAGATGTATTAAAAATAACTTCTCCACCCAGTTTTCTGATTTTCTGAACCGCTCGCAGGCAAATTAGAGCTGCACCATGTCCCACACCTCGACCTTTCAGGATATAAGTATCTCCCAGATTCATTCCAAATGGAAATCCGCCGGTATAACCATCTGTTCTTCCAATATCTTCATACGGTGTTTCTACACATTCAGGTTTTTCAAGCCCAAGGCTTTCTACAAATGCCGGAATCCGATAACTGTTGTTGATCCATGCCCGCGCAGCAGCCATATTACCGGAAAACTGTGTATATTCTGCATGGATTTTAAAAGCTCTGTCCTGATATCTCTCATCGTTTTTTACTGCCAGAAAGCACATAGGTGTATTCGAAATTGCTCCACCCTGAAATGGTCTTTTTTCAAACACACAAACATCCCTGACACCATGTTCCAGTAATGTAACTGCCGCTGTCAATCCGGCAATTCCAGAACCATATATCGCAACATTTACCTTTTTTTCTTTCATCTAGTTTTTTCCTCTCTCATCCCAGAAAAGATTCATCAGTCTCTGCTCGTTATAATATTCTTTCATGCAATGTTCCATATGTAGTTTTGCTTTTCTCAGCATTTCTTCTCCTGTGATATTTTTTTGCACCTTAAATGTACCGTCAGCCTGAAAAAGAACGCCTTCCCAGTAACGGACTCTGAGTTCCCGTCCCCAGTCCGTTTTTCTTGTATAGCAAAACATAGACACATATTCTTCTTCTTCCGGGTGTGCTAATGGGTGACAGATAGCACCCGCTCCAAACACTGAAATACAGTTCGGATCCAGTTCCTCAATCTTCTCTGTATCAATTCCTACCAAGCTCATATCAAAATCGTCTATGGTAAATTGTACTGTCAACATCCCCCATCCAAAATCTTCTACTGCCCCATTTTTCATATGAACCAAGTGCGCACCCGGATACCATGCTTTATAAAACAAATTTCCTTCTCTTGCAAAATGTTCCCGATACCATTTTACTTTTTCATCCGTTCTGCCAACTTGATTAACACGGATAGCCGCATATCCTATTCCATTTTCTGTAACACCAAATCCATTTTCCACTGTATCAGATTCTGCATTCAACATATGCTCCGCCACTTTATCTGGCATATAACAATCTTCCGTGTTCATCGGTTTTTGCATTGCTTCCCAACATTCCTGCGGAAGTCCTACTTCAGGAAGATCATAATATTTTGCACAGGACGATTTTCTTTCTTCTTCCGTCAATGTCAGAGGTATTTTTCTTAATTCCTCTATTGTTACTTCATTAAAAAATTTGCCACAATTATGCGGACTTGTCATTTCGTATCCTTTATCAAAAACTTTTGCCATGTTTTCTCCTTCCAACCGAATGTTTCTGTATTGTCATTTTCAACATTCTCATCTATAATCTAATATAACTTAATGGAAACGATGTAAAAACTGGAGATATCGCTTATGAAAAAATCAAATGGAAACTGTCAGAATATTCGCACTCGCCATTGGGATTCTTGTTTCATTGATGATAACGCTGGCAAGGGATCAATTATATTTCATAAAATGACCTGGCTTTCAGCCAGACAGGATTTTCACCTAGAATGGGAATCTGTTGAAAACCGCCTGCTATTGGTCTATACGATTCAGGGAACAGGATCTATCCAATATAATGAACAGAACTATTCTCTGGCTCCTCATCAAGTCATCCTTTTCAATACTTCTCAAGGTTATACTGTTCAAGCGTTGTCTGATAACTGGAAACTTGTGTGGATGCAATTTTCCGGATTTCTTGCCGAAAAGCTTGTATTTGAAATCCATAAATACAGAGGTTTGGTTCTTCCAGCCACCTCATCAACTGAAAAAATTCTTGATGATGTTTATCACTTAACCCAAACGCCATCCAAAGATCATCGTTCCGACATCCGACTTTCCAGCAAATTATATACATTACTGGCAGATTTAATGACTGAATCACCAGTATCCATCAAAACGACACCAGCAATTTCATATATTCAAGGTCATTACAAGGAAAATATATCCCTTGATATGCTTGCCAAGCTCTGTCACATGAGTAAATATTACTTTGTTCGTATTTTTCATGAAGAAAATGGAATATCCCCCATTGATTTTCTGCAACACTACCGGATATCCATTGCACGGCAGTTATTACTTGAAACTCAGTATCCTGTTTCCATTATTGCCGAGAAATGTGGATTTGAAACCCCTTCTTACTTCAGCAAAATATTTAAAAAATATTGTGGTGTATCCCCAAGTCAATATCGTTCAGCTAATTTTCAAAATTGATTTAAACTATCTCCCTATTTTTTAAGAAAGGGGCACAGGATATTAAATAAACATATTAATATCCTGTGTCTATTTAAGGAAAAGGCGTATTATTCTTTTTCTATTTTTCTTTTTTCTAATTCTTGAGCAATCTCAGCCATCTTCTTATTAGATAATTTATAGAAAAACAATGGTATCAAACCAATAATTGTACAAATTGCCGGAATAATATTTACAACCATATTAATACCTGCTTTTGCCGCTTCTGTCTGCTCTACTCCTGCCACATACCCAAACTTTGCTAACAGAACAACACCAACCGCGCCTACCAAAGCTCCTGCCAATTTTACAGCAAATGTAATAAATGAAAAGGATAGTCCTTCCTCACGTACCCCATATTTATAATCACTGTAATCAATACAATCAGAAAACATACCAAAAATAACACCCTGGCCAGAATTACCTACTCCGATCATAAAGGATAATACTAAAATCACTGGTACATTTGTCGGATCTGCAAAATATGTTCCTATCATACCGATACTCATAATACTGCAAATACATATCAACCAATTTCTTTTTCCCATAATTCTCGTAAAAATCGGGATCAGCATACTGAACACGATTGCTCCTATACACATAACCCCCATTACAGCTCCAACCAAAGTATAGGAACCCATCACATAAATAACATAATAGGAAAGTAATGTAATTCTTCCCATAATGGCAGTGGTTACCATAAAACATACTAACATAGCTAATACAATCTGCTTATTTCTGAAAATATTGATCAAACTTTCTTTTAAGCTCTTTTTCTCATGATTCTGATGTAGTTCATTGCCATAAGTTTCTTTGCATAAAAACGCGGTCAGCCATAAACATGGAATCGCTACCAGTGAAAACAGCAATACTGTTCTGAAGTATCCCTGTCCTGTTGCAACTTCACTGTGTCCTAATTTCAAAATTAATGGCATTGCTGCAATTGCAAGAACAAGCTGTGCAACGGAACTTCCTACTGTTCTTGCGGCAGAAAGATCCTGTTTTTCCTGTGATTTTTTTGCAATCACATTTACCAGACTCGCATATGCAGTAGAGACTGCTGTATACGCCATACCAGCACCTATATAACAGATTAATGCAAGCGCTACTTTAACAACTCCATGTACAGGAAATACCGTAAATGTAAGTAAATTAAATAGTGCTAATACTGGCGTTCCAAAAATAATATATGGTCGAAAACGTCCCCATTTTGTACGTGTTCTATCTGCAATTGCTCCCATCATAGGATCATTCACCGCATCCCAGATACGTGCAACAAGCATAATCATAGCAATAGCTCCCGCACTTAAAGTTAAAATATCTGTATAAAACAGCATTAAATAAGAACTAACCATATACCAGATCAACTGTGATCCTACTTCTCCAAGTCCATACCCTAGTAATTTTGACACTGACATTTTTTCTTTTTTCATTATTTTTCCCCAAAATGTGTATAATTAATTTTTTTCCTTAGCCTATTTTAAACATATATCGATTTACGTTGTCACATAATCAGCCGCATTCTCTCCTGCAATTCGTCCAAAGTTTGCTGCAAACCCCAGACAGCTTCCCCACAGACTATACATCAAAGCTGTATCTCTTGCGATCATACTGTTTGCACAATCACCGGCAGCATATAAACCGTTAATAATGCGATTATTTTCTGCTTTTACCTGTGCTTTCTCGTTAATTCGGATTCCACCAACGCTTCCATAAGAGCCATTTTTTCTGCGAATCGCATAATATTTTGCTTCTTTGACCGGACGCAGGAATTTTCTCTTTTTATTGAACAGACTATCATAACCAACTGCACAGTCCGCATTGTATCTCTTAATGGTTGCTTTCAGAGTCTCGACCGGTACCTGAATCTGATCAGCCAGATCTTCTATACTCTCTGCACGGAAATAATTTTTTGAACCACCTTCAATAACTTTGTCAAACAATTCATCCATATCAATCTGAATATCATTGGATAAATATCCCCAGATATCCGGTCCCTCTGTCCGAATTTTCTCTTTTGTTGCATGATCAAGAATCATATAGTATGTACCATCTGTCTGATTTGCAATTGCATTGGCCAGATAACATCCATTCATCAGACCTTCATTGACAAAACGTTCTCCTTCTTTATTAACCCATAAATATGGAAAACTGAACATCATCAGATCCCAGAGCCGTTGTGTCTCTGCATTTCGCGGGAAACGATCACCATCACAATAGGATGTCAGCATCAGTTCCATACCATCCGGAACCGCTCCCAGTTTTCTCGCCAGACGTACACCATCACCGGTTAACGGAATGCTGTTTACAGCCCCTACATTTTCATTTAAATAAAAACCTCTTCCGGTTTCTTTCATTAAAGTATCATCGTTCATATATCCCCCCGCAGTAATAATAACTGCTTTCGCTGATACTGTTTTTTCACTTCCGGAAGCATCTGTATATAAAATCTGATATCCATAATCCGTTTTTTGAATATCTGTCACTGCGGCCTCTGTCTGAACTTCTGCTCCGACACTGAGTGCTCTCGCATAAAGTTTATCGATTAGATCAGCTGTTGCATTTGCACCGATTCCCATTTTCGATGAATTAACTAAATGACCCGTCTGATGAATCTCTCCCGGAAATGTAAGCTTATCCATCAGGACAAAATGAATCCCCATATCTTCCAGCCATTCAATGGTATCCGCTGACTTGTCAACATATGCCCGGGCTATCTTTGCATCCAACTGCCAATGTGTTCGATCCATAATAAATTCAAATGCATCATCCTTTGTAAATACTGTATCAAGATTACGTTCTTTCTGATGATGACTCTCCACTGCAAATAATCCCATTCCGGTTACAGAAATGCCTCCCACACATTTTCTGCTTTCCAGGACTAAAACTTCTGCTCCTTTTTCTCTGGCACTTACAGCCGCAGATAAGCCCGCCAGACCAGCTCCCATGATTACAATTTGTTTTTCCACCATACATTTTCTCCTTTTCTTTGCAGAATCAGTTACTTTTTAGTAACTTGTTGATAAAATTATTTTATCATCCGAAGCGTCTTCTCACTGCAACAATATTGCTCTCAATTATCATAAAATTGCTTTTTATCCCCTTCTCAAAAATTTCCTGTAAAACAGAAAAGAATGTGCCTTGGCACATTCTGGCGCCTGCGGCGGTCGCTTGCGACATTTACCTTATACGCCGTAGCGCGCATCCTCAGCGGAACGTTTTTATATATCAGGAAAGAACTTTCCTGATATATAAAAACATCTGTAATCAAACAATCGTCCGATTACAGATGTTTTCTTATTTTACATCAATCTTTCTTTTTACAGTATTTCCCTTATTTTTTTACTGATCGCTACCGCTAATTTTTTATGGTTTTCCGGATTCATATGAATGGAATCAATATCGGAAGCTTCGGCCATCGATGCCGCATAGACTGTCCTTTATGCCAGAACCAGCTAGTCGGATTGATCTCGATGTCTATCGGAACAATCTGACCCGGCTCCAGTTTTTCAGAAACAGTATGTGCCTGGATCAGATTATAATCAGTAGAAAGTTTCTCATCCAGTTTCTGAACATTAACAAACAGATCCATGTCGTTATAGCACTCTGCTGCAACATAAAGTCTTAATTTCATGTAACCGGTTAATTCAGTATCTTCTTCAAATTTATAATCAAAAGTTACCTGACCGTCTTCGCTCTCATATGCTGCCATGCCTTCGGTCCCTATCGGCGCGGCTTTCATGGACATATCTGTCGCATCCAGATACAATTTTTCATATACCGTACGTTTCAGCGGGAAATTTTCTTCCGGACGGTTTTTCATCAATAAATGTTCTCCGACATCTTGTACTTCGATACGAACCTTCGGAGTCAGCTCCCATCCATTTCTTTCCAGTTTCAGGTAACGTGCAAAGAATCTCTCCAGATCCTCCAGATTTTCATTGCTGTATGCATCCGGCCACTCAAAATTACGATGTGCACGAAGCCATTTCTTTTTGGATTTTACTTTACGGAATCCATTAATCGATCCACGCAGATGGAAATGATTCCAGCAGGCTGTGATATAGACCGGCTGTGTGATCTTCTTCCACAGCGGCTCTTTATCTTTCCAGTAATCGCAATCAACAAACGGATATTTTTCTGCATTCATTGCCGTGTTATCAATGTAGTTTTCTCCAACAGCTTCCCGGTTTACCATTCCCACAAAAGTGGTCGCCGGTATACCACCTTCATATAAAGACTCACGATAGATATCACTGGTTCCTTCCCACGGTGCCAGGCAGGCCAGATGTGGTGGCTGCTGAGATGCAATTCTCCACTGTGTCATCGCAACACAACTGTTTCCGGATAAGCCGCATCGTCCGTTACACCAATCCTGCTCGGCTGCCCACTCGATAAAATCGTATCCGTCTTTTCCGTCCTGTGTACCAAACTGAACAAAATCCCCTTCGGAATGTCCAATACCACGCGGATCAACGTTAGCTACTGCATAACCACGTCTACACCAGTAACCCGGATCCGGGCTCTCGAATTTGGACATATTAGATACGGTCTGTGGCGGAACTCCCATGATCTGCCACTCATTTCCCCCATGAATTTACAGCGATCTCTTTCTTCCACACTCATCGCATCCAGTTCTTCCTGTGAACACGGACGCATCATTTTGTTCATAATGATTTCGGTAGGATTGCCATTTGCTTCCACCGTTTTTGTGATAATCTCCATATAAATACCTCCCACTTCTTCTTTTTTTATTACATTTTACCAATCAGGATTTTTTACTTGAATGACATTTCCCTGCGAAATGTAAGTTAATGACATTCTGTGGCAAAGTGTTATTAACTTACATTTTTTCAGGAACTGTAAAGTTTTTTTTGCCAGAACATGATAGGATAGGGGCAGAAAAGGTGGTGCTGTTTTTATGATTATCGGAATCGGAACAGATATATTAAACATTCATACGATCGAACCCTCCGTTCAAAATCCCGATGAACCGTTTATCCGAAAAACCTACACAAAAAAAGAACGTGAACTGATCTGTTCACGTCCTTTACCACTATATTCATTTGCTACCAGATTTGCCGGAAAAGAAGCCATCTTTAAATGCTTTTCTGTACATGGAGATACCTTACGCCTCATTGACATTGAAATTCTGGAAACTCCAGACGGCTCCCCTATCGTCTGCTTGCACGGAAAAGCAGCAGAACTGGCAGCACGAAAAGGAATAACGAATATTCTTCTTTCACTTTCTTATGATACTGATTATGCGGTCGCCTATGCCACGGCAATTGCTGATTAGTACCGGTTTACCAAGTTAAAAAAACTTGTCTTTATTTTATGAAAACGCTATAATGATATATGACAGGTATAATTATAGAATGATTAAAATGAGGCAAAAATATGATACCAAATACTTCCGACAACAAACTTCCCAAAAGCGAATTGACAAAACTTCGGATTATAGAATCTTTCCTGAAATTGATTAAAAAGAAACGTTGGGATAAACTCTCTGTAAAAGAAATTTGCGCTGCATCTAATATCACACGTACCACCTTTTATCAATATTACGAAGATATTTTCGATGTAATGGAAAAAATCCAGCAAAAGCATCTGAACGCACTGGAAAAACTCAGTGAAAACTGCTGTCTGCCAGCAAAGTCTGCTCAGATTTCTTCTCTGGATGAATTTGAATCTCGCTTTAATATTGCATCCGCTCTGGATCGTGCGTGGTATACATACTGTGCCGAATACAGACCGGATTTTCTTGCCTTATGCCACCCAACAAACGGTGATGACTATTTCAGAATAAAATTAAAAACCTTATGGTGTACTTATATCAATCTGTCCATGGATCAGGATGGATTTCCAAAAGACAGCTTTCGAAATCATTTTCTGGATCTGATGTTTAACAACTTCTTCCAGAGTATGTACTCCTGGATTTCCACAGACAACGGGGAACGCCTTTCCATCGATCAGTTATGTGACATGCAGAATGCCTGGCGTATCGGTTCTGCTTACCTTCGCATGAAAGAAAATCCTATAAAAAATTAATTTCAGCGCATCGCCGCGATACGAAACATCGGTGTCGATGCAAAATTTACTTTTTCGTCTTCCGTCCAGAGATGCTTCCAGATGTCGGTATCAATATCTATGTCTGAAAAACCGATGTGCTGTAAGACTTCTCTGTCCCATTCCGGGCGAAGCTTGCGGCTCAATGGAACGTTTTTCGCAATTTCTTCCATGGCATCAATGTCGGTATTGATATATTCGTCCCGCACCTGATTTGCTTCTGTGGCTGCACGGTCGGCTTCATAACCTTTTCGCATTTCTTCGTCATACAGATAGCGATACCAGTTCGCGTCAAAGTTCAGCATGATTCCCTCTGGTTTTAATACCCTATACCACTCTGCATAAGCAGTTTCCGGTTCTTCTAATACCCACGTCAGATTTCGGCTGAGTACCAGATCAAAACTTTCATCCGCAAATTCCAGTTTCTGTGCATCCATCTGCTTCCAGGTAATCTGCTCTGCCAGTGCTCCGGCATTTGCCTGCGCTTCTGCCAGCATTTCAGCGGTACAGTCTATCGCCGTCACCTGATATCCTTCCTGTGCCAGCAAGATAGCAAAAAAACCGGGACCGGTTCCGATATCCAGAATCCGGATTTTCGATTTTTCTTTTTTTGATAATTGTTTTTTTATCTCTGCAATCCAGTCCTGCCACTTGTCACCTGCCAGTTCTTCCCGGTTGTATTCGGAATAACCTTCGGCGCGGGTTCCCCAGTAGCTGACAATTTTTTCTCCCAGTTCTTTCATAATAATATTTGTTCCTTACTTTACTGTCTCTATTTTGTCAAACTAAACTCAGCTTCTGTTTAGAGTAATCTGATATACTATTTGAAAAAGCATTGCTCATCATTTACCAGACAAATTCCCCTCCACCTTAAATCTGATTCTTTGTTGCTGCGATACAGAATAACGGTGTCGGATTGTAAAATTCATCTTTTTCGATATAGATCCGTTTGCTGATGCCAAAATCTAATCTGATCTGTTCGAATCCTGCCTCGCCTAATGCGGTAACATCCCATGCCGGGCGCACATGATAGCTGATCTCCAGCTGATCTTTGATTGCCTCGCATTCCTGCATCAGATCTCCGGTAATCTGTTTGTGTGCATGGTTTTCCGGAAGTTTTTCGCCTTTTCCGGTAAAATCTGCTTTTCCGTAATTACCGTCAAAATTCAAAAGTAATCCGCCCGGTTTTAAAACACGCTGCCATTCCCTATAAGCTTCCTGTGGATGTGGCAGTGTCCATGTCAGATTTCTGGAAATAACCATGTCAAAACTTTCATCTGCAAATAATAATTTTTCCGCGTCCATGACACGAAACTGTGCAGAGCTGTGTAACGTCTGTCCGATTTCTTTTGCTTCCTGAATCATGGAAGGAGTCAAATCGATTCCGGTAACACGATGTCCCAGACTGCTGAGCAGAAATGCGAAAAATCCGGTTCCGGTTCCGATATCCAGAATCCGGAGCTGCCCACCTGCCGGAATATATTTTGCAATTTCCCGCAGCCAGCGATCTGCCATTATACTGTTTAATTCTCTGACGCGCAGTTCTGCAAAGGAATGGCTTCTCTGCGTCCAGTAATTTTTGATTCTCATTTTTGGATCCAGATATACAATCCCCTGTTCTGCGTATTGCTGTTCTGCTGCGTTGCTCATATCCCTTCTCCTTTCATTTTTCCGTTCCTATTATTCATTAATTACATTTTATACAAGAAAAGGGAAGCTTCACAAGCCACCCTGGGGGATATTATTTTCTTCAACTCTGCAACAGAATCCACACCAGACTTCCGGAAATCATATTACGTTAAACGAAATTCATGATCTGCTTCTTTCACCAAGGCAATTCACATTACTGCCCCAGCATTGCTGCCTCGATCAACATTTTGGTATAGTCATTTTCCGGCGCATTGATCACGCGGTCAGGCGTTCCTTGTTCCACAATATTTCCCTGATACATAACAATGACACGATCGCACAAATGCTGTACCAGTGCCAGATCATGACTGATTAAAAGAATCGACAGATCCATTTCCTGCTGTAATCGTTTTAATAACTCTATGATCTGCGCCTGCACCGTCACATCCAGCGCACTGGTTGCCTCATCACAGATCAGGATTTTCGGATTAACTGCCAATGCTCTGGCAATTGCTGCGCGCTGACACTGTCCGCCGCTGACCTGATTTGGATAACGGTCTGCAAGCTCTGAAGGAAGTTCCACCTGCTGTAACAACTGCCACAGCCGATTCTGTGCTTCCTTTCTGCTGACATTATGGTTTCGCATGCTTTCCATGATACTATCCCCAAGCGTCCGTCTCGGATCAAAAGAATCCTGTGGAATCTGAAATACCATCTGAATCTCTGTATACAATTTTTTCAATGCTTTACCTTTTAGATGTTGTATTTCAGTTCCTTCCAGTAATATCTCCCCACTGTCTGGTTTTAACAAATGCGTCAACATTTTTACTGTTGTACTTTTTCCACATCCACTCTCTCCGACAAGTCCCAGACATTCTCCCTGCCGAAGCTGGAAACTAATATGATTTACTGCAGTAAATAATTGCTTATTTTTATAAAAATTTTTTGTTAAATCTTTTACGTCTAAAATAGTATGCATAACTTTATCTCCGCTTCAGTCGCAGGACAGAACCTATCAGTTTCTTTGTATAAGCCTCCTGTGGATGATTCAGTACTTCCTCTTTCGTGCCATACTCCACCAGTTTTCCCTGGTGCATGACAGCTACATAATCTGCCATATAATTTACTACACTGATATTATGTGTTACGATTGCAATTCCGGTTCCGTACAGTTCCCTCAATTTCATCATTTCTTTTATAACCTGCGCCTGCACTGTTACATCCAGCGCACTGGTCGGTTCATCTGCCAGCAAAAGTTTAGGGCGAAGTACCATGGCAAGCACAATTCCCACACGTTGATTCATTCCACCGGAAAATTCAAAGGGATAGCTTTTTAAAATCTGTTTTCCATTTGTAAAACGTAACTGTTCGAAAAGCTTTAATGCACGGTCACGTATTTCTTCTTTCGACACAGCTTCATGCTGCAACACAGCTTCATACAGCTGTTCCTCAATTGTCCGGATCGGACAGAGCGATGCTCCTGCATTCTGAAAGATCATCCCAAGCTCCGGTCCGCAAAGCTGCCGCAACTGTTCTCCGCTAACCTTTGTCATATCCGTACCACGATATAAGATTTCTCCACCTGACACTTTTCCACTGTCTCCAAGCAATCCCATCGCCGCCCGGATCACCGTACTTTTGCCGCTCCCGGATTCCCCTACAATTCCAAGAATCTCTCCCTGCTTCATCTGTAAGGAAAAATCCTGAATAATTTTTCTGTCTCCATACTGAATATCAACCTTCCGATATTCCAGCAAATTCTGATTCGTTTCCATACGAAATCCTCTCATGTTTTCCGCTGCCATACTGTTATCTGACCTGAAACTCCGGCTGATATCAGCCTATGAAACATGCGTATTTATTCTGTATTTCTCTATTATTTCTATTACTCAAACAACAAGGCTTACACCATATCACGCACGGTATCACCCAAAAGATTAAACAGTGCCACAGTGATAAAAATAGCAGCTCCCGGTGCCAGTACAATCCACGGGCAGGTCTGCAGCATGCTTCTTCCATTACTCATCATCGATCCCCATTCTGCAACCGGTGGGGTGGCACCAAGACCAAGGAAAGACAATCCTGCAAGTTCCATGATCATAGTTCCGATATCCAATACAGCAGTTACAATAATTGTTCCTGCAATGTTTGGGAAAATATGTTTCATCAGAATTTTTCCGGAAAAACAGCCGGCCAGTTTTGCCGCTGCAATATAAGGCATTTCTTTTACCGTCAACACCTGGCTTCTCGCAAGCCGCGCAAATTTCGGCCATGAAATACATGCCAGCGCGATCACTGCATTTGTGAGACCTCCACTTAACACCCCGGCTACCGCAATTGCAAATACCATACCCGGAAATGCCAGAAATACATCAGAAATACGCATCAGCAGATCATCCAGTTTTCCACCAAAATATCCACACAGCATTCCGATCATCGTTCCAACTACGGTTATGATCAAAACCAGCAATAAAGAAGAAAACACTGTTGTCTGTGCCCCCAAAATCACTCTGGAAAGCATGTCTCTTCCATATCGGTCTGTTCCAAACAGATGAGATGCATCTGGTTTTGCCAGCGCATTCGCCAGATCCTGCTCATATGGATCATAAGGAACCAGATGAGATGCAAATGCAGCAATAAACAGTAATCCCCCTACAAGGATCAATAATATAATAAATTTTATTTTTGTTTTCTTTCTGTTCATCTTGTTACACCTGCTCATTCTGTATACGGATCCTTGGATCAAGATAATGGTAAATAATATCCGTTACCAGATTTACTACCACATAAATAATCGCCATCCAGATTACATATGCCTGTATGATCGGATAATCTCTGGTCAGTATCGCATCTACTGCCATTTTGCCAACACCATCCCACATAAAAATCGACTCCACAATTGCAGTTCCTCCAAGCAGAGAACCAATGGATAAAGCCAAAAGTGTTACAATTGTCAGCATGGATGCTTTCAATACACTGCCATATAAAATCCGTTTTTCCCGCACACCTCTGGAGCGTGCTCCAACTACATAATCTTTGTTCAGTTCTTCCAGAACAGTTGCACGAACCTGACGGGTATATTTTGCAGACATAGCAATTGCCAGCGTCAGTGTCGGTAATATGACACTCTTCCAGCCGGCATTATTTCCCATAACAGGAAACCACCCCAGTTTCAACGAAAATACATACATTAGCAGTAACGCCACAAAAAATCCCGGCATGGAATTTCCGATAAAACTTAATACCCGGATCAGATAATCAGTAAATTTATTTTTTCGCACTGCCGACAAAATTCCCAGTGGAATAGACAATAATACGGTCAGCAAAATAGATGTGATCGTCAGATAAATCGTTGCCGGAAGCTTTGATACAAACTGTGAAAATACCGGCTGCCCGGAAATATAAGATTCCCCCATATCTCCTCTCAGAAGTTTTCCCAACCAGACCAGATACTGCATCGGCAGAGGCTTATCCAGTCCAAGTTCCACACGAACAGCCTGCTTTTGTTCTTCTGTCCAGGAAGTTCCCGTATTCTGTTCCATCACATCAACTGCATCTGTCGAAGATGCATTCATTAATACAAAAGTAAGCAGTGTGATACCGATTAAAATCGGTATCAACTGCAATAATCTCTTAATTATATATTTTTTCATATGTTTTTATCTCATGTACTTTCATCGTCTTTCTAAATAAGATGCTTTGAAAACACATTTCTTCATAGATATTTTCCTGCTCCGTTTTCTTATAAACCAAGCAGTTTGAAATCCGGTTATTTTTTATCCAGATCAACGGTAATCTCATAATAATCGGACGGATGTGCCACCAGACCGGACACGCCTTTACCGGATACCATAGACATTTTCAGATGAGATGCAAATACAAATGCATGGTCATCCAGAATCGTCTGTGTCATCTGTGTTGCCAGAGATGCGCGCTCCGTCGGATCAAAAGTAACTGCCATCTGTTTTTCTAATGCTTCCAACGCATCACTGTGATATCCGCCACGATTCTTTGTGGAGCTGTCCAGACAATGTGTGGTGAAGAAATACTCCGGATCACCAGTCGGTGCACTGACAAAAGCACCTGCAAAAATATCCCAGTCGCCTTTATCCAGATAATCCTGATAATTAGCCGTACTGTTTACCTGAACATCGATTCCAATATCTTTCATGGTCGCCTGTACCGATTCTGCCAACAGCGGTAACTCCTGGCGGCTTGGATAAGTCACCCACCGAATGGTCAGTTTCTGACCATTTTTATCCACATAACCGTCCCCGTCAGTATCCGTCCAACCGGCATTTTTCAACAGTTCTTTTGCTTTCACCGGGTCATAGGTTTCCGCCGTTACGGTAGTATCTCCAAAGGTAAAACTTTCCGGGAATGGTCCTACTGCCACTTCTCCGTTTCCATCCAGCAATACAGAAGTAAAGTTTTCCTTGTCAATTGCACTTGCAATCGCTGCACGAACGTTATCATCCTGAAGTGCTTCCGCTGCATAATTCATCTGTGCAAAGAATGAGCGGGAAGTCTCACAGGAAGAAATCGTGTATGGATCATTTTCAAATAATGGCAGACTTGCATACGGAAGTCCGTAAGCGGCATCCAATTCGCCGGACTGCATTGCCATGGTCATGGTGTCTCCATCTGTGATCGTTTTTACATAAATCGTATCCAGATGCGGCATACCGTTCCAGTAATTTTCATTTTTTACCAGTGTCAGACCTTTGTCGGTTTCCAACTCCTGCACAATATACGGTCCCGTTCCAACTACTTTTCCATCCTCTGTAATACCTGCTTCCATATCAATGATGCATCCATATGGATCAGACAGATAATTCATCAGCGCCGGAACCGGTTCACTGGTTGTGATCGTCAGTGTCTGACCGTCAGCTTCAATATTGCTGATTTTTAAATCACCTGCTGCACGTTCATGGACTGCCACCAGATCATCCAGACATTCTTTGACTGCCTGCGCATCCATTTTTCGTCCGCTGGTAAAGGTCACATCATCACGCAAGGTAATCTTCCATGTATTCGCATCTACATTTTCATAAGACTGCGCCAGCCATGGTTCTAATTCCATGGAATCTGAATACTTAAATAATGTCTCTCCGATACCATAACGGATGCATGCCCATCCGGAGTATCCTCTGTGCGGATTCACGTCCGATTCATCGTTTTCTGCATTAAATGTGGTATCTCCGTATGTAAATACTTTCACACTTGTGTTTTCCGCTTTTGCAGAGCCATCTTTCTGCTCGCTGTTTCCTCCACATCCCGTCAGCAAGCCAAGTGCCATAACCATGGTCAGAAGAACTGCACCTATTTTTTTTCCTTTTCTGTTCAACATAATTTTTTCCTTTCATATACATTTTTTCAGACACAACAATTCGATCACTTTTTATCAGAATAACAAAAGAAAAGCAGCTTCACAAGCCACCCAGGGGGTTAAGAAAATGGGAAAAAATTTAAGGTTAACAGAGAATTGAATTAGTCAGAAAACACAGATAAAGAAAATGTGGTATTTTTCCCATGCAGGCGATTGTTAACCGCGAAGGTAAAATACCACATTTTCGTTTCATATACTAAAAATTAATTTTTATATACGCATCTTAAGACGCTTTTCCAATACGTTTCAGATAAAGCTTTGTCTCACTGACAACCACTCCGCTCAGTGCCACCAGTGCGATCAGGTTCGGGATCGCCATCAATCCATTAAAGATATCCGCGATGGTCCACACAGCAGAAACTGTCATGTACGGTCCGATAAATACTGCCAGAATATATAACCAACGATAACCTTTAACTACTTTCTGATTTCCATTGGATAAATACTCCAGACATTTTTCACTGTAATAAT
>OGCN01000713.1_pt1 | contig 51455 bp, 46 predicted proteins | sample 1570181 | NCBI WGS metagenome assembly OGCN01 (sample SAMEA4370584, study PRJEB24528) | human gut metagenome | reverse complement strand
GGCGCAGCGGGTCGGCCACGATGCTCTTGCGCAGATAGCCGTCGGTGTAGCCCCGGCGCACGCCCTCATGGATGGCGGTTTCAAAGCTGCCGTCAATGTGCACATCGGTGCCCAGCTCCACGAACACGCAGGCCATGCCGGTATCCTGACAGATGGGCAGGTCCTTCTCTTTGGCGGCGCTCAGGTTCGACCACAGCAGGTCGAGGGTGTTCCTGGCCAGCGGCCAGGGCTCTTCCTGCCGGGCCTTGTCCAGTGCGGCCTGCACATCCTGCGGCAGGCGGGTGTTGGCCTCGATGCACAGCCGTGCAACGGTATCGGTGATCTCCTGTGCAGAAATCGTTCTCATGGGCAGTTCCTCCGGTTACAGGCGGGCCACGCCGGTGTCCCGGGCAGCCTGGGCCACAGCGTCGGCCACAGCCTGGGCCACACGGGGGTCGAAGGCACCGGGGATGATGTTCTCCTCGCTGCGGTCATCGTCGGTGATGAGGTCTGCAATGGCGTAGGCGGCAGCCAGCTTCATCTGGTCGTTGATGTCGCGGGCACGCACGCTCAGGGCACCCTTGAACAGGCCGGGGAAGCACAGCACGTTGTTGACCTGATTCGGGAAGTCGCTGCGGCCGGTGGCCATCACCCGCACGCCGCCGGCCTTGGCCTCGTCCGGCATGATCTCCGGGGTGGGGTTGGCCATGGCAAAGACGATGGCGTCCTTGTTCATGGTCTTGCACAGCTCGGTGGTCAGGATGCCGGGCTTGGACACGCCGATGAAGACGTCTGCGCCCTCAAGAGCTTCTTTCAGGCCGCCCTTGATCTGGCGGGGGTTGGTCACTTCGCCCAGCCAGTTCTTGTGGGCCTCGGCGCTGTTGCAGCCCTTGTACAGGGTGCCGAACTGATCCACGGCGATGATGTCCTTTGCACCGGCGGTCATAAGCATCTTGATGATGGCCGTACCGGCGGCGCCGGGGCCGTTCAGCACGATGTGCACATCTTCCATCTTTTTGCCCACCACGCGCAGGGCGTTGATGAGGGCAGCGGTGACCACGATGGCGGTGCCGTGCTGGTCATCGTGGAACACAGGGATGTCCAGCTCTTTTTCCAGCGTCTGCTCGATCTCAAAGCACTCGGGGCTCTTGATATCCTCCAGATTGATGCCGCCGAAGGTAGGCGCAATGGCCTTGCAGGCTGCGATCACTTCTTCGGCACTGTGGGCGTTGATGCAGATGGGGAAGGCATCCACCCCGCCGAACTCCTTGAACAGCACAGCCTTGCCTTCCATGACCGGCAGGCCGGCCTCCGGGCCGATGTCGCCCAGGCCCAGCACGGCAGTGCCGTTGGAGACAACGGCCACCATGTTGCCTTTGAAGGTGTACTTGTACACGTCCTCCGGGTTTGCCTTGATCTTGCGGCAGGGCTCGGCCACGCCGGGGGTGTAAGCGGTGGACAGGTCATCGCGGGTGGCGACCTCCACCTTACTCACGATGCCCACCTTGCCCTTGTGGCTCTCGTGCATTTCCAGAGCGGCTTTGTTGTAATCCATGGGTTTTTCCTCCATTTTTATCAGGCTCCCCCTGAGAGGGAAACGGTTCAGGTCACATAATTTTATTGTAGCAGAACCGCCGGGGCATTTCCACCGGTTTTGCGCCTTTTGCAGGGGGCAGGCGGGCAAAAGTGCGGCGCTGCGGCGGACCGGATTTGTGGAAATTTGGCAAAAAACTTTCCTTTTGGCGTTTTATCCGATATAATAGGAAAGCACACGATCCGATCCGGCCGTGCAAACGGTCTTTTTATTTAGGAGGTCTATTCTTGAAACATTCAACCAAAACCCTGCTCTGCGTGCTGTGTGCGGCAGCCGCCGCCCTGTGCGTGATCTTTGCCATCTTCACGCTGACCAAAAAGCAGAGTGCTTCGTCCGCATCTTCTGCGGCCGCTTCTTCCAGTGCGGCTTCTTCCGCTCCTGCCGTCTCGGAGTACGGCACGGTGGACAGCTTTGACTACCAGAATTTCACCTACAGCGACGGTCTGGATGCAAACGGTTACCGCACCGGCATCACTGCACAGGACTATGTCACCCTGCCGGACAATGTGGCCGCTCTGCCCATCAAGAAGGCAGACGTCACCCCCAGCGACTCGGACGTCCAGGCCCGCATCGACAGCCTGCTGAGCCAGTACAGCACCACCCAGGCCGTGACCGACCGCGCCGCGCAGAACGGCGACGTCGTGAACATTGATTATTCCGGCACCGTGGACGGTGTGGCGTTCAACGGCGGCACCTACCAGGGCTACGACCTCACGCTGGGCAGCGGCAGCTTCATCACCGGCTTTGAGGACCAGATCGTCGGCCACAACACCGGCGACACCTTTGACGTGACCGTCACCTTCCCCGACGGCTACGACGCCTCCACCGACTCCGACGGCAACACCGTCGAGCTCAGCGGTAAGGAGGCCGTGTTCCGCGTGACCGTGAACTCCATCTCCGAGCCGGTGACGCCGGAGCTGACCGACGAGTGGGTGGACAGCACCTTCGGCACCAGCGACGACGTGCACACCGTGGAGGCGCTGCGCACCTACTTCTCCGATGCGCTGTATGACCAGAATCTGGAGGATGCCATCATGGACAGCCTGCTGGACAACGCCGCCTTTAAGGATCTGCCCAGCGAGGTGCCCGGCTACTACGCCTGCATGTTCCTGAATTACTACTACCAGCTGTCCAGCTACTACAGCAGCGATCTGGACACCATCGCCCAGGCACAGGGCTACACCGACGCCAACGCCATGCTGGGGGCCTCTGATTCCGTGATCACCCACCTGTCCAAGCAGGACCTGCTGTACCAGGCCATTGCCGAGAGCCAGGGCATCCAGCCCACCCAGGAGCAGCTGGATGCCGCTGCCGCTTCCTACTCCGGCTCCTCCTACGGCGACAACTTTATCCACCAGACCGCCCTGCAGACGGCTGTGATGGAGTGGCTGAAAACCAACGCCGTGGTCCCCTGAGCACCTTTCCTGCCAACCGCAAAAGCCCCGTTCCGTGTCTTGCGGAACGGGGCTTTTTCAGGTCCGGGCCAGGCCGGGGCAGTTTTTACTGCACCCCGGTAAGCTCAGCCAGCTTGTGGTAGATCTCGGTGTTGTCGTAGACGCCGCCAAACTTTTCGGCTCCCACGCCCAGGGCGTAAAGGTTCACCATGGCACCGGTGTGGGCATAGGTGGTGTGGTCCATGCCGGACTTGTGGTTGATGGTGTGGCAGATGGCCATGCTGAAGGGGATGTAGGTACCGTAGAGCTCGTAATCCTGCTGGCTCATCTTGCTCTGGCTGGAGGAGCCCACCTGCAACGTGCGCTCATAAGCGGTCCGCAGGTTCTGCACCTCATAGTCGGTCAGCAGCAGCTTGCCGGCGTTGGCGGCATCCGGGTCGGTGGGCAGGGTCAGGCCAAAGATATTCTTCACATCCTGCATGGCAGTCTCAAAGGGGGTCTTGTTGGCCATATAGCCCTCCACATAGGTGGAGTCGAACTTGGCGTAGGACATCTTCTGGTGGGCCAGGTTGGTCAGGAAGGTGTCGTAGTTGGTGGTCTTGTAGCCGATGGCCATACCGCCGGTCTCGTGGTCGGCGGTGACCAGGATCAGGGTCTCGTTGGGGTGGGCGTTGTAGAAGTCCACAGCAGCCTGCACGGCGTTGCTCATCTCCAGCACATCGTGGATGGAAGCTGCAGCGTCGTTGGCGTGGCAGGCCCAGTCGATCTTGCCGGACTCGGTCATCAGGAAGAAGCCCTTGCGGTTGTCCAGCAGCTCGATGCCCTTCTTCACATAGTCGGTCAGCTGCCACTCGCCGCCAGCGGCGTCCATGGCGTAGTTCATGGCCTTGCCGTCTGCCAGATTCTGGGCAATGATCAGGGTCTTGCCTGCACCGGCAGTCAGGGCCGCTGCGTCCGCCTGGGTGGTCACCACGTTGTAACCGGCACTGGCAGCCACGGCATGGTTATCGGGACCGGTGCCGTCCCCCTGCACCTTCTGGAACTCGCCGCCGGCAAAATACTCAAAGCCGGACTTGGCCAGCTCCAGGCCGATCTCGTAGTAGTTCTTCCGGGTCTTCTGGTGGGCGTAGAAGGCAGCCGGGGTGGCGTGGTCGATGTTGACGGTGGACACCACGCCTACCTTGTAGCCCTTCTGGCCATGGAGCTTTTCTGCAATGGTCTCATAGGGCACGTCCCGGGTGCCGGGGCACATATTGATGACGCCGCTCTCGGTCTTGTGGCCGGTGGCAATGGAAGTGGCCGTGGAAGCGGAGTCCGGGCAGAAGGAGGTGCTGTCGTAGGTGGTCACGCTGCCCACATGGGGGAAGCTGGTGAAACTCAGGTCGGCCTCGGTCACAGCGCCGTTGTTGTCCACGGTGCCCTTGTAGAAGCGGGCGGACTGGATCTGGGCGGTGCCCATGCCGTCGCCGATGAACAGGAAGATGTATTTGGGCTTCTTCAGCAGGCAGTTCTCTTCCTCGATCTGAGCGGCAGCCTCGTCGGCACCGGCAGCGTGGGCGGCGGGTGCAGCGGCCATGACACCCAGGGCAGAAGCCACAGCGCTGGCCTTCAGAAAGCTGCGGCGGGAGATCTTTTCGTTCTTCATTGCAATATCCTCTCTCTTGATCCGGCCTGACCTCAGGCCTTTGTTTTTTATCATCCGGGAACGGCTTTATTGTAGCGCGTTTCTGCCCCGGGCCGAAACCAGCCCCGTGCAAAGCTTTGGTAAAATCTGTGGGGCGGGGCCGCCCGGATGGTAAAAAAGCCGCAAAATCCGGTAAAATCCGCGCGTTCCGGCCGCGGAGGACCGGTTTTTCCACAAACCTTTGCGCAAGGGTTGAAAGAAGAGGGCGTTTCATTGTACAATAAGGGGGTGAAATGCGATCACCTTTGAACAGAAAGAGGATAACAATATGGCTGAGATCAAAGTGCTGGCCCTGGATCTGGACGGGACCCTGACCAACGACCAGAAGGAAGTGACACCCCGCACCCGCGCCGCGCTGGATGCGGCCATTGAACGCGGCGTGACCGTGGTGCTGGCCTCCGGTCGGCCCACTGCCGGCATCACCCCGCTGGCCAAAGACCTGGGGCTGGACAAAAAGGGCGGCTGCATCCTGTCCTACAACGGCGGCAAGATCGTGGACTGCCGCACCGGCGAAACGCTGGTGGAAAAAACGCTGGACCCCGCGCTGGTCCCGGAGCTGTGTGCCTTTGCCGCCGCGCAGGATGTGGCCATCCTGACCTACAGCAGTGAGGGCATCGTCTGCCAGCGGCCCCAGGATCCCTGGGCCAACAAAGAGTGCTTTACCACCAAGCTCCCTATGATCCCGGTGGAGGACCTGGCCCGGTACGTGGACTACCCGGTGTGCAAGATGCTCATTTGCCTGGACCCGGACCGTCGGGATGCCGCGTGCGCCGCCGGGCGGCAGCAGTTTGCCGGGCGCATGGACCTGTACCCCTCCAGCCCCTTCTTTATTGAGTGTGTGCCCCTGGGCGTGGCCAAGGACAGCAGCCTGGCCGCCCTGCTGGAGCGCATGGGCCTGACCCGCGATAACCTGATGGCCTGCGGCGACGGCCTGAACGACTGCTCCATGATCGCCTATGCGGGCGTGGGCGTGGCCATGCAGAACGCCGAGCAGCCGGTCAAGGACGCCGCCGTCTATGTGACCGCCGCCGACAACAACCACGACGGCGTGGCCGAGGCTGTGGAGAAGTTTATTTTACGAGAGGAATAAAAAACAATGCCGCGCAATCTGGTTTTATTTGATCTGGAATGGAACATCGGCTACCAGCCCTACACCTTTAATTATCACGGGGTGCAGCAGACCTTCCGGGGCGAGATCGTGGAGATCGGTGCCGTGAAGATCGACGAGGATGCCAACGTGCTGGACACCTTTTCCATCCATCTGCGTCCCCGCATCTTCCGCAAGCTGCAGCACCACATCGCCAAGGTCACCGGCCTGACCCAGGCCGACCTGGACAAGGGCGAACCCATCGTGCAGGGCCTGCGCCGCTTCATGCAGTGGTGCGGCCCGGATGCCGAGTTTGCCGAGTGGGGCATGGATGACGTGCCGGTGCTCAAGCAGAACCTGTTCCTGTGCAACATCGACGAGAGCCGCCCCACCGTGTGGTACGACCTGCAGCAGGTGTTCCTGCGGGAGCACCCCCGCAAGGAGGGCGAGGGCATGACGCTGGAAAGCGTCGTGACCCGGATGGGCATCCCCATGGAACGGCAGTTCCACGATGCGCTGTCCGACACGCTGTACACCGCCGATGTCTGCCGTCTGCTGGACCTGCGGGCCGGTCTTGCCGCTTACCCCACCGAGGACGAGAGCCTGCAGGCCAGCCTGTGCCCGGCCCCCGGCGAATACCGTGATTTTGAGGTGTTCCACGGCTATGTGGAGCAGTACGCCTGGCGCACCGACCCCAAGATCTACACGATGAACTGCCCGGAGTGCGGCACCGCCCTGACCCCGGACGATGTCTGGCTGAAAAAGGGCAGCAACAGCTGGTACACCCTGAGCCGGTGCCCGCACTGTGCCGGTTCCGGCAATGCCGTGAGCGGCGGCGTGTTCCAGCGCTACAAGCTGGCCCGCCGCGACGGGCTGCACTGGAGCTTTGCCCGCTGCCTGCAGCTGCCGGATGAGGCCCTGCTTGCCCGCTGGAACAAGCAGCGCGCAGCCCAGCTGGAGCGGCTGAAGAACCGCGCCGAAAAGTCCGCGGAGAACTGACAAGAATACAGAATTCTTTTTCTTTTGCAGGAAGTTCCTGTTCTGTTTCGTTTTATAGGGCAGAGGGTCGTGCATACAGAACTGCTACGGTCTGTTCATGGCTCTGTCATACAAACGGGATATACTATCAGCAGGCGGCTGTGCGGCCGCCGCTTGGAACAGAAGGGACTGGGAAAACGCAAATGGAACATACGTTGCTGCAGTGGGCCCATCAGCTGGGCACGCTGGAATACTGGCAGACACTGCTGGACCGCTTTGGTGATCTGGGGCCGCTGGCCCCCATCACGCTGGCCGTGGTGGAGTCGTTCTTTCCGCCGCTGCCGCTCATTGCCATCGTGGCCCTGAACGTGGGAGCCCACGGCGGCATCCTGGGCTTTTTGTACAGCTGGATCGGGGTGGCGCTGGGCGGAACCCTCATGTTCCTGCTCTGGCGGCGCATCGTCAAGCGCTGTTTCTGGAAGATCGCCGGCCGCTGGCCCAAGCTGGAAAAAGCCCAGCAGTGGGTCAACCACTTCGACACGTCGTCGCTGTTCATGCTCATGCTGCTGCCCTTTGCGCCCAGCTCCTTCATGCATCTGGCCTTCGGCATCTCGGACTTTGACGAGAAGCGTTATCTCATCACGATGCTGCTGGGCAAGGGCGTGATGGTGGCCATGATGGCGGTGTTCGGTCAGTCGCTGGTGAGCTCCATGAAGAATCCGCTCTATCTTGTGCTGGCCGTGGGCCTGTGGGTGGCCATGTACGCCGTGAGCAAGCGCTTCTGCAAGCGGCACCATCTGGATTGACTGCTGATTGGAATAAAAAAGAGACAGGCTTCCTTTCGAGGAAGCCTGTCTCGCGTTTCAGGATGCTTACAGTTCCAGTCCCTGATCAAAGAAGGCCAGACCAAAGGCACCGGGACCGGCGTGGGTGCCGATGACGCAGCCGATCTGCCGCACCAGCGGCTCGGCACACTGCAGGTTGTCCTGCAGGTAGGTCTGGATGGGCTGCACCTCGCGGGCAGACAGCGTATAACCGGCCAGCGCAGGCACGGCGGCGCTGATGCCGCCCAGCTCTTCTACCTTTTTGAACAGCGCAACGTAGGCACCGGGCAGGCCGCGTGCCTTGCCGGCCATGGCTACCTTGCCTTCCTTGATGGTGATGAGCGGCTTGATGCCCAGCATGCCGCCGGCCACGGCCACAGCGGCGGGCAGGCGGCCGCCCTTGCGCAGGTACTTCAGGTCGTCGATGGCGGCAACCAGATGCAGGTGCTCCTTGGCGTGCTCCAGGTCGGTGGCGATCTGCACCAGCGTCTTACCGGCGGCGCGCAGCTGCACAGCCAGCCGTACCAGCAGCCCTTCGCCCAGGCAGACGTTGGCGCTGTCCACGAACAGCACGTTGTCCACGTTGACAAGGTCAGCGGCCAGTCTGGCGCACTGCCAGGTGCCGGACAGCTCATGGGACAGGAAGATGCCCAGCACCTCGTCCCCGGCAGCGGCGGCGTCCTGATAGAACCGCTCGAACAGCTCCGGGCTGGGCTGGCTGGTGGTGGGCAGCTTGTGACACTCCTTTAAAAGGGCGTAGTATTCGCTGGGGGTCTTGTCGATGCCGTCACGCAGCACGGTGCCGTCCTCCAGCGTCACGTTCAGGGGGATCACGGTCACGCCCAGCTGTTCTGCCTCGGCGGGCAGGATGTCGGACGCAGAATCGGTGAGAATGCGGATCATAAAATACCTCCGGATTTCCGGTAAAATCTGTTAGACAACGTTTTCAACAAAAACGTCGGAAAGCATTATACCAGAACCCGACGGGCAAAGTCAATTGGTTGGGCAACATTTGACGCGGCAGAACGCAAAATACTTGCGCGTTCGACCGCTGCTGTGATAAGATAGGCCAGACGGAAGGGAGGCAGAGCCATGCACAGACCACAAAATCGGACGGCAGCCCTGCTGGCGGCCTTTGGCTGTGCGCTGGCGTACCTGCCGGCGGGACGGGCGCTGGCGGCCGTCTGTGCCGCCCTGCCGTTGAGTGCAGCCGGGCAGAGCTTTGCGCTGCACTGCGCGGCGGCTCCGCTGGCTGAGGAACTGGTGTTCCGGGGCGCGGTGCAGGGGCTGCTGCGGCCGCTGGGACCCCGGGCGGCAGTGTGCGTGCAGGCGGCGCTGTTTGCGGTGCAGCACGGCGGAGCGGCCGGAATCGCCTATGCGCTGGTGCTGGGGGTGCTGCTGGGAACCATCCGGCAGCGCACCGGCCGCGTATGGCCGGGCTGGGTACTGCATACAGTGAATAATCTGCTGGTATTTGCCGCAGGATAAAAGGAGAACGCATGACCGATTTTGAACTGATGGGTGCCGCGCTGGACGAGGCGCGCAAGGCGGCCGCACTGGGCGAAGTGCCGGTGGGGGCTGTGGTGGCCCGCAACGGGCAGATCGTGGCGGCGGCCCACAACACCCGCGAGACGGAAAAGAACGCCCTGCATCATGCCGAGCTGCTGGCCATCGACGCGGCCTGCAAGGCGTTGGGCGGCTGGCGGCTGTGGGAGTGTGAGCTGTTCGTCACGCTGGAGCCCTGCCCCATGTGCGCGGGGGCCATCCTGAACAGCCGCATCCGGCGGGTGGTGTACGGCGCGGCCGATGCCAAGGCCGGGTGCTGCGGCAGTGTGACGGACCTGTTTGCCCTGCCGTTCAACCACCACCCGATGGTGGAGCAGGGCCTGCGGGCCGAGGAAGCCGGAGCACTGCTGCAGGCGTTTTTCAAGGATCTGCGGGTGCGGCTGGCCGCACGGCCGAAGTGGAAACGGCCCGCACCGCCCGCCGAGAATATGAAGAAACCGTAAAAAAGTGGAAGCTGCGTGGAAAAGTGAGCAGCTTCCACTTTCTTTTTTCAGCAAATTGTGCTATATTATTCAATGGTATCTTGTCGAAACCCATCTGAATACCCCGGCGGGCGCGCCGCAGGACCGGACTTGACCGGAGAAATGAGACAGAGCGCTGCTCTGCCGGGCGATGGGCCGCGGATCCTTCCTGCAGGGTGCAAATGGCACGCTGCAGAGAACACGACAGGAGGGCAGTACTCTTGTACGAAGACGAGTTTGAACTGACCTTTGACACACCGGAGGAAGAGCCGGTGTATGAACCGGAAAAAGCGTCGGCTGCTCCGGCCCCGGTGCCGGAAACCACACCGGCAGAGATCGTTCCGGACGAACCCACCCGGGTTCTGGAACCCCGCAGAGCAGCTCCGGCAGAACCGGCAGAGCCGACCCCGGTTTCGGAACCGGAACCGGCAGAAGAGCCGCAGCCCCAGAGCGCGGCGGTGCCCGCAAACGGGCGCACGGTGCTGATCTCCGGCGGCGACCGGGGCATCGGTGCTGCGGTGGCCCGGGCCTTTTATGCGGCGGGCTACCGCGTGGCGGTGCTGTACCACAGCAATGCCGAGGCGGCGGCCGCGCTGGAAGCGGAGCTGCCGGGCATCACGGCGGTGCAGTGCGATGTGGCCAGCCGGGCCAGCTGCGAGCTGGCGTTCCGTGCGGCGGAACAGGCGCTGGGTCGGGTGGATGTGCTGGTGAGCAATGCCGGCATCGCACAGCAGAAGCTGTTCACCGACATCACCCCGGAAGAATGGCAGCACATGCTGGACGTGAACCTGACCGGTGCGTTCCACCTGTGCCAGCTGGCGCTGCCGGGCATGATCCGCCGCAAGGCGGGCCGCATCCTGACAGTGAGCAGCATGTGGGGCCAGACCGGCGGCAGCTGCGAGGTGCATTATTCTGCCGCCAAAGCGGGCCTCATCGGCCTGACCAAGGCACTGGCCAAAGAAGAAGGCCCCAGCGGCATCACGGTGAACTGTGTGGCACCCGGGGTCATTGAAACCGATATGATGGCAGCCTTTACCGCCGAGGACAAGGCGGCGCTGGCCGAGGAGACCCCGGTGGGCCGCCTTGGCACCGCCGACGAAGTGGCAAAGCTGCTGGTTTTCCTGGCAGGCGAGGACGCCGGCTACATCACCGGGCAGGTGTTCGGTGTCAACGGGGGTCTTGTGATCTGATGTGCAGGAACAACAACCAAAATTTTCCCCGCAGCAAGAAGGAGAGAGCGAAATGGGCATGACTTTAAAGGAACTGTTGACAAAAGGCGAAGGCACCCTGTCGGCGCAGGAGGCAAAGGCGCTGGCTGCGCAGTGCAGAATGGATCTGGACACGCTCTATACGCTTCTGGAAGAACGCGGGATCAAGATCCAGGAAGAAGAGACCGAGCCCGGCCTGGATGTGGAAGGCATCATGGCTGAGGTGGAGAACGCTGAGAACAACAACGATGATCTGGGCATCGGTGCCGATGAGGACGAGGACCAGAGCGAGGAGAACCCGGCCGACCTGAAGGCCGCCATGGACGAGCTGCTGGATGACCCGGTGAAGAACTACCTGAAGCAGATCGGCCAAATCCCGCTGCTGAGCGCAGAACAGGAAGTGGATCTGAGCCGCCGTATCCACGCCGGTGCCGAGGCTGCCCACATCCTGCAGGCCGACCGCCAGAAGTACGGCGCGCCCGAGTACATCAAGAAGAACAGCGCCCGCTTCTCGTTTGAAGAGGACGAGAACAGCCGCAGCTACACCGAGGATCTGGACGACGACGGCAACGAGAAGTCCAGCGAGGACGCCGAGGAGAAGGCCGCCGAGGAAGAGGCTATGGAGGCCGTGGAAAACGGTCCTCTGACCGAGGAAAAGCGGCAGGAGCTGCTCAAGACCCGCCGCGACGGCCTGAACGCCCGCCGCAGCCTGAGCGAGGCAAACCTGCGTCTGGTGGTCTCCATCGCCAAGAAGCATGTGGGCCACAATCTGGCCTTCCTGGACCTGATCCAGGAGGGCAACATCGGCCTGATCAAGGCTGCCGAGAAGTTCGACTGTGACCGCGGCTTCCGCTTCTCCACCTACGCCACCTGGTGGATCCGTCAGGCCATCACCCGTGCCATCGCGGACCAGGCCCGCACTATCCGCATCCCGGTGCACATGGTGGAGACCATCAACCGGATGCGCCAGGCTACCAACCAGCTGGTGTACCAGAACGGCCATGAGCCCACCCCGGAAGAGCTGGCAAAGGCCATGGATATGAGCGTGGAGCGTGTGCGCGAGATCCAGCGCATGGCACAGGAGCCGGCAAGTCTGGAAAGCCCCGTGGGTGAGGAAGAGGATTCCTCTCTGGGCGATTTCGTGGCCGACGAGAACGCCGAGGCGCCCGGCAAGGCCGCTGACCGCGCCATGGTGGCCCAGCAGATCAATCTGGCCCTGAAGAGCCTGACTCCCCGTGAGGAAAAGGTCATCCGCCTGCGCTTCGGCCTGGACGACGGCCGCCCCCGCACGCTGGAAGAAGTGGGCCGCGACTTCGGTGTCACCCGTGAACGTGTGCGCCAGATCGAGGCAAAGGCCATCCGCAAGCTGCACAGCCGCAAGTGCCTGTCGCTGCTGAACGGCCTGATCGAGTGATCGGAACAAGCATCCCGGAACGCCCGGCAGCCGAACGCTGCCGGGCGTTTTTCAGGAGCAGAACGTCTTTTGCAAAAAAATTCGGATTTTTTTGCAAAAACCTCTTGCCAAACGACAAAACCTGTGGTATCATAATTGAGCTGTGATTGTGCTGCTATAGCTCAGTTGGTAGAGCGCATCCTTGGTAAGGATGAGGTCTCCAGTTCGAATCTGGATAGCAGCTCCAGCTCAGAACGCCTCGAAGCGGAAACGCTCCGGGGCGTTTTTTTGTCAGTGTTGTAACAGATCAAAAACAGCCTCCCGCTGCCCGGTACAAGGGCAAAGGGAGGCTGTTGTGTTTTATATGTTTTTGTTATCCGCGGAAGCCGTAGAAGCCCCAGCCGCCGCAGCAGCAGTTGCACAGCAGGTTGAGCAGGATCATGCTCCAGCACCAGCGCATGATGCCGCCCGGCTGGGCGTAGGTGGTCTGGGTGCGGTAGGTGCGGCCGGGGTTCTGCAGCCGCTGCAGGTGCATCCGGTACTCGGTGTTGTTGGGGTCCAGCTGCACGGCGCGGCGGGCATCCTGCAGCGCGTCGATGCTGTTGCCCAGGCCCTGATTGGCCAGCGAGGAAAGATAGTACCACCGGGCATTGCGGGCGGTCATGCCGTCCAGCACGCGGCGTGCCTCGGCGTAGCGGCCATTCACCACAAAGTTGCGGGCTGCCTGCATCTCGGGCGAATCGCTGCCGCTGTAGCTGGCACCGCTCTGCTGGCTGTAGCCGTTGAACCCAAAGCCGAACCCGAAGGGGTCAAAACCATCGAAGCCGTCAAACCCGTAGTTCTGCTGGCTGTAGCCCTGCTGGGAGCCGCCATAGCTCTGCTGACGGTAGCCGCCATAGGGATTGCCGCCCATCTGGGGGCCGGTCTCGCCCTTGGTGATGGCATCGTAGGCGGCCTGCACCTCCTTGAAGTGCTCCTCGGCGGTGGGGTCGTTGGGGTTCAAATCGGGGTGCCAGCGCTTGCATTTGGCGCGGTATGCTTTTTTGATCTCTTCGTCGCTTGCGCCGCGCTGAATGCCCAGCACCTCATACGGATCTCTCATGGATATACTTCCTCACGTCTCATTTCGCGCGGCCGCAATGCCGCACAATACTCTATAGTCTACCGTATCGTCGTGGAAAAATCAAGTGGATGCTTCGGCATCCTGGCCGGAGCGCTTTGCATTGTTGCAGTTGTACTTCAGCCATACGCCGGAATACAGGATGTTGCGCAGCAGGTCGGCGTCCTCCACGCAGGGCAGGCGCTCAAAACATTTGGCACAGCGTGCCAGCAGCAACTCAAAAATTTCCCGCATCTCTTCCTCGTAGCCGGGCTGCTCGCTCATGGTTTTGAGGGGATTGTAGGCGCCCTTCCGCTTGTCGCGGGCCAGATCGTCGTAGGCGTCCATCAGATAGATGAACTTGCCCAGATGGAAGCCCAGGCTGCGCAGCTCCGGCGACCAGTGGTCCTGCTTGTAGTCGAACAATTCGGCCATCAGCTCGCCAAAGCAGCCGGACACGGCGTCCAGGTCCTCGCTGCCGGCGGCTTCGTATTCTGCAAGCCGGGCCAGACAGCTGCGGATGGCGGCACACTGCCGGGGCCAGCGGGCTTCGGCGTCGGTGCGGCAGCCGGACAGCAGTTTTTCATAGCCGAGGCCCAGCAGGTTGTGGTCATCCTTCCATTTGTCCTCGGCGTTGTAGTAATGCAGCGCCACGCTCAGGTCGGCACAGTAGTCGGTGGGGCCGCTGGACCGCCAGTTCACGCCGTGCAGCGGGTGCACCGGGCAGCGGCTGCATCCGGTGGAAAGTTCGCTCTCACCCTCATACAGGCTGCACAGCAGCAGGTCCAGAAAGGTGAGATCGTAGCTCAGCGTAAACCGCCCCCGCAGCCCGTGCAGCGCGTCGATGCGGCGGCACAGCCCGCAGTAGGCGGTGCGGTAGCGCGCCTGCGCCTCCGGGGAGAGGGCGGTGTGGTTCGGGATCACATATCCAAACATGGCTCAGCTCTTTTTGATGAACTGGGTGCCGCAGCGGGGGCAGGAGATCTGGATGCGGCCACGGCCCCGGGGCACCCGAAGCTTCTGGCGGCACTTGGGGCAGCGGTAGTAGTGGTAGAGCTTGCGGTTGGCCCACTGATCTTTCAGACCACGGAACTTGCCGTCCACCCGATCTTTCAGGGTGTAGTAGCGGTAGTTCTCCTCGGTGCGCTTGGAGATGTTGCGGCTCAGGGATCGGTAATAGCAGAGGATCAGCAGCACCAGACCCAGCCAGGTGAACAGGCTGATGCGGGTGAGCAGGGAGATGAGCAGCATCACGATGGAGGCGATGCTCAGAGCCTGATTCAACCCATCGGTGCCGTAGCGGCCGACCATGAACTGACGGAATTTTTCTCTCATACGATCAAGTCCTTTTCGTTGTCAAAACAGCGGCTGAGCGCTGCCGTGGTATTCCTTGTTTTTAGCATACCAGTCATCCATGATAAAACTTTGAACAGACTGCAAATCTATCATGAAAGGGACCGGATTTTACTCCCGGCAGCGGATGGTCAGATAGGCTTCGGTGTCCAGCGCGCCCTCCATGCGGCAGTGCAGCACGGCCCGCCCGGCTTCCCCGGTGGTGGCCAGATAAGTGCCCGCCATGCCGCCCCGCAGCGGTACGACGGCAGGTCCCAGGATCTTCACGGGGCCCTCGGTGCGCAGCTGCACGGCCTCGCCGCAGTAGGGCAGCAGGTTGCCGTTCTGGTCGATGGCGCGCAGGCTGACAGCAGCGCAGTCCCAGGTGGGGCCGTCGGTCAGGATGGGGTTGTGCACCACGCATTCCAGCCGGACGCTCTGCACCGGCTCCCGCACCACGGTGCGCACCGCCCGGCCGTGCCAGACGGCCTCAAAGCGGTATTCGGCGGCAGGGCTGCCCAGCACGCCGATGTACTTGTAGTACATCCGCAGCACATCGTTCCAGCCCAGCCGCAGCGAGAGCATCCGTGCCCGGGACAGGGGCGAAGGCTCCATGGCGTCCCGGCGCAGCTCGTTCAGGATGGCAGCTACCTGCAAGGCAGAAGCATGGTCCATCCCCTCATACTTTTCCAGCAGGGAGCCCACAAAGTCGTTGATCTCAATGGGTGGGTGCGGCAGCGCCGCAAATCGGCCGCGCCGGTCGGGGGCAAATTCGGCCACGAAGTCATTGCCGCGGTACAGACGCACGCTCTCGGCGTTGGTGAACACCCAGCAGGCCCCCGGTACCCCGCCAGGCAGGTCCCCCAGTGCCATGGCGGAAGAGACTTCCAGCACGATGTCCGAAGGAGCACGGGGCGTTTTCTGGCTGGCGTACACGGCGGCGGAGAGTTTCGGGTTGCGGAACAAATCCATCACGCCGTGGTAGCAGATGCGGTCGCCGCTGCCGAATTCCCGGTGGGTGTTGTAGTCGGCCAGGCACCAGCCAAAGCTGCCGGCCACGCCCTGCTGGGCAATGGAATCGTTGAGCACGGCGGCAAAATGCAGGGCCTGCACCAGCCGGTGGGCCTCATCGTCAAAGGGCTTGGCCGGGAAGTTCTGCCCGCCGAACTCGCTGATGAGGTAGCCCTTGCGGGTGTCCGGGGTGACGGAGGCGCGGGCCTCACAGGCGGGGCCTCGGCCCCGGTAGGAATAATCGTTGTAGGCGTACACATCCTCCAGCAGCTGCTCGCGGCGGCGGATATGGGCACCCGCCGTGGGGCGGGTGGGGTCCAGCCGATGGATGGCCTCGTTGGTACGCTTGTAAAAGGCTTCATCATCGGGGCTGCCGTTGACCCGTGCACCCCACAAAAACACACTGGGATGGTTGCGGCACTGGCACACCATCTCCCGGCAGTTCTGCAGGGCCTGCGCCTTCCAGGCTTCGTCGCCGATGTGCTGCCAGCCGGGCATTTCGGTGAACACCAGCAGGCCCAGCTCGTCGCAGGCATCCAGGAAGGCCGGGCTCTGGGGGTAGTGGCTGGTGCGCACGGCATTGCAGCCCAGGTCCTTTTTGATGAACTGGGCATCCAGCCGCTGCAGGCTGTCCGGCATGGCGTAGCCCTGATAGGCGTAGCTCTGGTGCCGGTTGATGCCCCGCAGCACCACCCGCTGGCCGTTCAGGTACAGGCCTCCGGCCACGAACTGGACCGTGCGGAAGCCGAACCGGACCGTCTTTTCGTCCAGCACCCGGTCGGGCAGACCGCTGGTGCCGGGACGGATGAGCTTTACGGTAAGAGTGTACAGGGTGGGGTGCTCAATGCTCCACGGATGCACCCCGTTCAGGGTGCCGGTGATGGGCAGGGCAAGTTCCCCACGGTAGACGGCCCGGCTTCCGGCGGGGCTGCGGATCTCGGCCTGCAGGGTGCAGCCCACCGTCTCGCCCACCGTGGCGGTGTAAATGCGAAAGTCGCCTTCGGCCCGGGCCTCCACGAACACATCCCGCAGGTAGGCGGGCTCCTTGATGTCCAGACTTACGGCACGGTAGATGCCGCCGTAGGTCAGGTAGTCGATGGAACCGCCGAAAGGCGGGATGTTCAGGTCCTCGCGGCTGTCGCAGCGCACAGCCACGACATTCTTCTTGCCCAGATGCAGGGCGCTGGTCAGGTCCACCGTAAAGGCGGTGTAGCCGCAGCCGTGGTGGAACAGCCGCCGCCCGTTGCAGAACACGGTGGCGTCGTGGGCGATGGCTCCGAAGGTGAGCAGGACGGTACGGCCTGCCCACTCGGCAGGGGCAAAGAACTCCCGGCGGTAGCCGCACAGGCGCTGGTGGTCGTTCTCGTTGCAATAGTTGTAGGGCAGGGCCTTGACCGTGTGCGGGATGCGCACCGACTCCAGCTCCAGTCCGGTGCATTCCGGGCGCACCAGCGCGGGGTCGAAGGTGGGGCAAAACAGCCAGCCGTCGTTCCAGTCGTAGTGTTCCATAGTCGGGTCTCCGTCCATAGCAAAGTTACTTTACTTCTTATAGTAGCACAAAGTTATGAACGAAAAAAGCATCTCCCGCCCTTTTTGTACACCTTTTGGGCAGCAGAAGGGGAAGAGCGCTGCCCAAAACAACAAATGCTCCCCCGGAATGGGGGAGCATACTGCTCAGCGGATGAAGTTCGTCATGGGGCGGGGCGGGTTCTGCGGGTGGTCGAACCCGGCAGCCTTGCCGGCCTCGATGCAGTGCAGCAGCCAGGCCATGTTGCGGCCCAGCTCCTGCATCACAGCGCAGCCCTCGGCGTCCTGCAGCACCTGCTCGGCATTGGAGCCGTGCACCATGGCCCAGTAGGAGCCGTTGACCAGCGGCATGTGGAAGAACTGCGGGTACTTGACCAGCTGGTCCAGTGTGGTGGTGGTGCCGGCACGGCGGGCCGAGCAGCAGATGGCGGCGGGCTTGTAGGCCAGATATTTGCCGCCTGCATAGGACAGCCGGTCCATGAAGCTGGTCATGTTGCCGGAAGCCGAGGCGTAGTGCACCGGGCTGCCAAACACGAAGCCGTCGGCGGTCTTTGCCTTTTCAATGGCCTCGTTGACCACGCCGCCGAACACGCAGCCATTGCCGCTGCGGCAGCCGCCGCAGCCGATGCAGCCGCCCACCGGCTTGCCGCCGACGTGCAGGATCTCGGTGTCGATACCGGCCTTGTTCAGCTCCCCGGCGATCAGGGACAGGGCGGTGTAGGTGCAGCCCTTTTCGTGGGGGCTGCCGTTGATGAGCAGAACGTTCATAAAAATACTCTCCTTTGGTCCAGAATGCGCCGCAAAATGCCCGGCGCCTGTGCGATACTCTGATTGTAGCACAAAGCCTCCGGGCGTGCAATGCGCCCCGGTACTTGACAAGAATGCACGGTTTGATGATAATAAGAAGAACCAGAAGAGGATATGCAGCGCCGGGCGAGGCTATGCGAGCGCGTCCGGCCGACCAGAAGGAGGTCAAATCATGCGCGTGATCGCAGGAGAAGCCCGGGGACGGCGTCTGGAAGCCCTGCCCGGGACGGACGTGACCCGGCCCACCCTTTCGCAGGTGAAGGAGGCCATGTTCAGCATTGTACAGTTCGACCTGCCGGGCGCGCGGGTGCTGGACCTGTATGCCGGCAGCGGACAGCTGGGCATCGAGGCGCTGAGCCGCGGCGCGGCCCGGTGCGTGTTCCTGGATGAGAACCGCGAGGCGGTGAACATCGTGATGCGCAACTGCAAGACCTGCGGTGTGTTTGACCGCAGCCGGGTCAATGTGGGCGAGGCCGCCCGGTATCTGTCGGCCTGCCGGGAGCAGTTCGACGTGGTGCTGCTGGATCCGCCGTTCCGGGGCGGTACGCTGGAAAAGATCCTGCCGGCGGTGGACAAGTGCACCGCACCCGGCGGCACTGTGCTGTGCGAGAGCGAAACGGGCCTTGTGCTGCCGGCACAGGTGGGCGGCCTGACCCTGCAGAAGCAGTATAAGTATGGCAAGGTGCTGCTGTGGAAATATACGAAGCCCATGCAGCAGGAGGGGGAAGCACTATGAACGTGAACGAGCTTTTGGACACCATTGAAGATACGCTGGAAGAGAGCACCAGCATGCCGCTGTCCGGCGGCAAGCGTCTGGTGGACGTGGAAAAGGTCCGGGATTATCTGGATGATATCCGCGCAAACCTGCCCGGAGAGCTGCGGCAGGCCCAGCAGATCGTGAACGACCGTGCCCAGATCGTGGACACGGCCAATGCACAGGCCCAGGCCATCGTGAAGAAGGCCGAGGAGCGCGCCCGCATCCTGGTGAGCGATGCCGAGATCGTGAAAGCCGCCCAGCAGCGCGCCGCCGAGATCACCGCCGCTGCCCAGAGCGAGTCGCGCACGCTGCGTCAGACCGTGACCGACTACTGCGACAACATGCTCAAGACCACGGAAGAGGCGATGGTGGAGAATGCCGCACAGGTAAAGAACGTGCGCGCCAACCTGCGCCAGAACGCCAAGAAAAACGGCTGATTTCCACACAAATTCCACATCCTGAAAAATGATGCGTCCCTGCAGGCAAAAATGACGGCCCGCAGGGACTTTTTTTGTGACATTTTGCCGCAAAAACAGGGACAAAAAACCTTGCAATCGGGGGCTTGATTTGCTACAATAAATGTGTGTCAGTGGGGTAAAGTGGGTAAAAGTAGGGCAAAGGCCCTCTCCACAGCCCCGAAAGGGGGCAGGCAGCATGTTCTTTGGCCGGTATGACTATACCATCGACGCCAAAGGGCGGCTGAACTTCCCCGCAAAGTTCCGCGACGCCATGGGCGAGAGTTTCGTGGTGCTGGAATGGGTGGACAACTGCCTGTTCGTGCTGCCGCTGCCCGAGGTGGAAAAGCTGGCGGAAAAGCTGGAGGCCGACGAGCTGATGGACAGCTGGGAGGTGTCCGGTGATCTGTTCAGCACCGCTTGCGAGGTGGTGCCGGACAAGCAGGGACGCATCCTTCTGCCGGCAGAGCTGCGCAGCTATGCCGGGCTGGAAAAGGATGTGACCATCATCGGCAACCGCAACCACGCCGAGATCTGGGCCACCGACGTCTGGAACGCCCGCCGCGCGGCGGTGAGCAATGAGCAGCGTGCAGCCCGGCTGCGCAGCCTGCACATCTGACATAAGAATTCTGCAAGAGAGAAAGGAGGCCGTGCCAATGGCTTCAGAAGAAAACGTGCCCTTTGACCCGACCTCATTTGAGCATATCCCGGTTCTGTTGAACGAATGCCTGGAAGGGCTGGCCATCGACCCGGCGGGCACCTATCTGGACGGCACCGCGGGCGGTGCGGGCCACTCCCGCCAGATCGCCCTGCGGCTGGATGCTGCAAAGGGTGGGCGGTTGATCTCGCTGGATCAGGACCCCGACGCCGTGCAGACGGCCCGGGCCCGTCTGGCCGGGCTGCCGGCCACCGTGGTGCAGATCAACTTCCGCTACGCCGGGCAGGCGCTGGAAGAGCTGGGCATCGACAAGATCAACGGTGCACTGCTGGATCTGGGCGTTTCCAGCCACCAGCTGGACGATGCGGCCCGGGGCTTTTCCTACCGGGCAGATGCACCGCTGGACATGCGGATGAGCCAGCAGGGTGAGACGGCGGCAGATCTGGTGAACACCCTCAGCCGTGAGGACCTGGCCCGCATCCTGCGGGACTACGGCGAAGAACCCTTTGCCTGGCAGATCGCCGGCAAGATCGAGGAAGCGCGGGAGAACGCGCCCATCGAGACCACTTTGCAGCTGGCCGACATTGTGGCCAGCGCCATGCCGCCGGCGGAGCGGCGCAAGAACAAGAACCCGTCCCGCCGCACCTTTCAGGCGCTGCGCATTGCCGTGAACCATGAGCTGGATGCGCTGGAAGAGGGGCTGGACACCATTTTCGAGCATCTTGCGCCCGGCGGGCGGCTGTGCGTGATCACCTTCCACTCGCTGGAGGACCGGCTGGTGAAAAACAAGTTCCGCCGCTGGGCCACGGCCTGCACCTGCCCGCCGGAGTTCCCGGTGTGTGTGTGCGGCGGCAAGGCCAAGGCAAAGCTCATTACCCGCAAACCCATTGAAGCCAACACGCAGGAGCTGGAAGAAAACCGGCGCAGCCGGTCGGCTCATCTGCGTGTGTTGGAAAAGTGCTGAGGGATGCCGCAGGCATCCTGTGAGGAGGAGAGGAAACCATGGGTCAGGCAGCATACGATTACAACACCGCGCGGCGCAGAAAAGCGCCGCAGACACAGCGCAAGACCGCATTGCGCGTGGAAAAGGGCGGCAAGCGCCGTCTTTCGCCGCTGCAGGCAGCGCTGCGCAATGCCATGCATCTGGTGGCGGCAGCCCTGCTCACCGGGTTTGCCATCAGCCTGCTGATGAGCGAGGCCCAGCTGGTGGAGCTGAATGATCAGATCCAGGACGCCAAGGCCCAGTTGGTGAGCGCCCAGAGCCAGTACACCTACTACAACAGCACCCTGAACAGCAAGACCAACATCACCAGCGTGGAAGAAGCGGCCAGCCGTCTGGGTCTGATGAAGATCGACCCCAGCCAGATCACCTACATCCGGCTGAACGAGTCCGGTGCGCTGGAGCGTCAGCAGTCCCCTGTGCGGCAGTGGACCAGCTTCATCTACAACGGTGCCGTGACCATTCTGGGCACTGTAAAATAACATCAAAACGGGAAAGCGTGCGGCAGCGCACGCTTTTTCGGTTTTTAGCCGGTCCGGGGCAGCCGCCGCGCGGGCCGATATCCTGAAGAAAACAGCAGGCAGAACGGGTGCTCCGCCCTGTCTGCGGGAGAACAGCATGCAACAAGATTCCAACAAGAAAAAGGGCAAAGGCTACCGGGTGCGCCCGGCCTTTGCGCGGGAACGGCTCAACGGACGCACCCGGCGCGTGTGCAGCATTCTGGGGCTGGCGGCGGTCGTGCTGGCATCGGCCGTGGTCGTCCACAGCCTGTATGTCATCCAGATCCGGGACGGTGCCAAGTACCGACAGTATGCCGCCCAGCAGCAGCTGCTGGACACCACGGTCAAGGCCACCCGCGGCGAGATCTACGACGCCAACGGCATCACGCTGGCTTCCACCAGCGTGGTGTGGAACATCTGGGCTGACCCCAGCTACAGCAGCATCCTGTACACCACCAGCACCAACGACGATAAAACGACGGTGCGCACATTTGACCCGACCATGTGCGCCGAGGTCAGCCAGGGCATCACCCTGCGGCTGCTCTCCGGCGACGGCGAGAGTCTGGACGCGGTGGACACTTCCTCGGAGGAATACACCCAGCAATACCAGACCGTGTACGATGCACTGTCCCAAATTGATTCCTCCTATGTGGTGCTGGCCACCAAGGTGAACAACGCCGTCAAGCTGTCCATTGAGGATTATGTGTCCGGTTTCAACAAGGCGCACAAAAAGGGCTCCGGCGCAGACCGCATCGGGCGGGTGTCCGTCTCGACGGAAAAGAGCTCTCAGCGCAACTACCCCTACGGAGCCTTTGCGGCTGCCGTGCTGGGCTTTACCGACGGTGAGGGCGTGGGCACTTACGGCCTGGAAAAATCCTACCAGTCCACGCTGGCCGGTGTGGACGGCCGCACCATCACCCGGCGCAACGCGGTGGGCAACGCCATTGCCGACCAGAACGCCACCACCTTTGCCGCCAAGGACGGCTCCAATCTGGTGCTGTCGCTGGACGTGAACGTGCAGGAGATCGTGGAACGCTACCTGACTGAGGCCGTTGCGGCCAACAACGTCGAGAACCGCGGCTGTGCCATCGTGATGAACGTCAAGACCGGTGCGATCCTGGCCATGGCCTCCAAACCGGACTTTGACCCCAACACGCCGCTGGATTACAGCGCCAACCTGGCCTACCTGCAGGAGCAGGTGGCCGCAGAGCCGGAGCTGTACACCATCTACCTCCGGGACGAAAATGACTCGAAGAAGTTCAAGCTGGACGAAAACGGCAACAAGATCGTGGACCCGGACCCGGATTATACCGGCACCTACCGCGATATCCTGTGGAAGAACAAGGCCATCACCGAGCTGTACTACCCCGGCAGTGTGTTCAAGGTCATCACCTCGGCCATGGGTCTGGACTCCGGCGTGGCGACCATGAACACCACCTTTACCTGTGCCGGTGCCTACGGCGTGGCCAAGGAGACATACCACTGCGCAGGCCACAAGGCCCACGGCACCATCAACATGGCCGACGCTCTGCGCCAGAGCTGCAACCTCTACTACATCCAGCTGGGCCAGCGCGTGGGCTCCCAGCAGTTCTACAATTATTTTGACGCCTTTGGCTTTACCGAGCGCACCGGCGTGGACCTGCCCAGCGAGACCGGCCTGATGAAGTATTATTCGGCCAATCAGCTGGGTGAGGTGCAGCTGGCCTCCTCGGCATTCGGCCAGGCCATGGCCATCACGCCGCTGCAGATGTGCACTGCCGTGGCGGCAGCCGTCAACGGCGGCTATCTGGTCACCCCCCATGTGGTGGATAAGATCACCGACACCAACGGCAACGTGGTGGAGGAGATCGGCACCAACATTCGCCGTCAGGTCATCAGCGAGTCCACCAGCGATGTCATCCGCCAGATGATGGAGTACGAGGTGGGCAACGGCACCGGCGGCGGCAAGAACGCCTACGTTTCCGGCTACCGCATCGGCGGCAAGTCCGGCACGTCGGAACAGCTGAACATGCACCGCCGCGCCGACGGTGACTACAAGAAGGTCGCCTCCTTTGCGGCCGTCCTGCCCGCCGACGACCCGGAGATCCTGGTCTATGTGATGCTGGATGACCCCAACAACGCCCGCACCGACTATTCGTCCATTCTGGCTGCTCCTGTGGCCGGCAACATCATCAGCGAGGTGGCCCCCTATCTGGGCATCGCCACCGACGGCGAGGACCGCAGCCAGACCACCGTCACGGTGCCCAACCTGATCAGCACCGAGTGGAGCAATGCGCAGGTGCAGCTGAACATCAAGGGCCTCAAGCACCAGCTGATGGAGTCGGCATCCGACCAGACGGCGGCGCTGGTGACCTGCCAGTACCCCCATGCCGGGGCCAAGGTGCCCTACGGCACCACCGTGTATCTGTACACCGACACCTACGACGGCAGCCTGACCGAGGTGCCGGACGTGTCCGGCAAGAGTGCAGACTTTGCCCGCCAGATGCTGGCGGCCGCCGGGCTGAACTGCGTGGTGGAGGGTGACGCCAACGGCGTGGTCCAGAGCCAGAGCAGTGAGGTGGGGGCCAGCGTCCAGCGCGGTACCATCGTTACCATTACCTGTGGATAAAGGAACCAGAAAAACGAGAGGGGAATGAACTATGGAAAAGATCCATGCAAGCAAGCTGCTGGCAGGGCTTGTGCCTGCCGGCTTCCTCACCAGCGACCCGGAAGTGGAGCTGGTCACCACCGACAGCCGTGAGGTGCGGCCGGGCTGCATCTTTGTGGCCTTTCCCGGCGAGCGGTTCGACGGCCACGACTTTGCGGCCAAAGCACTGGAAGAGGGCGCAGCCTTTGTGGTGGTGAACCACCCGGTGGAGGGCGTCCCGGCCGAAAAAGCCATCCTCTGCCCGGACAGCTACCACGCCATGATGGTGATGGGTGCCAACTACCGCAGCCAGTACCACCCCAAGGTGGTGGGCGTGACCGGCAGCGTGGGCAAGACCACCACCAAGCAGATGACCTACGCGGCCTTGTGCGGCTTTGGTGAGACCATCAAGACCGAGGGCAACCAGAACAACGAGCTGGGCATGCCCCGCACCCTGATGCGCATCGGCGCTTCCACCGAATACGCTGTGATCGAGATGGGCATGAGCCACGCTGGCGAGATCGACCGTCTGGCCCGCGCTGCCCGCCCGGATGTGGGCATCATCACCTGCATCGGCGTGTCCCACATCGGCAATCTGGGCAGTCAGGAGAACATCTGCAAGGCCAAGCTGGAGATCTGCAACGGCCTGCCGGAGGGTGCCCCGCTGGTGCTGAACTACGACGACAAGTTCCTGCGGGCGGCAAAGCTGCCCGCCCATGTGCGGCCGGTGTGGTTCAGCATGGCCGATGAGAGCGCCGATGTGTGCGCACTGTCCATCCGACAGGAAAAGGACGGCATGAGCTTTGTGCTGGAGGATCAGGAGGAAGGCACTTTTGTGGTCAAGATCCCGGCTATGGGCAAGCACAATGTGGCCAATGCGCTGGCGGCCTACTGCGCCGCCACCCGTCTGGGCTGCGATCCCCGCAAGGTGATCCAGGGCCTGGCCGCCTTTGAGCAGACCGGCCGCCGCCAGAAGGTGGTGGACAGCAAGGGCGTGACTGTCATTGAGGACTGCTACAACGCCAACCCCGACAGCATGAAGGCCGCTCTGGCCATGTTCAAGGAGTTTCCCTGCAAGCGCCGCTTTGCTCTGCTGGGCGATATGCTGGAGCTGGGCGACCTGAGCCGCGAGGCCCACGAGGAGCTGGGCCGTCTGGCCGCCGAGAGCGACCTGTACTGTCTGGTGACTTACGGCGAGCAGGCCAAGCGCACCGCCGTGGTGGCCGCCGCCAAGGGGCAGAAGACCCTGCACGCCAACAACTACCGCGAGGCAGCGGATGCCCTGCTCAACCGCATCCAGCCCGGTGACGCCCTGCTGGTGAAAGCCAGCCGCGGCATGGCGCTGGAAAAGGCACTGGAAATTTTCTACGCAGAGCAGAAAGATGCCAGAGAATAACATTCTGGCGAAAATTGGAGACTGAGAAATGATTCGTTTCGCCTTGATCGTCGCGTCAACACTGGGCTTTGTGCTGACGGCGGCGCTCGGCAATTTTATGGCACCGCTGCTGCAGGAGCTGGAACGCTTCCGGCCGCAGGAACAGCAGGAGCCGCAGCCCCCGGTGCAGAGCCGGGTGCCCGCGCTGGGCGGCCTGTGCCTGATGGTGAGCACACTGGCTGCCGTAGGCGTGGGCTGGACGGCGGCCTGCATCGCACAGCCCACGCTGCTGGGCAGCGAGAGCCAGCTGATGACCCGGCTGCTGATCGCGCTGTTCGGTGCACAGGCTTTCGGGGCCATCGGGCTGGCGGATGACGCCGCCCGCCTGCGCAGCCGCGCACAGCTTGGCCTGCGGCGTCTGCCCCGCCTTGCACTGGAAGCCGCCGCTGCGGCAGCGGTGCTGGTGCTGCTGACAGTGAACGGCTGCCTGCCCACCGGCCTGCAGCTGCCCGGTGCGGGCTATGTGGAGCTGGGCGGCGCAGCCCCGGTGCTGTGGGGACTTGTGCTGGTGGCGCTGGCAGAATGTGCCCGTACCGCCGACGGAGCCGACGGCACCGTGTGCGGCACGGCCTTTGCGGCCATGCTGGGCCTCATGATGCTGGAAACACGGCTGGGCTGGTTCCCGCTGGCGGTGCTGCCGGCAGCACTGGCCGGGGCACTGCTGGCCTTTCTGCTGTGGAATTTTCCGCCCGCAAAGCTGCGCCCGGGCAGCTGCGGCTGCCTGTATCTGGCCGGGGTGCTGGGCTGCGTGCCGCTGTGCATCGGGTATGCAGAGTTGAGCATCCCGCTGGCTCTGCCCTTCTGGGCAGAGGGCGGCATGGTGCTTTTGCAGATCCTGTACCACCGCATCACCGGGCGGCCGCTGTTCCGGGCGGCTCCGCTGCACCGCTGGCTGGAAGCCCGGGGCGCGGGCCCGGTCACGGTATTTTACTGGCTGTGTGCGCTCGGCGTATGCGGCCTGGCGCTTGCCCTGGCCTTTGTGCGCTGAGGGCACAGGGCCGGATATTGGACAAAAAGGGGAGAAAACGAGCTGATGGCAACCATCCGCAAAAAAAGAAAAGATCCGGTCTCGGTGTTCCAGCGGGACCCGGGGCCGTGGTCGCGGCTGCTGATCAACTGGCTGGCCACGCTGGCGGTGATCATGGTGTTTGGTCTGGTCATGCTGTTCAGCGCCAGCTACACCACCGGTTATCTGCGCATGGGCGACAGCTTCCATTACATCAAGCAGCAGGCACTGTGCATGCTCATCGGTCTGGGCTGCATGTTCGCCATGAGCTATGTGGACCACCGCTTCCTGCGCAGGATGGTGGTGCCGGGGTACCTCATCGTGCTGGCCATGCTGGCGGTCACCCTGACCATGGCCCCGCTGAACGGGTGCCGCCGCTGGATCCGCTTTGGCGGGTTCACGCTGCAGTCCTCGGAGGTGGCAAAATTTGAGATGATCCTGCTGTGCTCCAGCCTCGCGGCCAAGGCACCGCAGGTGGAAAAGCTGAGCCCCGGTAAAATGGTGATCATAAACTTCCGGGAGTGGCTGCATGTCCGGGTGTGGAAGCAGCTGGTGATCCCGGTGCTGCCGCTGATCCCGGTGATCGCGCTGCTGGCGCTGGAACCACACATGTCCGGCATCGTGCTGACGGTGGCCGTGGTGGGCACCATCCTGCTGTTGTCCGGCAGCGGCGGCATCCTGACCTGGGTGGGCGCCGGTACGGCGGGCCTCATGCTGGAAACGCTGCTGTCCCATGTGGACTCCATCCCGTATCTGCAGGACCGTCTGGACGGCTGGACCCAGGACCTGAGCAAGATGACCGACCAGACCGTGCAGAGCCTGTACGCCATCGGTTCCGGCGGGCTGACCGGCCTGGGGCTGGGCAACAGCGTGGAAAAACAGCTCTGGCTGCCCGAGAGCACCAACGACTTCATCTTCAGCGTGGTGTGTGAGGAGCTGGGCTTTGTGGGCGCGGTGCTCATCATCGTGCTGTTTGTGCTGTTCATCGTGCAGGGGCTATGGATCGCCTACCGGGCCGAAAACCTCTACTGCACGATGGTGGGCATCGGCATCATGGCACAGATCGCCTGGCAGGTGTTCTGCAACATCGCAGTGGTCACCAACACCCTGCCCAACACCGGCATCAGCCTGCCCTTCTTCTCGTCGGGCGGCACCAGCCTGATCCTGCTGCTGGCCGAGATGGGCGTGATGGTGAACATCGGCCGCAACGGCGAGCGGGCGGCCCAGCAGCGGGAAGCGCTGCGCGCCCAGCATGAAGCCGCAAAGGCCGAGCAGGAGGCTGCCCGCAGAGAAAAGACCATCGTTCTGGCCGACGCACGGGCGGCCCGGGCAGAACAGTAACGACAAACAGGAGGAATCACCATGCGTGTTCTGATCGCTGCCGGCGGTACGGCCGGCCATATCAACCCCGCACTTGCCATTGCAGGTGCCCTGAAAAAAGCAGACCCCACCGCCGAGATCCACTTTGCCGGCCGCAAGGAGGGCATGGAGTACCGTCTGGTGACCCAGGCGGGCTACCCCTTCCACCACATCGAGATCACCGGCTTTCAGCGCAAGCTGTCGCTGCACAACATCAAACGAAATATCGTCACCCTGTGGAATCTGGCCCTCTCCGGCCCCAAGGCCAAGGCCATCATGAAGGAGGTCCAGCCGGACCTGGTCATCGGCTGCGGCGGCTATGTGTCCGGCCCGGTGGTGCGCTGCGCCGCAAAGATGGGCATCCACACCGCGCTGCATGAGCAGAACGCCTTCCCCGGTGTGACCAACAAGCTGTTGGCCCCGGATGTGGACATCGTGTTTGCCGCGGTGCCCGCCGCTGTGGAAAAGCTGGGTGCGCCGCAAAAGACCATCGTGGTGGGCAACCCGGTGCGCCCGGAGGTGTTCACCCAGGCAAAGAACCGCGACGCCATCCGCGCCCAGCTGGGGGCAGGGGACCGCACGGTCATCCTTTCCTTCGGCGGCAGCCTGGGTGCCCGCCGGGTCAATGAAGTGGTGGGTGACCTGTGCGCCTGGGAGCAGCACGAGCACAAGCCGGTGCTGCATCTGCACGCCACCGGCCAGTACGGTGTGCAGCTGTTCAAGGACCTGGAACAGCAGAAGGGCTTTGCTGAGGGCGACAGCCTTGTGGTGAAGGAATACATCAACAACATGCCGGAGCTGCTGGCAGCAGCAGACCTGGTCATCAGCCGTGCCGGTGCCCTGACGCTGGCTGAACTGGAGGCTGTGGGCCGTGCCGCCGTGCTTATCCCCAGCCCCAATGTGGCCGAGAACCACCAGTACTACAACGCCATGGAGCTGCAGAAGGCCGGGGCTGCTGTGGTCATCGAAGAAAAGGACCTGACCGGCGAAAAGCTGGTGCAGACCGTCTCGGAGATGCTGACCCAGCCCGGCAAGCTGGCCGAGATGGGCTGCAATGCCCGCAGCCTGTCGGTGGACGACAGCCTGGACCGCATTGCAGCAGCCCTGCTGGAGCTTGTGAAGAAGGCCTGAACGTAGAAAGAAACCGGAAAGAAGGTGCAGACAATGCAGCAATACGGCAATAACGGGCGTCCCTATGGCCAGAACCGGGATTCGCTGCGTTCCTCTGGGTCTTCGCAGAGAACCACGCCCCCGAACGACGGGGCAAGCGATACCAGCCGCTATGGCTTCAACGGGGAGCCGCTGAGCCGCCCGCCGGCCCGCACGGCCAACGGTACGGTGCGGCGCACCCGGACCGACAACAGCATCGAGTTCCCCACCCAGCCGCGCCCGGTGCGGGACACCGGCAGCGCCGCCCGCCGCCCTGCCGGGCAGAGGAGCACCGCGCAGCGGCCCCGCAGCAGCGGCGGGCAGAACCGCCGCCCGGCCCAGCGTCCTGCGAACCGGAACGGCCGGCCTGCGCAGAACAGCCAGTCTGCCGCCCGCCAGCAACAGCAGGGACAGGGTTACAACAAAAACCAGAAGCTGCGCCCCGCTCCGCAGCGGGACGCACAGCGCCGGGAAGGCCGCAAAAAGCGCCGCCTGACCCGTGCCGCCATCCGTCGGCGGCGGAGGCTCCGCCGTCTGGCAACATTTGGGCTGCTGCTGTGCGTCATCGGGATCGGCATGTACCTCACGGTGACCATGCTGTTCCGCATCAGCGCCATTCAGGTGCAGACGGCGGACGGCACCCAGGTGACCGAGATCGCCGGGTACTCCGCCGACAGCATCCTGCAGACACTGGGGGTGCAGGTGGAGGAAAACATCTTCAGCTTTGACTCCGGTGCGAAGGCTGCAGAGCTGGAACGCCAGTACCCGCTGCTGGAATCCATCCGCGTGGTGCGCGACTACCCCAACACCGTGGTGGTGCAGGCGACCGAAGCCACCCCTACCTATGCAGTGCAGGCGGGCAGCAGCTGGCTGACCCTTTCGGACAAGTTCAAGATCCTGTCCGCAGACCCCGCGCAGCCGGACGGGCTGTGCACCCTGTACGGCGGTGAAGCGACCACCGCCGCCCCGGGCGAGCAGCTGAGCTTTGCCGTACCGGAGGCCGACAGCACGGCCGGCACCAGTGCCGCATCCGACAGCAGTGCATCCGGCGTGGTGGACGAGGCTGACGCAAAGATGAGCGCGCTGGCGACCCTGCAGGCCAAGCTGGACGAGTACGGCATGCGGAGCGACGTGACCCGCATTGAATTTGCGGACACCGAGCAGATCGCCTTTTTGTATCAGGACCGCATCAGCGTGCTGCTGGGGACGCTGAACGATCTGGATTATAAGCTGGACCGCGCCCGCTACATGCTGAACAACGAGGACGGCAAGGGCTGCGCGGCCACCGACACCGGGCGGCTGGACTTCAGCCATGTCAGTGCCGGCAGCACCCGCAAGATCTATTTTGCACAGGGCGACCCGGTCCTGCCCTCCGGCTATGTAGTGCCGGAAAAGGTGGAGCCGGAAACGCCGGAGGAGACTGCGGACAGCAGCCTGACCGACGAAGAGACCCCGCAGGCCGCCCCGGCGGAGGACACGACGCCGGAGGAGATCCCGCTGACCGACCCCGCCCGCATGACCGCCAACGAGGACGAGAACCCCATGTGACCCCACATCAATGTTTTGGAGGAGCGTAGACTGTATGAAATTGGAACAACTGATGGAGGGTGTGCCTTACACGCTGGTGCAGGGCAGCCCGGAGACCGAGATCAACGACATCATCTATGACAGCCGCAAGGCGGCCCCGGGCCTGCTGTTCGTGTGCATCGTGGGCACCCAGCGCGACAGCCACGAGTTTGCCGCAGACTGTGCCGCCAAGGGCGTCAGCGCACTGGTCATCCAGCACGACATCGACCTGACCGCCGTGCCGGGCGTGACCGTGGTGAAGGTGGAAAGCAGCCGCTATGCCATGGCTCTGATGAGCGCCAACCTCTTTGGCAACCCCTCCCGCAAGATGACCATGATCGGCGTGACCGGCACCAAGGGCAAGACCACCACCACCCACATGATCAAGAGCGTGCTGGAAGCTGCCGGCCGCAAGGTGGGCATGATCGGCACCAATGGCATCTACTTTATGGGCCAGCATAAAGACACCGCCAACACCACCCCGGAGAGCTACGAGCTGCAAAAGACCTTCCGGGAGTTCCTGGATGCCGGCTGCGACACGGCCCTGATGGAGGTGTCCAGCCAGGGCCTGATGATGGACCGCGTGGCCGGTGTGCACTACGATGTGGGCGTGTTCACCAACCTTTCGCCGGACCACATCGGCCCCGGGGAGCACAAGACCTTTGAGGAATACCGCAGCTGGAAGGGTCAGCTGTTCCAGCGCTGTGATGTGGGTGTGGTGAACATCGACGACGAGAACACCGAAGCCCTGCTGGAGGGACACACCTGCAAGCTGGTGACCTATGGCCGCAGCGAGCAGGCCGATTACCGCGCCAGCGGCTACGAGCTGCTGCGCACCCACGATTTCCTGGGTGTGAAGTTCCACGTCACCGGCAAGGACGAGATGGACGTGAAGGTGAATATGCCCGGCGAGTTCAGCGTGTACAACGCACTGGCTGCGCTGGCTGTGGGCAAGGTGCTGGGCCTGCCGGATCAGGCCATCCACGACGGTCTGGGCAAGTGCGTGGTCAAGGGCCGGGTGGAGCTGGTGCCCATCAGCAAAAAGTTCACCATCCTGCTGGACTACGCCCACAACGAGGTGTCCACCGAGAGCCTGCTGACCACCCTGCGGGCCTATAAGCCCCACCGTCTGGTGGTGGTGTTCGGCTGCGGCGGCAACCGCTCCAAGCTGCGCCGCTACGGCATGGGCGAGATCTGCGCCAAGATGGCCGATTTCTCCATCCTCACCGAGGACAACAACCGCTTTGAGAAGGTGGAGGACATCCTTGCGGATATCCGCGTGGGCATGAACAAGGGCAACCCGGAGGCAAAGTTCGTGGAGATCCCCGACCGTCTGGATGCCCTGCACTACGCCGTGGACCATGCCCAGGAGGGGGACCTGATCGCTGTCATCGGCAAGGGCCACGAGACCTACCGGGATCGCGAGGGCGTCAAGACCCCCTTCCTGGAACGGGAATTGCTGGAGGAATACGCCCAGCAGAAGGGCCTGGAATAAGCTCTCTCCTTTTAGAACAAACAAAAAAGAAGGCTGCTGCACAGTGTGTGCAGCAGCCTTCTTGCGTTGTGTCAGGGTGCCGGAAGGGGAGATCAGATCTCCTTCTTCAGGGTCTCGCCCATGATGTAGCCGTAGGTCAGAGCGGCGTCAAAGCCCATGCCGTACTGCTTAGCGTCCTTCTCCTCGATGGAGCCGCAGACGTCGCCGGCAGCGTACAGGCCGGGGATGGCCTTCTTTTCCTCGTTCAGCACGTGGCAATCGGTGTCGATGGCCAGACCAGCGGTGGTCAGGTAGAAGGTGGGGTCCACACGGATAGCCCACAGGCCGTCACGGGTCTCGATGTAGGGGCAGTTGCGGCGGCCGAACTCGTCGGGCTCACCAGCCAGAGCAGCGGCGTTGTTGGCCTCGATGGAGTCTGCCAGGTTGGGCAGGTTCAGCTCCTCAGCAGCCTTCTCCACGCTGTCATAGTGGACAGCCTCGCCCTTCTCGAACATAGCCACATAGCCGTTGAAGCCGTAGGACTCGCTGTCGCGCAGCTTCACAGCAGAAGCCTCGTCGAACACATAGTAGAAGGTGTCGCCGTTGTCCTTGTTCAGCTTAGCCTTAGCCATGGTGTAGTGGTTGTCGGAGATGATGTTGCCGATGTTGTCACCACGGACGTTGACCATGATGCCAGGGGCAGACTGGTGGATGAAGGCCAGCTCGAACTTGCTCTTGTAGCTGGACAGGAAGGCGGGCAGAGCGCGGTTTTCGCACTCCACATAGCCGCCTGCGTCGATACCCATCTGGATGCCCTCACCAGTCATGCTGGAAGCGCAGTTGAAGAAGAAGTCGGCGTAGTCGGGGTTGTACTTCTTCAGCATCTCGGGGTTCTTGGCAAAGCCGCCGGATGCCAGGCACACAGCCTTACCACGGAGGGTGTAGCTTGCGCCGTTGTCGCCCTTAGCGTGGAAGCCCACCACACGGCCGCTTTCGTCCTTGATCAGGTCGGTGACGCTGGTGGAGTAGATGATCTTGCCCTTCTCGTACTTCTCCACACGCTGTGCCATGAACATCATAGCGTAGCCTGCGCCGCCCTCGTAGCAGCCGGGAGCCAGGTAGGGGGTGGAAGCACCGTACTGGGTAGCACTCTCGTAGTTGCCCATGGTGTTGAAGCCGATGCCGATGCTGGACATCCAGTCCACCAGATCGCCAGCAACAGTGTACTGCTTGGTCATGTAGGGCATCTCACCGTTGAAGAACTCGGTGCGGTGGTACTGCTCCATGGTCTGCCAGAAGTTCATCATGCCCTCCAGGGTGCCCATGGCAGAGCTGCGGAAGCTGCCGTCCACGTCGTAGTTGTACTGCAGCTTGGAGCCTGCGGTGGCCACGCCGCCGTAGGTCATGGACATGGAGCCGCCGGGGATATCCCGCTTCTCCACCAGGATGACGCTGTAGCCAGCCTCCAGCAGGCGGCAGGCGCAGGTCAGGCCGGAGGTGCCGGCACCCATGATGACCACATCGGCCTCTTCCTCGATGACCTCGTTGGAGGTCTCCAGGGTGACTTCCTTGGAGAAGTCGTCCACGTTGTAGCCAGCCAGCTCGATGGCCTCCTTCACGGCAGCCTTCACAGCCATGGAGGTGATGGAGGAACCACGCAGGTTGGGCACGTTGATGCTCTGGTGCTCGACGATGGCGGCGGGGATGCGGGAGCAGGCATAGTTGCCGATGCCGATGGTCTCCTCGTGGGACAGCACCTCACAAGCGGTGATCTTGCCCTCAAAGAAGGTGGTAGCCACATGGACCCAGCTCTCGTGGCCCATAGCCTTGGTGACGTACTTGCCGTCCACAGGGCTGGAGGGCTTGGTAACAGCGGAGGCAGCCTCAGAGGATGCAGCACTGGAAGCAGGAGCACTGGTGGTGCTGGAAGCGGTGTTGCCGCAAGCGGTCAGCAGACCGGCAGCAGCTGCGCCCATGGTGCCCATAGCGGCACCGCGCATAAAGTTGCGGCGAGAGATCTTAGCCATAGTAGTTTGCCTTTCTTTCTTCTTGTTCTTCTAATAGGTTCTTCTTCGTTTTCTTCTGTTCCATCGTATGTTTTGAACATTGACATGATTATAGCAAAGTTTCGCTCTGCTGTAAAATCGAAAAAAATCCCGGATTTATCAAAAATGTTTATAAATGAGCTCTACTTTACGACAGAAAAGAAATCCGCTATAATAAAAGAAGTACAAGTTTTGCAGGGATGGGGGCTGTTTCTATGACGATTTACCAGTTGGAGTGCTTTATTGCCGTAGCAGAGGAGCTGAATTTCAGCGCAGCGGCCCAGCGGCTGTTCACCACCCAGCCAGCCGTCACCTACCAGATCAACACTCTGGAAAAGGAGACGGGGCTCCACCTGTTCGACCGCACCACCCGGCGCACCAAGCTCACCGCCGCCGGCCAGTCCTTTTACCTGGACATGGTGCAGATGACCAGTTTTGGCCGCCAGGCCCTGAAAAAGGCCCAGGATATCCAGGCTGCAGACCGATCCCATCTGGTGGTGGGGCTGCGGCAGCTCTTTGATTACGGCACCTTTGCCAGCATCCTGGCAGAGTACCAGCGGCAGTACCCCAATGCCCAGGTGGAAGTGATCCCCCAGAGCAACCGCCGCCCTCTGGAGGAACTGCGGTCCGGCCAGCTGGATATCGGTTTTTTTTACGCCACTGAGCATTCCAGCGACCGGGATGTCTCCTTTACGCCCCTGTTCTCCCTGGCCTATTATGTGCTTATGAACCCCAACTGCCCCCTGGCAGACCGCAAGGCCCTGCACCTGGCGGACCTGAAGGGCCAGAGCGTGGTGTCCTCCGGAGCCTTTGACAGCTTCCTGTCTGCTTGCCAAGGCCCCTCCCTGGAGGAGCTGGCCCAGGTGGGGGTGGATTGCAGCAAGATCACCCCCAGCTTTGAGGGGGCTTTGATCATGATCACCATGGGCACCGCCATGTCCATCGTGCCCTGTCTGGACGATGCAGTGATCCCGGGCATCACCAAGGTGCCTTTGCTGGATTACCCCCCGGTGACGGTGGAGATCGCTGCCATGCGCCACACGCCCCGGCTGGAGGTGCAGTCTTTTATCGAGATCGCCAAACGGAAATACAGCCGCTCCTTCCCGGAGCAATCCCAGATGGACGGCATCATGCTATGAAAAAAGGAGCCGCCGTGCAGCTGCACGGCGGCTCCTTTGGCAGGGGAGGATTTACAGGATCCGGACCCGGATCACGGCGGGGATTGCGCTCAGCTTTTCGCTCAGGCGGGCATCCACGGCACCGGTGGCGTCCAGCATGGTGTAGGCCATATTCTTTTTGCTCTTGTTCACCATGTTTTCGATGTTCAGGCCGGCCTCGGTGGTCAGGGCGGTGATCTGGCTGATCATGCCGGGCTCGTTTTTGTGGATGATGCAGATGCGCTTGCCGCCGGCACGGGGCTGGTGCACCTCCGGCATATTCACCGAGTGGGTGATATTGCCGTTCTTCAGGTAGTCGCTGATCTCCTGCGCAGCCATCACGGCGCAGTTGTCTTCGGCTTCCGGGGTGGAAGCGCCCAGGTGAGGGGTGCACACGATGCCGGGCTTGCCCAGGATGGCTTCCGACGGGAAGTCGGTCATGTAGCCGGACACCTTGCCGGTATCCATGGCCTCCAGCAGGGCGGCAGTGTTCACCAGCTCACCGCGGGCATAGTTCAGGATCTTGACCCCGTCCTTGCACAGGGCCAGGGTCTGGGCATTGATGGTGTCCTTGGTGGTGGGCAGGTAGGGCACATGGATGGTGATGTAGTCGCACAGGGGCAGCATGTCGTTCAGGTTCACACAGTGGTGTACCTGGCTGCTCAGGTTCCAGGCTGCCTCAATGGAGATGTAGGGGTCGTAGCCGTACACTTCCATGCCCAGCTCGATGGCGCAGTTGGCCACGCGGGAGCCGATGGCACCCAGACCGATGACGCCCAGCGTCTTGCCCTTGATCTCGTTGCCCACGAACTTCTTCTTGCCTTTTTCCACGGTCTTGGCCATGGCCGGGTCTCCGGCAAGGCCCTGGCACCACTGGGCGGCGTCGGCCACATTGCGGCTGCCGGCGATCAGCATCCCGATCACCAGTTCAGCCACGGCGTTGGCGTTGGCACCAGGAGTGTTGAACACCACGATGCCCTGCTCACTGCAGCGGTCCAGGGGGATGTTGTTGACCCCGGCACCGGCCCGGGCAATGGCCAGCAGATTGTCGTGGAAGGTGGTGTTCAGCAGGTCGGCGCTGCGCACCAGAATGCCGTCCGGGGCATCGGCGTCCACCGCCACGTCAAACAGGTTCTTATTCAGCTTAGCCAGGCCCACCGGGCTGATGGCGTTCAAAGTCTTGATGGTATACATATCTTGAATCCCCTCTGTTATGCGTTCTCCTTGCGGAACTTCTCCATGAAGTCCACCAGCTTGTCCACACCCTCGGCTGGCATGGCGTTGTAGATGGAAGCGCGCATGCCGCCCACCAGGCGGTGGCCCTTCAGGTTCACGAACCCGGCCTCGGCGGCCTCGGCGCAGAACTTCTTGTCCAGGTCGGGGTTGGGGCTGGTGAAGGTCACGTTCATGGTGCTGCGGTAACGGTGCTCCACGGGGTTCGTGAAGAATTCCTGCCCGTCCAGATAATCATACAGCACCTTGGCCTTGGCTTCGTTGATCTTCTGCATGTTGGCCAGACCGCCGATGTCGTTTTCCAGATACTTGAGCACCAAGCCGGTCATGTAGATGCACCAGCACGGCGGGGTGTTGTACATGCTGTCCTTGTTCAGCAGGGTGGTGTAATTCATCATGGTGGGCACATTGTCGGCGGCATGGCCCAGCAGGTCGTCCCGGACGATGGCAATGGCCATGCCGGCGGGGGCCACGTTCTTCTGCACACCGAAGTAGATGCAGCCGTACTTGGTCACATCCACGGGCTTGGAAAGGATCATGGAGCTCATGTCCGCCACCAGCGGCACGCCCTCCACCTGGGGCACCTCGACGTACTGGGTGCCGAAGATGGTGTTGTTCTGGCAGATGTGGATATAGCTGGCATCCTTATTGTAAGGGATGGCGTTCACATCCGGGATGTAGGTGAAGTTCTTGTCCTTGCTGGAGGCCACGATGTTGGCCTCGCCGAACTTGGCGGCCTCCTTGGCAGCCAGGTTGGAGAAGTTGCCGGTGACGATGTAGTCCGCCTTGCCGGTGGTCATGAAGTTCAGCGGCACCATGGCAAACTGCTGAGTGGCACCGCCCTGGAAGAAGCCCACCTTGTAGTTGTCGGGGATGTTCATCACGCGGCGCAGGGTGGCCTCAGTGTCCTTGATGATGGCGTCGAACCACTTGCTGCGGTGGCTCATCTCCATCACGCTCTGGCCGCTGTCGCCGTATTCCAGCAGCTCTGCCTGTGCCTGCCGGAGGACCTTCTCGGGCAGCATGCTGGGGCCTGCGCTGAAGTTGTATACTCGTGCCATAATGAACTCTCCCTTTCCTGTATCACGAAGCATCGACTGTTTTGCGATGCCTTCTGAATCATTTCCGTAGCCGTAGTATACTGGTTTTGCGGGCACGAAAACAAGAGCATCTTTGCACAAAGATACTGCCGGAAAAGCCCCTGTGCAGGCACAAAGCACACAAATGTACGCCAAGCAAAGACAAAAACAGAGACAACTGTAAAAATAGGCTGAAATAGCCTGATTTCATCGGGATTTCTGCCTCTTGCCTTTTCCGACAAAACCCGGTATAATGGAATAACAGAGATAAATGTAAAAGAAAAACGCGAAAGGAGGGGCTGCGCAGATGTACGGACTCCCGGACCGGCTGCGGCCGCTGTCGGCGGCCGAGGAGCAGGTCATGCTGGCGGTATGGGCCTGCCGGGAACCCGCCACCCGGCGGGATATTGACGAAAAACTCCGCAGTAAGGGCTGGGCCCCGGCCACGGTGCTCAATTTTCTGTACCGGCTGGAAGAAAAAGGCTGGGTGAAAAGCGGAAAGCAGGGCAACCACAACATTTATGCGGCCACGGTCACCCAGCGCGCCTACGGTGTGTGGAGCATGCGCCAGCGGCTGGATACCCTCTTTGGCGGGGACCTTGCCGCAGCCGTGCGGGCGCTGGTCAGCGAGAGCGGCTGCGGGCAGAGCGAACTGGAACAGGCCATGAAGGTGCTGGAGGAAAAGCACCTGGAAGCAGAAGAATACGATCTGTATGACCCCTACGGGTAAAAGGAGAGAGAAACATGGATTGCAAGCTGAGAGCCAAAAACTGCGGCGGCTGCCCGCTGCTGGGGCTGGACTATGCCGAGCAGCTGAAGCAGAAGGAAGCCACCGTGAAAAAGCTGCTGGGCAAATACGGCCCGGTGAACGCCATCCGCGGCATGGAAAACCCTTACCATTACCGCAACAAGGTGATTTCCACCTTTACCACCGGCTGGGGTGGAAAACTCACCTCCGGCATCTACGCAGCGAACAGTCACAAGGTGCTGCCGGTGGAACGCTGCCTGCTGCAGGACGAAGTGCTGGACAAGACCATGGAGGCCGTGCGTGCGGCGGCCATCGCCTGCCGTTACCAGCCCTACGATGAGGACAAGGGCACCGGGCTTGTGCGCCACTGCCTGCTGCGCCGGGGCGTTGCCACCGGGCAGGTGATGGTAGTACTGGTGACGGCCCAGCCGGTGCTGCCCGGAGCCAAGAACTTCGTGCGGGCCCTGCTGGCAGAAGCCGAGAAGCGGGGCGTGACCGTGACCACCGTGGTGCAGAACGTGAACCCCCGTAAGACCAGCATCGTGCTGGGTGATGCGGAAAAGGTGCTGTATGGCAAGGGGTATATTCTGGATACCCTCTGCGACAAGACCTATGCCCTCAGCCCCCGCAGCTTTTACCAGATCAACCACAGCCAGACCGAGGTGCTGTACGGTCTGGCTGTGGAAGCGGCGCATCTCACCGGGAAAGAAGTGGTGCTGGATGCCTACTGCGGCATCGGCACCATCGGCCTGACGGCTGCCGACCACGCAAAGCAGGTGGTGGGTGTGGAGCTGAACCGCGACGCCGTGCAGGACGCCATCGGCAACGCAAAGCACAACGGCGTGAAGAATGCCCGCTTCTTTGCCGCCGACGCTACCCGCTGGATCAGCGAAGCGGCCGCTGCCGGGGAGCGTGCGGATGTGATCTTCATGGACCCGCCGCGGGAGGGCTCCACCCCGCAGTTCATCGAGAGCGTGGCCCGCATGGCCCCGAAGCGGGTGGTCTACGTCAGCTGCAACCCGGAAACGCTGGCCCGTGACCTCGCCCTGCTGACGAAAAAGGGTTACCGCGTGGAGGGCAGCACCCCGGTGGATATGTTCCCGCACAGCGAGCATATCGAGGTGGTCTGTGCGCTGAGCAGACGGCACAAAGCATAAGACGCGAAAAATACAGATTCCTTTATGAAGAGACAACCAGATAAAAACAAACAAAGCGAAAGGAATCCGACAATGAGAAATTTAAAAGTCACAATCAACCGTTCCGCAGGGGTAAAAAAGTATGAAGTACTGCCTCGGCAGGAAAAAGATATGCGCGGATGTTGCTTTTGCATTAAAAACGCAAATACGCAGTTCCCGGTTGAGAAAAGTGCTGCGGAGTGATACAATAATACTGTATCTGCCCCGTCCGGGGCGTCAGTTCACTGAACGGTATAGATTGCAATGGACAGCTATTTTTTTATTTTAACGACCATTGATCTTTTTGTGCTTGGCTTTATGAGCCTTCTTACAAAGCTGAGCGAATCTTTGAACAAAAAGCAGAAGCGCGGGTTCCTTCTGGCTTTTGCGCTCATTGCGTGCATCTCGGTGCTGGAAGTCATCACCATCGTGGTGGACGGCGCACCGACGGGCTGCCGCTGGCTGAACATTTTGTCCAACTATCTGGGCTTTGGGCTGACACCGGCGGTGGCACTGTGTCTGGTATATGTGCTGGACAAAAAATCCATTATCCGGCGCGGGTTCAAGGCGGCGGTCTGCTGCGAGGGTGCGTATCTGCTTTTTCTGGCGGCAACACTGCCCTATGGGCTGGTATTCTCGGTGAGCAGGGAGAACCTCTACGCCCGGGGAAAATACTTCTATATTTATGTGGCGATGTACTATGCCGCCATGTTGTACCTTATGGTGGCTACGGTGCGCACGGCAGCGGCTTTTCAGAACCGCAGCCGCACGCTGATCTACCCGCTGACCCTGTTTCTGGGTGCGGAGACCGTGATCCAGATCGCGCTGCCATCGCTGCACGTCACATGGCTGTGCGTCACCCTGCTGTCGGTGCTGTATTATATCTATTGCAGCGAGATGTGGAACCAGCTGGACGCCCTGACCGGACTTTTGAACCAGAACAGCTACCTGAACCGCACCGCCGAGATGCGCCGCAGCGGCGGGGTGCTGGTGGTGTTCGATGTGGACGGCTTCAAACAGATCAACGACCGCTACGGCCATTTGCAGGGAGATGTCTGCCTTGCCGAGATCGCAGACTGCATCAAAAAAGCCTATGCCCGCTGCGGGTACTGTTACCGTATCGGCGGCGATGAGTTCTGCGTGCTGCTGAGGGATGAGGCAGATGAAGCCCGCTGCGCAGCGGCGCTGCAATCTCTGCTGGCAGAGCGGCGCAAAGAGATCACCCTTTTGCCGACGCTCTCCCTTGGCTCTGCTGTTTTTTCCGGGGAGGACGTGGTTACGGTGAAAGACCGCGCCGACCGCGCGCTCTACTGTGCCAAAAACGAGCTGAAAGCCCGCGCCGCAGCGGCAATGCCCGCAGGCGGCAGTGGGGAAAAGGATTGAACGGATCATTCGGCGGGAAAAAACGCCCGCACACTTTATAAATGGAGGAACACCGATGATCACCGATTGGAACAGCCCGCAGGGCGATTTTGACCCCACCGAAAAGCAGGGGGAGCTGCTGATGCTGCTGAGCGGCCAGCAGGTGACCGTGCACACCAGCGCGGAAGATGATTTTGACTATATGGAAAACGAGGATGTCGCTTTTGTGGTGAAGAACCCGCACAGCGAGGAGGATCTGCTCATTGAACTGTGCGGCGAGTTTTCCGTCTTTTTTGAAAAGTGGCATGGGGAGTACCCGGCCACCGAGGAGGGTTATGCGCAGATGACCCAGGACGTGCAGGCTGTTCTGGCAGGCAGCGCCGGGGCACTGAGCCTGTACACCGAGGACGGCTGGCAGGGCACGGCCCTCTGCACGGAAAGGCCCGGCCCGGATGCCGACGCAGCCGGTCTGCTGGAGCGCTGCTGGAGCGCCGAAAAGCCCCACAAGCCTCTGGAGAAGGGCAGCCGGGTGGAGCTGGTGTACTGGGACCCGGCACAGGACCGGACCCTGACCGTATAAACCGCCGGACGGCAGAAACAAAGAACGTCCCCGTACTCTTCGGAGCACGGGGACGTTCTGTATAACAGGGCGGGGACTTATAGCTGGTACAGGGCCACCATCAGCGGCATGGTGAAGATACACAGCAGGGTGGTCACCACATTGATGGCGCTGGCGTAGTCGGCATCCTTGCCGTAGATCTGCGCCATCTGGGTGATGGTGGAAGCCGAGGGGGTGCAGGTGGCCAGCAGGCTCACCAGCAGGATGGTCTGGCCGTCCGGCACCAGATGGGCCAGGCCGCTGAGCTTGAGCAGGGCCACAGCTGCCAGCGGGATGCCCACCAGCCGCAGGGCCGTGACCAGCCACAGCCGACGGTAGCCCAGGATCTTTTTGAAGTTCATGCCCGCCATCAGCATGCCCAGGATGATCATGGAGATGGGGCCGATGGCACTGCCCACCATGTCCAGCGAATCCTCGATGACGGCCGGCAGCTGGATGTGCAGCAGAAACAGGGCGGCACCCGCCAGAATGGCGATCATGTTGATGTTGGTGAGCACCTTTTTCAACTCAAAGCTCTTTTCGCCGCAGAGCATGCTCTTGGCGTGGCTCCACAGCAAAAACAGCTGTACCGACAGAAAGGCACTGGAGTAGATCACCCATTCCTTGCCCAGCACCGCCGTCACGATGGGAATGATCAGGTTGCCGGCGTTGGAGTAGATCATGGAGGCTTTTTCCACGGCGTCCAGATGCAGTGCGTGACCCAGCAGGTTCACCACCACGATGATGCCGACGTGCAGCAGCACCGCCGCCGCCAGCGCCAGCAGCAGCCCGTGCAGCACATCCGGGGTGTACTATACCTGAAAGGCCGAGATGATCACACAGGGCGAGATCAGGTACAGCGAGATCAGCGAGAGGGTCTTGCTGTCCTCGGCGTGCAGCAGGCCCCAGTGCACCACCGCATAGCCCATAAACATAATCAGAAAAAGCGAGAAGATCTTTTCTGCAAGGATCAGACTGATCATACGAGTCACGTTCCGTTTCTGCTGCTGCAAATTTCGCCCGCCAGGGCCGTTCTGCAGACCACTATAATACGCAGGCTGCGAAAAAGCAAGAGAAAATGCGATTTCCAAAATGGTATATATAAACAACAAAATACTGTTTGTTGATAAAAACGCTGCGCCTGCCCGCTTGTTCATAAAATGTTCAAAATAAATTCATATTCAGTCCACCAAATTTCGGTATAAGTGTGGCAGCAAAGGCGCAAACGGCGCCGAACCCACGCAGGTCTGGGCAAAAAAGGCAGCGGGCAAAAAGGCTGCGGCACATTTTTGCACCAAGCAGGGCTGCACACCCACACCGGCACAGGAAAGGAATTGGATCATTATGAAAATTGGTTTTTGGGAACTCGTCGTGGTCGTCATCGTGGCGTTCGTGTTCATCGGCCCGGATCAGCTGCCCGTCTACGCAAAGAAGATCGGCAAGATGCTGCGTGAGCTGAAGAAGTACACCGGCGCTGCATCCGAGGAGATCCAGAAGAACGTGGTGGAGCCGCTGAACGAGATCCAGGCTCCCCTCAAGGAAGCTGTCGCTCCGCTGACCGATATCAAGAAGGACATCGACAACAGCGTGAAGGACGTGACCAAGGGCTTTGCCGGCATCGGCAAGACCAGCAAGGAAGAGGCCGCCAAGAAGGCTGCGGAGGAAGAGGTCACCGACCTGACTGCCGAAGAGCCGGTGGAGGAGTTGCCGGAAGAGAATGCAGCCCCCGCCGCCGAGCCTGCCGCCGAAAAGGCTAAGGCCCCGGCCGAAGAGAAGCCCGAGACTGCCCCTGTGCAGGAAGAAACCGCCCCCGCACCCGAAGCTCCGGCTGCGGAAGCGGCCCCGGAAGCTGCCGAGGCAGCCCCGGCAGAGGAAACCACCGTTTAAGTTTGGATACACCGCGCCCGCGGTTGTCATACATCAAGCAATAAGCCCGCCACGCGGCGCGGCAAAGTAAAAAGGAGATTTTTATTATGCGTATTGGTACCAACGAACTGCTGATCATCCTGGCTGTTGCACTGCTGATCTTTGGACCCAAGAACCTGCCGAAGCTGGGCAAGATGTTCGGCAAGACCATCAACGGCTTCAAGAAGGGCATGGAGGAGTCGGAGGATTCCGACGATTCCGAGGAGAAGGCTGAGAAGAAGGCCGCTAAGAAGGACGAAGACGAGGAGTAATTGTGGCTACGAACATGAAGCGCAAAAAGAAAGCCGAGGTCATGGAAGATGACGGCAGCATGACGCTGACCGGCCATCTGAAGGAACTGCGGAACCGGCTCATCATCTGCGCAGTGGTGTTTGTGGTGGGTGTTGTGGTCTCGCTGGCTTATGCAGACCGCCTGATCGACCTGCTCACTGCCATGGGCCGCGATTACTATCAGTTCGTGTCCATTGCACCGCAGGAAAAGCTGATGCAGTACTTCCGCGTGTCCATTCTGGCTGGCGTGGTGGTCACGGTGCCGGTGGCATTCTACCACATCTACGCCTTTGCAAAGCCGGGCCTGAAAAAGAGCGAGAGCTTTTTCTTCAAGATGGTCATGCTGCTGGGCCTGGCATTGTTCTGCGTGGGCGTGCTGTTTGCTTACAAGCTCATGATGCCCTTTATGCTGCGGTTCCTCAGCACGGGCATCGAGGGCGCTGAGTACATCCAGACCACCACCAGCATTGAGAGCTACGTCAACCTCTGCCTGACGATGTTCATCATCTTCGGCTGTGTGTTTGAAATGCCCCTGATCACGATCATCCTGTCCAAGATGGGCATCATCAACCCCACGCTCCTCAAGCAGGTGCGCGGTGTGGCCATCGTGATCATCTTCTTCATCGCGGCTGTTGTCACCCCGCCGGACATCGTGTCCCAGTGCATGGTGGCAGGCCCCATGGTGCTGCTGTACTTCATCAGCATCTTCCTGAGCGGCATCTTCTACAAGCCGAAGTCGGACGATGACGATGAGGACGACGAAGAAGAGGACGACGAATAAGCGCCCTGACCCAGTTTTCTCAGAAAAACAACAAAAGGCTGCTGTGCCGCTTGGCATGGCAGCCTTTTTGCGTATGCGGCGCGGCAGCCTCGATTTTAAATCATCCCGGCTATACAAACCACCCGCCCTGTGCTAGAATGGAGCCAACAAACAAAAGGCGGTGAGCGGATGCATCCTCTTGCAGAATATCCCCGCCCGGCCATGCGCCGGGACAGCTGTGAGATCCTGAACGGGCCGTGGCAGTATGCCATCACCCAGACGGCCGAATACCCTGCGGCCTGGCAGGGCAGCATTCTGGTGCCCTATTCGTCGGAGGCCCCGGCCTCCGGGGTGGGGCGCACCCTGCAGCCGGGGCAGTGGCTGCACTACCACCGCCTGTTCGCCCCGCCGGCGGGGGAGGGCGGCCGGGTGCTGCTGCACTTCGGGGCCGTGGATTATGCCTGCGCCGTGCAGGTCAATGGGCATCTGGCAGGCGGCCACCGGGGCGGCTACTGGCCCTTCACACTGGACATTACCGACCTGCTCAACGGCACCGGCCGCAACAGCCTGTGGGTGGCCGTGCAGGACCCCACCGGCCACGGCACCCAGGCCCGGGGCAAACAGACGTTGAAACCCGGCGGGATGTTCTACCCGGCCCAGAGCGGCATCTGGCAGACCGTCTGGCTGGAGCGGGTGCCGGACAACTACATCCAGACCCTGACCGTCACCCCGGACTACGACGCTCGCACGGTGACGGTTCGGGTGCACACGGCAAAGCCCGGCGGTGCGGTCAACCTGTGGGCCATGGTGCGGGCCGGGGGCGTGACCATCGCCGAGGACTGGGGCAGCGACGAGGCCGACCAGGACGGCGAAGTGACCCTGAACATCCCGGAAGAGCATTTCTTCCCATGGAGCCCGGACACGCCCTTCCTTTACGACCTGACGGTGGGCACCAACCAGGGGGAGGAAGCCGGGTTCGACACGGTGCACAGTTACTTTGCTCTGCGCAAGTGGAGCTGTGCACCGGACGCCCACGGGGTGCTGCGCTTCTGCCTGAACGACAAGCCCATCCTGCTCAACGGCCTGCTGGATCAGGGCTACTGGCCGGAGGGTCTGTATACGCCGCCCTCGGACGCAGCCGTGGAGCGGGAGCTCAGCGAGGTGAAAGCGCTGGGCTTCAACCTGCTGCGCAAGCACGCCAAGATCGAGCCGCAGCGCTGGTATTACCACTGCGACCGTCTGGGCCTGATCGTCTGGCAGGACATCGTCAACGGCGGCAGCGCCTATAATTTGTGGTTCGTCACCTACCTGACCAATGTGCTGCAGCCGCTGCTGCGCCGCTTCCCGGACGGCAAAGCCTGCCGCCGCCTGCTGAGTCGGGCAAAACCGGCCGGCCGGGAGGAGTACGCCCACGAGCTGGCCGACACGGTACAGGCGCTGCGGTGCCACCCCTGCATTGCCTGCTGGGTGCCCTTCAACGAAGGGTGGGGGCAGTTCGATGCCGGAAAAGCCGTGCAGGCCCTCCGGACGCTGGACGGCACCCGTCTGGTGGACGAGGCCAGCGGCTGGTTCGACCAGGGCGGGGGCGATGTGCACTCCCTGCACAATTATTTCTATCCGCTGCGCATCCGCCCGCAGAAGCGCACGGTGGCCCTCAGCGAATACGGCGGCATTGCCTGGCCCATGCCCGGCCACGAGCCGCCCCGCAAGACCTACGGCTACGGCACGGCCAAAGACCGGCAGGAGCTGACTGCCCGCTACAAGAAGCTGCAGCTGAAAACCGTGCTGCCCCAGCTGGAAAAAGGCCTTTCGGCGCTGGTGTACACCCAGCTCACCGATGTGGAGGACGAGGTGAATGGGCTGTTCACCTACGACCGTGCCGCCGTCAAGCCGGACGCCAACGCGGTGCGCTCGGTGAATGCGGCACTGGCCGCCGAGTTTGCAAGAGTGACAAATCCCGCGAAAAAATGAGCAAGATCCCCGGTGCAGGAAACAGAGAACTGCACCGGGGATTTTTTACCGGACAAGATTTTGTTTTTTGTTTACAAATGGTTGCTTGACATGGAAATATCCATTTTGTAATCTAAAAGGGTATTCAATTTACATGAAATGCCGCTGGAAACGCGGGCCGGTGCACCGGCTGCGTCTGCCAGCCTCCGGGGAAAGGAGCAACACACCATGGACTACCTGCAGAACGTGATGGGATATTTTGACCAGCAGCAGCCGCTGTGTGCACAGCATGATAAGATCAGTAAGGATCTGTATCAGGAGTACGGCGTCAAGGCCGGTCTGCGCGACGAGAACGGAAAGGGCGTGCTGGCGGGCCTGACCAACATTTCGGACATCCGCGCCTTTGAGTATGTGGACGGCGTCAAGCGCCCGGCCCACGGTCAGCTGCTCTACCGCGGCTACGACGTCAAGGACCTGATCAACGGCAGCCGCGGCGGCCGCTTTGCCTTTGAAGAGGCGGGCTATCTGCTGTTGTTCGGTGAGCTGCCCACCCCGGAAAAGCTGGAAGAATTCTGCCGGGTGCTGGGCGAGTGCCGTACCATGCCCACCAATTTTACCCGTGACGTGATCATGAAGGCCCCCAGCCACGACATCATGAATTCCATGGCCCGCAGCGTGCTGACCCTGGCCTCCTACGACCCCAAGGTATCGGATCTGTCCATCCCCAACGTGCTGCGCCAGAGCATCCAGCTGGCCAGCATCTTCCCCATGCTGGCCGTGTATGCCTACCACGCCTACGACCACTACGAGAAGGACGGCAGCATGTACATCCACCGGCCCGACCCGCAGCTGTCCACCGCCGAGAATTTCCTGCGGATGCTGCGGCCGGACATGCAGTACACCCCGCTGGAAGCCCGTGTGCTGGATGTGGCACTGCTGCTGCACGCCGAGCACGGCGGCGGCAACAACTCCACCTTTACCACCCGCGTGGTCACCTCTTCCGGCACCGATACCTACTCGGCCATGGCGGCGGCGCTGTGCTCCCTCAAGGGCCCGCGCCACGGCGGTGCCAACCTGATGGTGATGCAGATGATGCAGAACATCCGCGAGAATCTGCACGACCAGGAGGACGACGAGGAGCTGGAAGCCTACCTGAAAAAACTGCTACACGGCGAAGCCTTTGACCACAAGGGCCTGATCTACGGCATGGGCCACGCGGTCTACTCCCTCAGCGACCCCCGTGAGGTGGTGTTCAAGGGCTATGTGGAACAGCTGGCCCACGAGAAGGGCCGGGACAAGGACCTGGCCCTGTACGCCAAGATCGAGCGCATGGCCCCGCAGCTCATCGCCGAGGAACGGAAGATCTTCAAGGGCGTCAGCCCCAACGTGGATTTCTACAGCGGCTTTGTGTACGATATGCTGGGCATCCCCATGGAGCTGTACACCCCGCTGTTTGCCGTGGCCCGCATCATGGGCTGGAGTGCCCACCGCATCGAAGAGCTGCTCAGCGCCAACAAGATCATCCGCCCGGCCTACAAGAGCCTGGGCGGCACCCACGACTACATCCCGCGGGATGCACGATAACAGGAGGGCTGTGCCATGAAAAAGGAAGCCATGCAGAAGCACCCGGAAGAATGGTTCTTCTTGCACAATTTTGACGTGGACCGGGTGTTCAGCACCATCCGGCGCACGGATTATCTGGTGCTGTTCTACATCAAGATGCGGCAGGAGAGCCACCCGGACGAGAAACTCTATCTGGCTGATCTTGCCGCCGAGATGGGCGTGAAGGTGACCGAGCTGTCCAAAGGCATCGAGAAGCTGCAGGACCAGGGCTATGTGCGCTGGCTCACCGACCGGGAGGCCGGCCGCACCTATGTGGAGCTGACCAGCAAGGCTGTGGAGCTGATGGCCGAGGAACGCGATCTCATGAAGCGCTGCTATGCCCGCCTGCGCACCGAGCTGGGGGACGAAGAGCTGCGCCGCACCGTGGACACCCTGCAGCACATGCGGGATATCCTGAAGGATGAGCGGGAGCGCGGCGCGTAAGCTCCGCCCCAAAATACAACGCCAAAAAAGGCCCCGCTTCCGGGTGTGGAAGCGGGGCCTTTGTGCGTTTGGGGGCAGATCAGCTGTTGCTGGAAGAGGACGGGTTCACGATCTTGCTGGCGGGCATCTTGTTCATGGCAGAGGTGCTGAGGTCGTTCTCCAGTGTGCTGCCGTAGGCGGTGAGGGCATCTTCCAGCTCGTCGCCCTTCATGTCGCTCAGGATCTGGGTGCGCAGGGCGTCCAGCGTGGACACCTGCAGCGGGTCAATGCGCATCATCAGGATGATGGAAGCGGCATTGTACTGCACGGCAGCGGCCTCGCCGTACACAAGGCCGCGCACGGCGTCGGCGGCACCGTCCTGGGTAAAGGAACCGGTCAGGTCGCTTTCGGTCAGCAGTTCGGTCTGCACGTTGGAAGCATCCTCGGCGGGGGTGGAGTCCAGCACGGCGTAGATGTCCGGCAGGGCGGCAGAAGCGGCAGAATGCAGGGCGCTGACCTGCTCGGACACCGAGCCGTCCTGCGTTTCGCTGCAGCTTGCGGCGGCCGCCTGTGCCAGCTGCAGCATCTGGGCCTTCTGGTCGTCGGAGGCGGACACAAAGGTGCTGGTGTTGTACAGCGGGATGTTCACATAGGCCAGCTCGTACATCTGGCTGTCCAGATGCTCGGTCAGGTCGCTGTCGTCCACGGGGCTTTCGCCGTCTGGGCCGTACACCAGCGTCAGCAGCAGGGTGTGCTTGAGCTGGATGCGCTCAAAGGCTTTGAGGGTCTCCAGGCCGATGCCGTTGGCGGTGTAGGTGCTGCCGTACTGGTCCATCAGCTGCTGAGCGTAGTTGTCGGCCACCTGGGTCTGTTCGGCGGTCAGCTCCCCGCCCAGCTCGGCAAAGCGGGCGTCGATGGCGGCAAAGGTGCGCAGGGTCTCCAGCGTCTTGTCGGCCACATAGTCCTGGACCACGGCGGTCTCGCCGCTGTCGGCGTCGGTGGTGATAGTGGCCTTCAAAAAGGCCTTGACGTCAGTGGCGTCCTGGTCCTTGTCGGCCAGCTGGGCAGCCTGCTGGTAGGCGCTGAACTGGGCCAGCAGATACAGGCCGGAGGACACTTCAAAGTCGCCGACCTTGCCCACGGTGTCCGGGGTGGACAGGCCGCAGCTTGCCAGACTGAAGATCATGACGAGTGCGCATACCAGCGCAAGCAGTTTCTTTTTCATGTGTAATGCTCCTGTTGTTGTGATTGTATAAAAAACTCCCTCAGCCGCTGACGCGACAGCTCCCTCTGGGAGGGAGGTGGCATTGCGAAGCAATGACGGAAGGAGTTATTCAGCGGGCTTTAAAATCTCCGCCATTGCCTTGAGGATGCTCTGCAGCAGTTCCAGCGGCTTTTCGTCGGGGTGCAGGGTGACCGAAAGGTAAGGCTTTGAGCCTGCACCGGCTGTGACGCGGCCGTTGAAGGCCACCAGCAGGCCCCGGATCATGGGCACATCCAGGTGCTCCAGATTCAGCACGATGGTGTCCTTCTTCTGGGTCACCTCGTACACGCCCACGGCGGTGGCCTGCACCCGCACCAGCGAAACGTTCACCAGGTCGCTCACCGAGGGCGGCGGGTCACCGTAGCGGTCGATGAGCTCGTCCAGCACGTCGGCGGCGTCCTCCGGGGTCTGGATGGCGGCAATGCGCTTGTAGGCCTCGATGCGGCCGGGGCCGTCGGCGATGTATTTCTCCGGGATGTAGGCGTCCACCCGCAGGTCCACCAGGCATTCGCTCTTGTCGCGCTGCACCGGCTCGCCTTTGGCGCGGGCGATGGCCTGCCCCAGCATCTTGACGTAGAGGTCGTAGCCCACGGCCTCCATGTGGCCGTGCTGGCTGTGGCCCAGCAGGCTGCCCGCGCCACGGATCTGCAGATCCCGCATGGCGATGCGGAAGCCGGAACCAAAGGCCGTGAACTCCCGGATGGCGGACAGCCGCTTCTGGGCGATGTCCGAGAGGGTCTTGTCCCGCCGGAAGGTGAAGTAGGCGTAGGCCTTGCGGCCGCTGCGGCCCACCCGACCTCGGATCTGGTACAGCTGAGCCAGACCCATGCGGTCGGCGTCCTCAATGATGAGGGTATTGCAGTTGCGCACGTCGATGCCGGTCTCGATCAGGGTAGTGCACACCAGAATGTCGATCTCGCCGTTGAGCAGGTGCTGCCACACCGGGTTCAGCTCCTCCTCCGTCATCTTGCCGTGGGCAATGCCCACCCGGGCACCGGGCACCATCTGGCTCACATGGGCGGCACAGGCCTCGATGTTGTCCACCCGGTTGTGCAGGTAATACACCTGCCCGCCGCGGGCCAGCTCCTTTTTCATGGCCTCGGCCAGGATCACGTCGTTGTACTCCAGCACAAAGGTCTCCACGGGCTGGCGCTCAATGGGCGGCTGCTCGATGGTGGAAAGGTCCCGGATGCCGCTCATGGCCATGTTCAGGGTCCGTGGAATGGGGGTGGCCGACAGGGTGAGCATGTCCACCCCGATGAAGTTCTCCTTGAGCTTTTCCTTGTGCTTGACGCCGAAGCGCTGTTCCTCGTCGATGATCACAAGGCCCAGGTCGTGGAACTTCACGTCCTTGGACAGCAGCCGGTGGGTGCCCACCACGATATCCACGCTGCCGGACTGCAGGCCCCGCAGGGTCTCCTTCTGCTGCTTGGCGGTGCGGAAGCGGGACATCATCTCCACCTTCACGGGGAAGGCCTCCATGCGGGAAAGGATGGTGTTGTAGTGCTGCCAGGCCAGCAGGGTCGTGGGGGCCAGAATGGCGCACTGCTTACCGCCCATCACGCACTTGAAGGCGGCCCGCAGGGCTACTTCGGTCTTGCCCACGCCCACGTCGCCGCAGAGCAGCCGGTCCATGGGGTACCCCTTTTCCATGTCCTGTTTGATCTCGGCGGTGGCGTTGAGCTGATCGTCGGTCTCGTCATAGTCAAAACGGGTCTCAAAGTCCCGCTGCCAGTCGCCGTCGGGCGGGAAGGCGTAGCCGGTGGCCTGGCGGCGGCGTGCGTAGAGCTCGATGAGCTCCTGGGCCATCTCCTCGGTGGCCTTTTTCACCTTGGCCCGGGTGCGCTGCCACTCGGCACCGCCCAGCTTGGCCAGCTTGACCTTTTCCTCGTCGCCGGGGGCGGTGTAGCGGCTCAGCAGGTCCAGCTGGGTCA